>OOBW01000005.1_pt1 | contig 296331 bp, 278 predicted proteins | sample 1671701 | NCBI WGS metagenome assembly OOBW01 (sample SAMN06348183, study PRJEB24527) | human gut metagenome | biome: human gut; feature: ankylosing spondylitis patient; material: feces | host: Homo sapiens | place: China | collected 2015-10 | reverse complement strand
CCCTGCCCAGCGGAGGCGGTTTTGACCGCCTCCGCTTTTTTGGGTTTCTGGATTCCAGTAGAAAGGAACGGTTTGTCTATGAAATCTGACAAAAGCCGCAAACGGTTCGTGTTCCTCTGTGTGGCACCGGCCACCATCCTGTTTTTTATTTTTATGATTTTGCCAACCCTCAATGTGTTCCGCATGAGCCTGTATGAGCGTGGAGCCTACTCGCCAAACGAAACCTTTGTCGGGCTGAAAAATTTTCAGCATCTGCTGAAGGACACCCAGTTCATCCGCTCCATGCAGAACATGATCCTGCTGGTGGTGGTCGTTACCATCATCACCTTTGCGTTTGCGCTGGTGTTTGCAGCCATCCTGACCCGCGAAAAAATCAAGGGGCAGAATTTCTTCCGCATCATTTTCTACATCCCGAACATCCTGTCTGTGGTCGTCATCGCCGGTATCTTCTCTGCCATCTATAAGCCGGAGAATGGCATGCTGAACAGCATCATCGGGCTGTTCCGGGATATGACTGACCCTATCCTCTGGAAAGGCGAAAAGCTGGTCATTCCGTCCATCATCATTGCAATGGTCTGGCAGGCTGTGGGCTACTACATGGTGATGTATATGGCTTCCATGTCCTCGGTGCCTGCCAGCTTGTACGAGAGTGCCAATCTGGATGGAGCAGGCCGTCTGACCCAGTTCTTCCAGATCACGATTCCGCTGGTCTGGACGAACATCCGTACCACCCTGACCTTCTTTATCATTTCCACCATCAATATGGCGTTCCTGTTCGTCAAGGCGATGACCAGCGGCGGGCCGAACGGTGCCTCGGATGTGGCTCTGAACTATATGTACAGCCAGAAAGATGCAGGTCTGTACGGTTACAGCATGGCAATCGGTGTGGTGATCTTCCTGTTCTCGTTCGCCTTGTCCGCCTGTGTCAATCGTGCCACCAGCCGTGAACCGCTGGAGTTTTAAGGAGGAAAAACATGAAGAAAACGGAAGAAAAATCCTCCCGTTCGGCGGAGGGCCTGTACAAATTTTTTATCTATTTTGTGCTGATCCTGCTGGCTGTGACGATCATTGTGCCGGTGGCATGGGTGTTTATGGCATCCATCAAGCAGAACTCGGAGTTCTACGGCAATCCGTGGGCACTGCCTGCCGGATTCTACTGGCAGAACTTCGTCAATGCGTGGAATGGAGCCAAGATGGGCGAATATATGCTCAACTCCGTTCTGGTCACAGCGCTGGCTCTGGTGCTGTTGCTGGTGATTGCGCTGCCGGCAGCTTACTGCCTGTCTCGTTTCCGGTTCAAGGGGCGCAAGCTGCTGAACACGCTGTTTATGGCAGGTCTGTTCATCAATGTCAACTATATCGTAGTTCCCATCTTCCTGATGCTGCGTGACGGTGATGTGTGGCTGAAAAACCATATTGGCAGCGGCTTTTTGCTGAACAACCTGTTCGTTCTGGCGGTCGTGTATGCAGCTACGGCACTGCCCTTTACCATCTACCTGCTGTCGGGCTATTTTGCCACGTTGCCCCACGACTTTGAAGAAGCAGCCTACATCGACGGTGCCAGCTATTTCTCTACAATGACCCGTATCATTTTCCCAATGGCGAAGCCGTCGATCATCACCATTATTCTGTTCAACTTCCTGTCTTTCTGGAATGAGTACATCATCTCCATGACCCTGATGAGTTCCACCAACGCACCCCGTACTCTGCCAGTGGGTCTGCTGAATCTGATGCAGGCTCAGCAGAGTGCTGCGCAGTACGGCACCATGTACGCAGGTCTTGTGCTGGTGATGCTGCCCACTTTGATTTTGTACATCTGTGTGCAGAAGCAGCTGACACAGGGCATGACGGTGGGCGGATTGAAAGGATAAGGTGACAAAACATGAAAACATTCTGGAAAACGCATCCTGCCCTGCGCATCGTGCTGATGATCGTGCTGTTTATGCTGTCCATTGCATTGGTGGTGGCAGGCTGGAAAATGACCGGACAGCTGGCAGGGCTTGGCATCATGCTTGTGGGCGTGGCACTGCTGCTGGCGGTACTGGCCATTTACAACGCAACCTATCAGGATTGAGGATAAGAGAGGAAAACTATGGAAGATAAGTGCAAGACCGGGCGCGTTACCATTCCGACTGACCTGGATGTGGTGCCCGAAACGTTGGAGATTCTGAAAAAGTGGGGCGCGGATGCCATCCGTGACTGCGATGGTACGGATTTCCCGCAGGAACTGAAAAACGCTGATGCAAAGATCTATTCCACCTATTATACCACGCGCAAGGATAACGCATGGGCCAAAGCGAACCCGGACGAGGTGCAGCAGTGCTACATTATGACGGGCTTCTACACCGCCCCCGGCAACACCGTGACCATCCCTCTGATGAAAGGCATCAGCCCGGAGCTGATGAAAGTGAACGATCACGATGACATCACCCGCTGGTGGGAGGTCATGGATCGCTCCACGGGTCAGCCTGTGCCGCCAGAACAATGGAGCTATGCGGATGGCAGCGTGACCGTGCAGGCGGTGCCGTTCCATGAGTATACCGTGAGCTTCCTTGCCTACCTCATCTGGGACCCGGTGCACATGTACAATGCCACCACCAACGGCTGGACGAATTTCGAGCATCAGATCACGTTTGATGTGCGCCAGCCGAAAACCCACAAATATTCCATGGAACGTCTGCGGAAATTCATTGCAGAGCATCCGTATGTGAACGTCATCCGCTATACCACGTTCTTCCATCAGTTCACCCTGATCTTCGATGAACTCAAGCGGGAAAAATTCGTGGACTGGTATGGCTATTCTGCTTCCGTCAGCCCCTATATCCTCAATCAGTTTGAGCAGGAAGTGGGTTACAAGTTCCGCCCGGAATATATCATCGACCAGGGCTACTACAACAACCAGTATCGTGTGCCCAGCAAGGAATACCGTGATTTTCAGGCGTTCCAGCGGCGCGAAGTGGCCAAGCTGGCCAAGGAGATGGTGGACATCACCCATGAGTGCGGCTGCGAAGCCATGATGTTCCTGGGAGACCATTGGATCGGTACCGAGCCCTTTATGCCGGAGTTCAAGACCATCGGGCTGGACGCCGTGGTGGGCAGCGTGGGCAACGGCTCCACCCTGCGGCTCATCTCGGACATCGAGGGGGTCAAGTACACCGAGGGCCGGTTCCTGCCTTACTTCTTCCCAGATACCTTCCACCAGGGAGGCGACCCGGTGCGTGAGGCCAAGGAGAACTGGGTCACCGCTCGCCGTGCCATCCTCCGCAAGCCCATTGACCGCATTGGTTACGGCGGCTACCTGAAGCTGGCTCTGGACTTCCCGGAGTTTGTGGACTATGTGGAGAGCGTCTGCAATGAGTTCCGGGAATTGTATGAGAACATCAAGGGCACCACCCCCTACTGCGTCAAACGGGTGGCTGTGCTGAACTGCTGGGGTAAAATGCGGGCATGGGGCTGTCACATGGTGCATCATGCCCTCTACTACAAGCAGAATTACAGCTATTCGGGCGTGATCGAAATGCTGTCCGGTGCGCCCTTTGACGTGAAGTTCATCAGCTTTGAGGACATCAAGAAGGACCCGGCTCTGCTGGACAGCCTGGATGTCATCATCAATGTAGGCGATGCCGACACCGCCCACACCGGCGGCATCTGGTGGGAGGACCCGGAGATCTCCTCTGCCATCCGCAAGTTCGTCTGGAACGGCGGCGGCTTCATCGGCGTTGGAGAGCCGTCCGGTCATCCATATCAGGGTCATATCTTCCAGATGGCCAGTGTTCTGGGCGTGGAGGAAGAAAATGGCTTTACCCTGAACTACGACAAGTACAACTGGGAAGAACATCCGAATCATTTCATCTTGCAGGATGCTGACAAACCCATCGACTTCGGTGAGGGAAAGAAGAACATTTATGCCCTGGAAGGCACGGAAGTGCTGGTGCAGCGGAATAAGGAAGTGCAGATGGCGGCGCATGATTTCGGCAAGGGACGTGCCGTATACATCAGCGGTGTACCGTATAGTTTTGCCAACAGCCGCACCCTTTACCGAGCCATCTTATGGAGTGCCCACAGCGAGGATGAACTGCACACTTGGTTCAGTTCCAACTACAATGTGGAAGTCCATGCTTATGTCAAAAATGGCAAGTATTGCGTTGTGAACAACACTTACGAGCCGCAGGATACCACAGTTTATACGACGGATGGCAACAGCTTTGACCTGCATCTGGATGCCAATGAAATCAGATGGTATGAAATTTAAGTTCTCCTTATCAATCTGTGCAGTGAACGACCACTGCACGGCATAAGAGAAAACGGTGACTTTCCACAATGCGGAACGTCACCGTTTTTTCGTTATACTCTTCTATCCTTGCCATGACCGCAAACGCCTTCACCGAGGACATGGAAAAGAGCAAGGAAGCCGGTATGGACGAGCATCTGTCCAAGCCGGTGGACATTGCGGTGCTGGAGCGTGCTGTCCGGAAGTACCTTGTTACCCCCCCCCCCGAAAATGAGAGACCGTCAACCGAGATTTATCCGGTGAGCCCCTGAACGAATACAAGAAAAAGGACAGAACTGCATGGCGGCAGTTCTGTCCTTTTTGCGTATTCCAGTCAAAAACAGGTCACCGCCAGCCCCGTGCCGCGGGGTCCAGCATTTCGGCGGCAGAGTAGAGCAGGGCATTGCAGATGGCGGCGGCCACGTTGCTGCCGCCTTTGCGGCCCATGGCCACGATGGCGGGTACGCCAAAGGCTTTGCAGGTGGCAAACAGCCGCTCCTTGCTCTCCACCACATTCACGAACCCCACTGGTACGCCAATGACCAGTGCAGGACGCAGCCCGGCTTCGATCTGGTCGGCGATGGTCAGCAGGGCGGTGGGGGCGTTGCCCACGGCCAGCACGGCACCGGGGTGATCCTGCGCGGCCCGCTGCATGGAAGCCACCGCCCGGGTGGTGCCGCCTGCTTTGGCAAGGGCGGCCACCTCCGGGTCAGCCATGTAGCACAGGGCCGTGCCGCCCAGGCGGGCGAGGCCGGGCTTGGTGATGCCGGCCAGCGCCATGTTCGTGTCGGTGATGATGGGAGTGCCCGCCCGCAGGGCCTTCACCCCGGCCGCCACGGCACCGGGGGTGAAGCGCAGATTCCGGGCATAGTCAAAGTCGGCGGTGGTGTGGATCACCCGCTTGACCACGGCGGCGGTTTCCGGCGGAGGCGTCAGGCCCAGTTCCGCCAGCTCGGCTGTGATGATGGAAAGGCTTGTCCGCTCGATGTCGGCGGGCAGATGATGCTGCGGGGTCATACGCGGTTCCCTCCTTTGCGGTCCATGCCCATGGCGGCGTATACGGCATCCATGTCCAGCGCGGCCCGCACGCCGTCGGCCAGCAGGTCGAACTGCTGCTGCCGGTACTGCTCCATCGAGAGCAACGGTGCGTCGGCGGGGGAGATGCCCTTCTTTTTGCACAAAAATGCGGTGAGCTTTTCGGTCAGCTCGCCGGTGTCAAACAGCCCATGCAGGTAGGTGCCGAACACATTGGCCTGCACACACCCTTCCGGCGTGCCGTCGGCCAGAATGCAGAACGGGCTGCCCTGCACTGTCGTGCGCCCGGCGTGGATCTCGTAGCCGGTCAGCTTTGCCCCGGCAAAGGGGATGGCCTCGGCGGTGGCATGGGTCTGGCGCAGCTGCTTTTCGGCGTTGAACACGGTGTCCGTGGGCAGAAGCGCCAGACCGCGCAGGGTGCAGGGGGTGCCGCTTTCTTCACCGTCCGGATCGGCAAGGGTGTGCCCCAGCATCTGGTAGCCGCCGCACACGCCCAGCACAGGGGTGCCCTGCGCGGCCAGCTTGAGCACCGCCGCTTCCAGCCCGCACTGACGCAGCCACAGCAGGTCGTCTATGGTGTTTTTGGTGCCGGGCAGAATCACCACATCCGGCGTGCCCAGCCGGCGGGGGCTCTGCACATAGCGCACCCCCAGCAGCGGGTGCTGTTCCAGCGGCATGAAGTCGGTGAAGTTGGAGATGTGCGGCAGGCGCAGAATGGCCGCATCCAGTGGTTTGACGGCCCGCCCTGCCTCCAGCCGGGTGGAAAGGGAATCCTCATCCTCAATGTCCACCTTCAGGTAGGGGATGACCCCCAGCACCGGCAGCTGCGTTTTTTCTTCCAGCATGGCAAGGCCGGGACGCAGGATCTCCACGTCGCCCCGGAACTTGTTGATGAGCAGCCCCTTGATGCGGGTCCGCTCGTCCGGCTCCAGCAGGGCCACCGTGCCGTACAGCTGTGCAAAGACGCCGCCCCGGTCGATGTCTCCGGCCAGCAGCACAGGGGCGTCCACCAGCTTGGCAAGGCCCATGTTCACAATGTCGTCGGCTTTCAGGTTGATCTCGGCCGGGCTGCCAGCTCCCTCAATGACGATGATGTCCACCTCTTCGGCCAGACTGCTGTAGGCGGCAAGGATGTCCGGGATCAGCGACCGCTTCATTTTAAAGTAGGCGGCGGCGGGCATCTGCCCCCGCACCTCGCCGTTCACGATCACTTGACTGCCGGTGTCGCTGCTGGGTTTGAGCAGGATGGGGTTCATGCGCACGTCCGGTTCCATCCCGGCGGCCTGCGCCTGCACCACCTGCGCCCGGCCCATTTCCAGCCCGTCCCGGGTCACAAAGCTGTTCAGGGCCATGTTTTGGCTCTTGAAAGGAGCCACCCGGTAGCCGTCCTGTGCAAAAATGCGGCACAGTGCGGCGCACAGCAGGCTTTTGCCTGCACCGCTCATGGTGCCCTGCACCATAATGCAGGTTGCTTTGTTCATGCCAGTACCTCCGCAAGGGTCTTTAACAGTTCATCGTTTTCCGACCCGGTACGCACGGCGGTGCGGTACCAGCTGCCGTCCAGCCCGGGGTAGTTGCTGCAGCTGCGCAGCACCACGCCCCGCTGCCGCAGGGCATCGCCCAGTGTTTCCGGCCCCTGGAACAGCAGGTAGTTTGCTCGGCCGTCCAGCACCCGCAGGCCCAGTGCCCGCAGCCCGGCCGTGAGCCGGGGCCGCTGCTGCGCAATGAGTGCCCGCACCTGTGCCACATAGGCCGTTTCGTCCAGTGCGGCAAGCCCGGCGGCCTGCGCCAGACTGGACACCGCCCACGGCTGCCCGGCGGCCTGCATGACTTCCAACAGGGCCGTGTTAGCACACAGGCAGTACCCCAGCCGCACCCCGGCCATGCCGTACAGCTTGGTAAAGGCCTTGAGGATCAGCAGATTTTTGCTGTCCAGCAGGGCTTTGGCGGTCAGGGCGTCGCAGTCGGGCAGAAAATCCAGAAAACATTCGTCCACCACCAGCAGTGCCCCGCAGGCTTCGCACCGGCGCAGGATGCGCTCCACAAGGGGCAGCGGCGTGAGCTGCCCGGTGGGGTTGTTGGGCTGGCAGAGAAATACCATGTCCACCTCCAGCGTGATGGAGGAGAGGATGGAATCCGTCACGGCAAAATCGACCTCTGCCTGCAGAAAATGTCGCCGCACCGCACAGCCCGCACTTTCCAGCGCGGCGGCGTACTCGGCAAAAGTGGGGGCGGTCACCAGCGCGGTGCGGGGTTTTGCCGCCCACGCCAGCCGGAAGATCAGGTCTGCCGCGCCGTTGCCGCAGAGGATAGATTCTGCCGGGATCCCCTCGTGCGGGGCCAGCTTTGCCCGCAGTGCCCGGCACAGGGGGTCGGGGTAGCGGTCGGCGTGAGGCAAGGCGGCAGCAATGGCGTTCGCCACGCCCTGCGGCAGGCCCAGCGGGCTCACGTTGGCCGAAAAATCCAGCGCGTCGTGCCCGTACTGTGCCCGATATCCGGCCCAGTCGCCGCCGTGTGTCAGCTGTGTCATAAGATCACCCCTCGGATCGCCAGCCCCAGCAGCAGGGCCAGCAGGCCTTCGGCATACATCATTTTATTGGCGCGGCGGATGTCCTCCGGCTCAATGGGACGCAGGGCGTCGCCAATGGTAGGCTTGGGGTAATATTCCCCAAAATAGTAGGCAGGCCCGGCCAGCTGCACGCCCAGTGCTCCGGCACACGCGCTCTCGGTCTGGGCACTGTTGGGGCTGGCATGGTTGCGCCGGTCCCGCCGCCAGATACGCCACGCCCCTTTGGCGCTGTTGCCGGTCAGGGCCGCCGCCGCGCACCACAGCAGACCCGCCAGACGGCTGGGCAGATAGTTTGCCGCGTCGTCCAGCTTGGCGGGGATGCGGCCGAAAGAAAGGTACTTTTCGTTTTTGTAGCCCAGCATGCTGTCCATGGTGTTGATGGCCTTGTAGGTCAGCGCCAGCGGTGCCCCGCCGATGAGCATATACAGCAGCGGCGCGATCACGCCGTCGCTGGCATTTTCGGCCACGGTCTCCACGGCGGCTTTGGTCACACCTTCAGCGGTCAGATTCTGGGTGTCGCGGCCCACGATGCGGCTCACAGCCTTGCGGGCTGCGGGCAGGTCGCCCTTCACAAGCTCCTTGTGCACGTTCATGCTCTCCTGCGCAAGGCCCTTTGCGGCCAGTGCCTGCCCGCACCAGAACATCTGCACGGCCAGCCCCAGCCATGGGCTGAGCTTTGCTGCGCCCAGGCAGACAAGGCCGGTGCACACAAAGGTGCCCACCGGCAGGCAAAAAGCCACGATGCCGCCGCCCAGCAGTTCGCCCTGGGGCGTTTTGGGCAGGCGGGCGCGCAGGCGCTTTTCCAGCGCGGAGATGGCCTTGCCCATGAGCACCACCGGGTGGGGCAGCCACGCGGGGTCGCCGAAGAGGGTGTCCAGTACAAAGCCGCCCAAAACGGCCAGCCCAGTCATACGTCGGCCTCCCTGGTGTACTGCACGGTCTTTACAAGGTGCAGCACCCGCTTGTCGGCCCAGTCGGCGGCGTCCAGCACAAAGCCGCCCGCGTTGGGGCCGCACCATTCGTAGTAGTCTTTATGGGGCAGGGCGTAGCGCTCCAACGCGGCCATCTGGGTGCCGCCGTGGGCCAGGATGACCAGCAATTCTTCGCCGTCGGCCAGTGCCTTGTCCACCAGTGCCGAAAAGGCGCGGCAGATGCGCTCAGAAAAAGCGGCCTTGGTCTCGCCGTCCGGGCAGGGGCTCTCACAGTTGGCGGCTACCCAGGCCAGATAGTCCGGGTCGTGCTCCATCTCGATGTAATTGCGGCCCTCAAAGCTGCCAAAGCACATCTCCTTCAGGCCGTCCACCACCACCAGCTTTGCAGTGGGAAACAGCACCTCAGCGGTCTGCCGGGTGCGGCACAGCGGGGTGATGTACACGGTTTTGGGCTCGATGTCTGCCTTGCGCAGCATCGCGCGGCCAGCGGCAGAAAGAGGGATGTCCCGCTGGCCCTGATAGCGTTTCTCGGCATTGTATTCGGTCAGGCCGTGGCGCAGAAAATAGATCAGCATGTTGGCAGTTCTCCTTTCAGAACGGTGGGGATGCCGCAGAACATCTGCACAACGCAGTCTGCCCGTGCGGCCAGCAGACAGGCCAGCCGCCCGGCGGCTTCGCGTCCGGCACGTTCGGCGGGGTCCATGGGTACCACGCCGCCGCCCACCTCGGTGGCAAGTACGATATCGTAAGCGGACAGCTCGTCCGCGAGTTTTTCCAGATTTTCGGCCCCGGCGGCCAGCTCCTGTACATCACAGATGCACCGTCCGGGCAGGGTCTTGGCAAAGGTGCGCTTGCCGCTGTAGAGCGGCCCGGTGATAAAGATCATAACAGCCCTCCCCACTGGCAGGCGCACAGCGCCGCCAGCATCCAGATTTCGGTTTTCTGCAAAAACCACCCGGCCAGATCACCGGTGATGCCGCCGAACTGCTTGCAGGCAACGGCGTGGTACCGCCACAGCACAGCCAGTGCGGCCAGCACCAGCGCCCAACCACCCAGTGCCAGCATGGCGCAGCACAGTACAGCGGCCAGAAGGGCCAGCACCCGGCGTACAGTGGCTCTGTCGGCTGCCGAGGCAAAGGTGTGGGCAAGGCCGGTGTTCTTTGCCATGGGGAACGCCGCCACCGCATAGCCGGAGAGCGCCCGTTCCAGCACCAGTGCCATCATCCAAAGCAGCCCTGCCTGCGGGGTGAACTGTACACAGGCGCACAGGGCCAGATAGGCCGCAAAGTAGCTGCACAGACGGATCACGGCAAAGGCCCCGCAGTGAGGGTCCTTTAAGATCTCCAGCTTTTTTTCCCGGTCGCCGTAGCTCGAAAGTGCGTCGCAGGTATCGGCGTAGCCGTCCAGATGGATGCCGCCGGTGACCCAGACCGGGATCAGGCAGAAGCCCGCCGCCCGCGCCGCACCCGGCAGGGGCAGCACGCCGCACAGGAACCACAGCAGCCCGATGACCACCCCGATGAGCGGGAAGGCGCACATCGCATACCGCATGTTCTTTTCGGTCCAGTTGAACTGCGGCACCGGCACAGCCGAAAACATGGCGAACGCCACGGCGACGGTCTGCAAAACGATCATTTTTCCACTCCTTTATAATAAACAGGGATGCCGCACACCACCCGCACCACGGCATCGGCCCGGGCGGCCAGCGCGTTGTTCACCTGCGCCAGTGCCAGCAGATAGCGGTCGGTGTCGCCTGCGTAGTCGGCCCCGCCGCTGAACACCTCGTTGGAGACGACGATCAGGGTTTCACACTGGGCATACACGGCGTCCAGCCCGGAAAGAATGGCCTGCGCGGTCTGCGGCCCGGCCCCGGCGGGATCATAGAGCTCGTTGGCAGTCAGGTTGCCCAGATCTTCCAGCAACGCGGTACCACGGGCGGGCAGATGCACGGCGTCCAGATGCAGGGGGCACTCCACCGTTTCAAACTGTTTTGCCGCCCGCATTCTGCGGTGCTTTTCCACCCGGGCGGCACATTCGGCGTCCCACACCTGCATGGTGGCCAGATAATAGCGCGGCAGAGTGCTGCGCAGTACCAGACTCTCGGCGTATTCGCTTTTTCCGCTGGCCGCCCCGCCGATCACCAGCGTCAGCATTGCGGGGTGTACGGCGTGATGCCGCCCTCCGCAAAGGAATAACAGTGGTCGTACACCGCCAGTGCCATGTCCCACAGCGGGAGGCTGGCCACAGCGCCGGTGCCCTCGCCCAGATGCAGCCCGGCGGTGAGAAGCGGGGCCTTGCCCAGTGCATCCAGCACCAGACGGGCGGCAGGCTCCGAGGAACAGTGACTGGCAAACACCGCTTTGGCCGCGGCAGGGCACAGCCGCACGGCGCACAGGGCCGCCACGCCGCTGATGAAGCCGTCCATTACCACGGGCACGCCTTCCAGCGCACCGCCCAGAAAGACGCCGCACAGCCCGGCAAGATCAAAGCCGCCCAGCTTGGCCAGCACGTCCAGAGGGTCTGTGGGGTCCGGCTCGTTGCGCAGGATGCCCCGGCAGATGGCATCCACCTTGCGGGCCAGCCCTTCATCCGAAAGGCCGGCTCCCCGGCCGGTCATCCGTTCCACCGGCTGGCCCAGCAGCACCGCTGCCACCGCACTGGAAGTGGTGGTGTTGCCAATGCCCATTTCGCCGGTGGCCAGCAGCTGCACACCGGCAGCTTTCTGCTCCTGCACCAGCCGGATGCCCCGGCCGACGGCCTCCACAGCCTGGGCGCGGGTCATGGCGGGACCCTGCGTGAAATCGGCAGTACCGGCGGCAATGCGGCAGTCTGCCACCCCCGGCACCGGGTCTCCGGCCATGCCCATGTCCACGGGCACCACATCGCAGTGGGCAGTACGGGCCATCTGGCACACGCTGGTACGCCGGGCAGCCAGATTCTCCGCCACTGCGCGGGTCACGCTCTGGTCGGTCTGGCTCACGCCCTGGGCCACCACGCCGTTGTCGGAGCAGAGCACCAGCACAGCCCGGCGGGAAACATCCAGCGCCGCACTGCCGGTGAGGGCGGCGGCATCTTCCAGCAAAGTTTCCAGTGCGCCCAGCCCGCCCAGAGGTTTGGCCAACCCGGCCCAGTGGGCGTGGGCGGCGGCGCGGGCAGCTTCATCCGGCGGGGTGATGCCGGAAAGTAAAGTTTTCAGTTCCGTTTCAGTCATGTGTGTTTCTCTTTTGTCGTTGATAGAACTTTGCACCGCTCACAAAGCGGCGGGGCAGGGGAGTGCCTGCCCAGTAAAGATGCGGGAAACCGGCGTACAAACTCATGCTTGCAAATCCGCATTCCCACTGTGCTTTTTCGCTTTTCCAAACGGAAAAGCCCGAACCATTGTCGGTGGAATCCCAGTGGTGGAATTCGTGAATATACAAATGCTCTCCGGCATGGAACAGCAGGCTGTCGGCTTTGGCGGTCATGTCGGCATAGCCGAACCGCACCAGCCGCCCCACCTTGACGCCTTTGCCGGGCAGAACGCCTGCCATGGGCCAGGCGGTACCGCTGGCATCTTCCAGCGTCTGCCCCAGATACAGAAAGCCGCCGCACTCTGCCACCGTGGGCAGGCCGCCATTTACGGCATCCCGGATGGCATCGCGCATGGTTTTGTTTTCGCTCAGCGGCCGGGCATACAGTTCCGGGTAGCCGCCGGGCAGATACAGCCCGCAGATGTCCTCCGGCAAGGCGGTGTCGTGCACCGGACTGAAGAACACCAGCTCTGCCCCGGCAGTGCGCAGGCAGTCCAGCGTTTCGGCGTAGGCAAAGCAGAATGCCTTATCCTGTGCCACAGCAATGCGGACGCCCGCCGTTTGCAGAGCAGGCGGCGGCACCGGGGCAGGAGCCGGTCGTTCGGTCAGCGCTTCCAGCGTTGCCCAGTCCAGATTTGCTTCCAGCGCATCGGCCAGCAGGCCGATCTTCTGGGCAAGATCGGTGATCTCTCCGGCGGTTTTCAGGCCCAGATGGCGGCTCTCCACCACCGCCTGCGGCAGGCGGGGCAGATACCCCAGCACCGGCAGGCCGGTCTCGGTTTCCAGCAGGGGCTTGAGCATCCGGAAGAGCTTTTCGGAGCAGTCATTCAGCAGGATGCCTGCAATGTGGCTTTCCGGTTTGAAATGCACAAGGCCCTGGATCTCTGCTGCCAGCGTCACACTGGCCCCCTTGGGCTGTACCACCAACAGTACCGGCAGGTCCAGCGCATCGGCCAGCTCCCAGGCACTGGCGCGGGTGGTCAGGCCCTGCCCATCGTAAAAACCCATGGCCCCTTCGCACACCACAGCCCCGTGCCCGGCGGCATAATGGGCGTACAGTTCCCGTACCGTATTTTTGGCAGAAAGATAAAGATCCAGATTGTGGCTCTCCACCCCCAGCACCGACCGGTGGAACATGGGGTCGATGTAGTCCGGCCCACTCTTGAAGGCGCAGGGGTCCATGCCCCGCTTTTTCAAAGCGGCCAGCAGGGCGCAGGTGACGGTGGTCTTGCCACTGCCGGAACGCGGTGCGGCGATGACGAACTGCATCATTTGCGTTCTCCCGTGATCAGAAAAATGGGGTTGTTGGCGGTCAGCAGGTGGAGCCTGCCTGCCGGTCTGGTACGGCTCACGGCAAGCTGGGTCACCTCAGCGGAAAGGCCATGAGCCGTAAGGGCTGCAATGGCGGCGCTCAGGGATTCCAGCGCAATGGCGGCAATGCAGATGCGCGCATTGGCGTTTTTGGCCAGAACCGTGTCCACCACCGCGGCCATGCTGCCCTTGGTGCCGCCAATGAACACGGCATCCGGGGCAGGCAGGGCTTCCAGTGCGGCAGGGGCACGGCCCTCAATGAGGGAGAGGTTCCACGCCGCAAATTTTTCGCGGTTCCGGCGGATGAGGGCGCAGGCGTCCGGCTCACACTCCACCGCATACACATGCCCCTGCGGGGCGGCCAGTGCCAGCTCCACGCTCACGCTGCCGGTACCGGCCCCCACGTCCCACAGGGTATCGGCGGGGCGCACGGCCAGTTTGGCCAGCGCGGCGGCCCGCACTTCCTGCTTGGTCATGGGCACCTCGCCCCGGATGAAGGCCTCATCCGGCAGGCCGGGGGTGCGGCGTTCCGGGTGAACGGCATGTTCCACCAGCAGGACACTCAGGGAAGCAAAGGTCTGCCCGGCCAGTTCCTGCGCGGTGCCAAAGTGGATCTTTTCGTCGGGCGTGCCAAGGTTTTCGCCCACAAGGGCGTGGGCATCGCCCAGCCCGGCGGCGGTCAGCGCGGCACACAGGGTGGCCGGGGTCTCGGCCCCGCCGGTGAGAAAGAATACGGTTTTATGGTTCATGCAGGCGGACACCGGGTCGCAGGCACAGCCGTGGGCAGAAACAAGAGTCCAGTCCTGCCAGGGGCGGCCTACGGCGGCGGCCAGCAGCTGTACGCTGGAAAGGCCGGGCAGCACCCGGCAGGAGATGCCAAAGGCCCGCAGCATGGGCAGCAGCTGGGATGCGCCGGAGTAGAACCCGGTATCGCCGCTGTACACCAGCGCAATTTCCTCGTCCGGGTGCGCGGCCAGACAGGCCAGAATTTCGTCCGGTTTGTACAGGGCCTGCCGGTTTCCGGTGCAGCCCTCCGGCAGTGTGGCCAGCAGCCGCTTTGCACCCAGAATGCGGTCGGCACCCTGCAGGGCGGCAAGACCCTGTGCGGTCAGGCTGCCGGGGGTGCCGGAGCCCATACCAATGAGTGTGATCATCCTTTCAGCACCTCCCTGCAGCGGGTCAGGATCTGGTCTGCCGTCTCACCGGTCTCGGCCGGGCGGCGGATCACGATGAGCTGGACGCCGGTGTCGGCGGCAGCCTGCGCTTTCTCGGCAAAGCCACCGGCGGCCCCGCCGTCCTTGGTCACGAGAAAGCGAATGGAGAACTGCTCCAGCAGGGCCCGGTTCAGCGCGTAGGAGAACGGCCCCTGCAAAGCAAGGATATTCTTGTGGGGGATGTGCGCGGCCTCGCAGGCGGCAATGCCGTCCAGCGTAGGCAGCACACGGGGGTACAGCCGTTCCGGGGCCAGCTGCGCAAAGGCAGGTAGCTCCTTGGCTCCGGTGGCCAGCAGGACATTGCCCTGCGTTTGGGCCAGAAGATCCGCCACATGTGCCGCCGACTGGAACACCATGCTCCCGGCAGGCAGGGGGCTTTGCGCACGCAGCAGCCGGTGATATTCCACCCCGGCGGTGCGGCAGGCTGTGCGGATGTTGCGGGTGGCGTCCACTGCATAGGGGTGGGTGGCGTCTACGCACAGGTCGGCTCCCTGCACAAGGGCGGCCATCTCGTCCGGGGTCAACCGGCCGCAGTGCACCGTGATGCCGGCAAAGCTGCCCTGTTCCTCGCTGCCCAGCGAGGTGGCCACGCTCACCAGAACGTCCGCCCCAAGCTGGGCCAGCTGCCGGGAAAAAATGCGGCCCTCGGTGGTGCCGCTGAACACCACTGCCCTCATACGCGGTACCCCCGCGGCGTGACCATGCGGCCCTGCAGCACCCGGGTGTTGCGGTTGCCGATGTACACGGTGGTGAACATATCCACGGGCGTCTGTTCCAGCTGGGCCAGCGTCAGCACCTGAGCGCTCTGGCCCTCCCGGCCGATGTTGCGCACCAGCCCACAGACGGTGTCCGGGGCCTTGCCGTTTTGCAGCAGGATGCGCACAGCCCGGGCCAGATAGTCCGGCCGCCCTTTGGAAGAAGGGTTGTACACCGCCATGCAGAAATCGCCCATGGCCGCTGCGGCCAGCCGCTTTTTGATGACCTCCCACGGGGTGAGCCGGTCGGAAAGAGAGAGCACACAGAAATCATGGGCCAGCGGGGCACCCAGCACCGCGCCGCCGCTCAGGGCGGCAGTCAGGCCGGGCACCACCTCCACGGTCACGTCCGGGCAGCCTTCGGCCAGCTCCAGCAGGGGGCTGGCCATGCCGTACACTCCGGCGTCACCGCTGCACACCAGAGCCACGGTCCGGCCGCTGTGGGCAGTTTCCAGTGCCCAGCGGCAGCGGTCCAGTTCTTTGGTCATGCCGGTGGCGTAATATTCTTTTTCCGGGTAATAGGGGCGTACCAGATCCAGATAGACCGGATAGCCGCACAGCACCTCGGCTTCTTCCAGGGCGCTCTGCGCCTGTGCGGTCAAAAACTGCGGGTCGCCGGGGCCAAGCCCGACCACATATACGATATCAGCCATTCTGCCACCTCCAGTCCGGGGCATAGGGGCACAGCGCCAGCGCAAAGGTCACACCGCCGCCCGCCTGTTTCGGGATGCGGATGCAGCCGCCGGACGCCAGCACAGCGGCCCGCTCACACACGTTGTCCACCCCGGTGACGCTTTGCACGAAGGGAGATGGTGTGAACGGCCCGGGCAGTGCCCGCAGCTGCTCCGCAGAATAAAATGTGATGGGCCAGCCGTGGGCCCGGCAGAACGCCAGCAGCCCGGCCTCGTCGGCCTTCAGGTCGATGCTGGCCGCCGCTGCGATGCACGCCGGGGCAAGGCTGTGCCGGGCACAGAAGTCCGCAAAGGCGGCTTCCAACTGCTCGGCACACGTCCCCCTGCGGCAGCCGATGCCCAGCACCCCGATGCGGGGCACCAGATGCAAAGCGTCCCCGGCAGGGGAGAGGGTAAGGGCAAAATCGGCTTCGGCAGGGGTCCGTGCAGGATCCACCCCGGCGGGCGGGGTGCCCTGCACGGGAAACTCAGCGGCAAACCGCACCGACTGCCCGGCCAGCAGCTTGCTGCTGACATGCTTGATGCGCTCCGCTTCCAGCACCGTGCAGTTCTGGTGCTTTGCCCACTCGTCCACCGCAAAAATGCCGTGGGCGTCGGTGGCCGTGGTGATCACCGGAACGGCTCCGCACACGGCGGCCAGTGCACGGGCCAGGTCATTGGCACCGCCCAGATGACCGGACAGCACCGGCACCGCAAAGCGGCCGCATTCGTCCAGTACCACCACCGCTGGGTCTGACGCCTTGCTGCGGCAGTGGGGCGCAATGGCCCGCACCGCAATGCCCACGGCTCCCACAAAAACAAGGGCGTCGCTCTGCGTAAACTGCAGGGCGGTCCACCCGGCAAGGGAGACGCCGCCGCTGCCGCAGCGGTCCACACTGCCGGGCAGGGCGTCTGCCAGCCGCCGGGCCAGTGCCAGACCGGTGTCGGTAAAGGCCAGATAGGCCCGGGTCATTGGTCGGACCCCTTGCGGAACTCGGTGGTAAAACCGGGGTCGTACAGATTGCTGCGCTCGTACCGGGTGCCAAGAAAATCGCCTGCCACGATGAGCGCTGTTTTGGTGATGCCGGCGTCGTGCACGCTCTGCGCCAGAGAACCCACGGTACAGCGCACGGTTTTTTGCTCCGGCCAGGTGGCCTTGTATACCACGGCGGCGGGGGTGTCCGGCGTGTAGGCACCGCCCTGCAGCAGAGCATCCTGCACCTTGTCCACCAGACCGATGGACAGGAAAATCACCATAGTGGCCCCGTGGGCGGCAAGGCTGGCCAGCTTTTCCCGCTCGGGCACCGGGGTGCGCCCTTCCATGCGGGTGATGATCACGGTCTGGCTCACGGTGGGCAGGGTGTATTCGGCATTCAGTGCCGCCGCCGCGCCGCAGAAGCTGGACACGCCGGGCGTGTCATCGTAGGCGATGCCGTCGGCGTCCAGTGCATCCATCTGCTCCCGGATGGCCCCGTACAGGCAGGGGTCGCCGGTGTGCAGGCGCACGGTGATTTTGCCGTCTGCCTCCATGGTGCGCATCACATCCAGCACCTGTTCCAACGTCATCTCGGCGCTGTTGTAAATGGCGCAGCCGGGTTTGGCCAGTCCCAGCAGGGCCGGGTTGACCAGACTGCCCGCGTAGATGATGCAATCAGCCTCCTGCAGCAGGGCTGCGCCCCGCCGAGTGATCAGGTCCGGGGCACCGGGCCCCGCGCCTACAAAGTGTACCATAGCAGTTACTCCTTTACCAGTACCGTTGCAAAATATCCGGCCTTGCTGCCATCTTGCGGCGGGCGCGCAGTCGAAAGGTCGGGGAAGATCGTTTCATCCGGCAGGCCGCAGCTGCACACGAGGGCACTGCGGCTCAACGCACCGTGGGCGTCCAGGGTGTTCAGCAGGGCGGGCAGCTGACGCCCGGTTTTCATCAGGACTTTCGTGCCGGGGGCGTCCAATACCTCGTCGGCCCGGCTGCCGGGGGCGATGGTCAGCGGGGTATCCATGCCGCCGGTAAGGGGCTGATTTAACCGTGCCGCTGCCGCGCAGAAGCTGGGCACACCCGCTGCCATCGCGGTGGCATAGCCCTGCGCCTGCAGGATCTCCTGCAGATAGCCAAAGGTCGCATAAATGGACACGTCACCCAGGTTCAGCATGGCCACATCCTGCCCGGCATCCAGAAAAGGCCGCACTGCGCTGGCAGCGGTCTCGTGAGAGGCGCGCAGCACGGCGGCGTCCCGGCTCATGGCAAACTGCAGGGGCAGGATGGTCTTGCCGTCCAGCTCTGCGCCCAGTGCCCGGCGGGCGATGTCCAGCGCCAGCATCTGCCCGGAAGCGGTCTGCGGCGCAGCCAGCACCGGGCACTGCCGCAGCAGACGCACAGCCTGCAAAGTCAGCAGCTCCGGGTCGCCGGGGCCGACGCTGACCCCGTAAAAGGTGCCGGTCATGCGTTGTTCCATTGTTCAAGCAGCTCCTTTGCAGTTTGTGTTGCGCCAAGCGGCCCGTGCTGATTGGAAAACAGCACTGCACCCACCCGGAAGGCTTCACCCGCCCGGCGGTCGAGGTGCAGTTGGATGGCATCCAGCAGGCTTTCCAGCACCGGGGCGCGCAGTCCGGCGGCATCCAGCAGCTCCAGACAGGCGTCAGTGGTGGCGGCGGCGTACAAAGCCGCGCACAGCTCCCGGCTTGCCCCACAGAGGGCGGCATGGGCACAGAACAGCTCGGTGCGGCAGTCGGCCGTGTGGGAGTGGGTGTTCATGATGCCGCCGGCCACCTTGACCAGCTTGCCCACATGGCCCACCAGCAGCACCTGTTCAAACCCGGCAGAAGCTGCCATATCCAGCGTATCTCCGATGAAGTTGGAGGTCTTGACCACCGGGATGGCCGCAAAGGCCGGGTAGGTGTCGTGCAGGTAGTCCAGCCCGTAGTTGCCCGGGGCAAGGATGAGCCGCTTTGGGGTACCGGCCCGAAAAACAGCCTGGTTCATTTCCAGCTGGATGGTGTCCAGGATGGCCTGCTGGCTCATGGGCTCCACGATGCCGCTGGTGCCCAGCACCGAAAGGCCGCCCTCCACCCCGATGTGCGGGTTGAAGGTGCGCCGGGCCACTTCCTCGCCGTTCTGGATGGAAATGGTCACCGCAAAGCCGCCGGTATAACAGGCGGCTTCAGCCTCCCGGCGCAGGGCCTCGGCGATCATCTGCCGGGGCACATGGTTGATGGCGGCGGCACCAACGGGTTGGTCGAGGCCGGGTTTTGTCACCCGGCCCACACCTCTGCCGCCGTCGATGCGGATGTCCGTGCAGCCCGGCAGCAGCTCCACTGTGGCGATCACCGGCAAGCCGGTGGTCACATCCACGTCGTCGCCGCCGTCCTTTTCAATGGCACATTCGGCCCCAGTGTCGGTGCGGCGGCAGAACAGGGGTGCTACCTCCACCACGATGCCCTTTGGGGTGCGCAGCGCCACCGTCTCCGGCGCATGGCCGGTGAGCAGCAGCCGGGCCGCGCCCGCTGCCCCCAGCGCCGCACAGGTGCCGGTGGTATAGCCGCAGCGCAGCAGCTTCTGCCCGCTGCGGACGTAGTGCTCGAACGTGGGCTTTTGGGGCTTTGCCTGCCCGAACAGGGCCGTATACTGTTCTTCGCTCAGCGCATAAAGCGCGCGGATATTGTCCGGGGCAAAGGCGGCATCCGGGGTCAGCACGCCGGAAACATGGTCCGGGAACACGCACACCACTGCATCCGCGATCTTCTGTGCCATGTCCAGCTCATGCAGGCTCACGATGACCGCAAGGCCCTGTTCATGGGCCAGCTTCTGCAGGATGGTCAGCAGCTCGATCTTGCCCTTGATGTCCAGAAAGGAGGTGGGCTCGTCCAGCAGCAGCACTTTAGGCTGCTGGCAGATGGCACGGGCCAGCAAAACACGCTGACGCTGACCATCACTGATGCAGTTGAAGTCCCGGTCCGCGAGATGCGCAGCTCCGGCAATTTCCAGTGCATCCTGCACAGCCTGCCGGTCGGCGTCGGACAGAATGCCCAGTCGCCCGGTGTAAGGGATGCGCCCGGAGGCGGCAAACTCAAAGCAGGTGGTCAGCTCGGTGCGGCGGGTGTGAGGCAGCATCAGAGCCAGCTTCTGCGCCCGGGCCGTGCCGGTGTAGGCGGTCAGGTCCTGCCCGTCCAGCAGCACAGTGCCGCCCAGCGGGGCCAGCTGCCCGGCCAGTGTTTTGAGCAGGGTGGATTTGCCCGCACCGTTGGGGCCGACAAGGACAAGGATCTGCCCCGGATTTGCCCCCAGTGCAATGCCGGAGGCCAGCGGCGTTTTGCTGTAGCCGATGGCAAGATCCTGCGTTTCACAGAGAAATTCCTTCATTGTGCACCCTCCCGGTTCCGGCGGATGAGCAGCCCGATGACCACCGGCGCACCAAACACGGCGGTGACCGCGCTGATGGAAAGCTCCGTGGGAGCAAACAGGCTGCGGGCGATCAGGTCGCACAGCAAACAGAAAGCGGCCCCGCCCAGGCAGCAGCCCGGCAGCACCACCAGCGGCTTTGCGCTGCCCAGCAGCTGCTTGACCAGATGCGGCACTGCGATGCCCACAAAGGAGATGGGCCCCGCAAAGGCCGTGACACAGGCCGCCAGCAGACTGGAAAGCAGTACCAGCAGCCGGGAAAAACGCTTCACGTTCACGCCCACGCTCTGGGCATAGGCTTCGCCCATCTGGTAGGCGCTCATGGGTTTGGAGAGGCAGAAGGCTGCTGCCAGCGCAGGCAGCACCACCAGTGCAGCCGCCTGTACATTGCCCCAGGTCATGCCGGAAAAGCTGCCCTGTGACCAGTTGTGCAGGTTGACGATGTTGGAGTCCTGTGCAAATGCCACTACGAACTCGGTGACAGCGGAACAGATGTAACCGATCATGACGCCGCAGATGACCAGAATGCTCATGCGTTGCACCCGACGGGCCACCGCCAGCACAAAGGCCATGGCGGCCATAGCCCCCGCAAATGCGGCCAGGATCAGGGTGAGGGAGCTGGTGAGCAGGCCGTGATTCAGGAACACCACCATCACCAGTGCTACGGCAAGCTTGGCTCCGCTGGAAATGCCCATGACAAAAGGCCCGGCGATGGGGTTGGCAAAAAAGGTCTGCAGCAGATAGCCTGCCGCAGAGAGTGCCGCGCCCAGCAACACCACCATCACGGCCCGGGGCAGGCGCAGCTGGGTGATGATGCCTACCGACAGTGCGTCCTGCCCGCGACCGGTCAGGGCCGCCAGCACGGCACCGGGGGTCAGGGCAACACTGCCCCAGAACAGGTTGGCGGCAAACAGAACCACCAGCGCCAGCGCCAGCAGGAGATAAGAAAACAGATAGCGTTTTTTGCGGGTCATAAGCGGTTCCTTACTCAACGTGAATGAAATACTGCAATCCGTCCGGCGCATCCTCGGTGAACAGACGGTGCAGCTCCAGGATAAAATCGGCCAATTCCATGCTCTGCTGGAAAAAGCTCTGGGCAACGCACCAGACATGCCCATTCTGCACAGCCTTGAAGTCCGCCAGCAGGGAGCACTTGGCCACCAGCTCGTCGGTGGTGGAGACAACGCCCTCAATGGTACTGTTGTAGATCAGGAAGTCGGCGTCCCGTGCACCGGCGTAGAAGTCTTCCAGCGGCAGGTTCATGGTGGAAAGGCTGTTGCCGTTGTCGGTCAGATCGGCAAACACATAGTCGGCCCCGGCCATCTCGATCATGCGGGCCACATAGTCGCCGCCCTTGCGCACGTTGGCCAGATTGTTGGCCGAGATAGAAAAGAACGCGCAGCTCTTGCCGGTGGACTGCTGGTCCAGCAGGGGAGCGATGCGCTCCGCCTGTCGGTCAAACACCTGCTGTGCCAGTTCCTCCTTGCCCAGCAGGATGCCGTAGAATTTGATCCACTCCATGCGGGCCAGCGGGCCGCTCTCGTAGCTGGAACGCTCCACCAGCACCGGGATGCCGAAGCGCTCCAGCTGCTCCTTGACCTCCGGGGTGTGGTAGATCATGGTGTTCTCGATGGCAAGGCCGCAATTCGCGGCAAGGATCTGCTCGTAGTCCGGGGCGCTGTATTTGCCCGCATAGGCAATGCGCCCGTCCAGCATGGCCTGCCGGGCCTCGTCCAGATACCAGCCCTCGGCGCGGGTGCCGCTCAGAGCGATGCAGTCCAGTGCGTCCAGTGCAAGGAACAGGTCCATCACCGAGGTGGACACCAGATAGAGGTTCTGCAGCGGCTGCTGCAAAACGGTCACGCCCTCGGGCACAGTGCGCAGGGTGGCAGCGCCTTCCGGCCGGACAAGGAACTTTGCCTGTGCGTCCGGGATGGTCAGCAGGGTAGAGCCGTCCGCATAGCAGTCGGCGGTAAACTGGGTGGCGTAGTCCAGCGGGTAGGCGTGGTCAAACACCAGCTCGTCCGTATCGGCCGGTGCAGTAGGCGCGGCAGTGCAGCCTGCAAGCGCCAGCACCGCGGCGGGCAGTGCCTTTAAAAATTGAGCGCGGGTCAGCTTCATGGAAGGTTACTCCAAAGTAAAGGTCAGGGTGTATTCGATCTCGTGCGGGGTGCTCATGGCCACCGTGTCGGCGGTCACGGCCAGCGGGGTGCCCAGGGCAGCGACCGGGATCTCAAAGGTGGAGTTGCCCTCGGTGTTGGTGGGCAGGTACTTCTCGCCGTCCACGACCATATAGTCATAGTTGGGGCTGCTCCATGCGATGGTGGCGGTCATCTTGCCGTCGGCCACGGTCAGAGTGGCGGGGCTGTCCACGGTGGCACGGCCGGAGCCGCCCTCCAGTGCCACAGATACGGTGTATTCGCCGTCTGCGGGGGTCTCGGAGGTCTCCTCGGTCGTGGGCTGGGCATTGCGCACGCTCACGGTGTGGTCGTACCAGGTACCCTTGGAGCCCAGAATGGCCAGCGGGAAGTCCTCATCCAATGCGGTGACCGGGATGTCATAGCCGTACACCTCTTCGCTGGTGCCGTCGGAGTAGGTCACAGTGTCGGTGGTGGGCAGCAGCCAGTCCGTTTTGTGGGCCTCGGCATCAGCGGCCAGGCCGGGGTACAGGTTCACGATCTTTTTGGACACCAGGCTGACGTGGAAGGTCATCTTGCCGTCCTTGACGGTCAGGGTGCCTTTGCCGTCGCAGGCCTCGTTGGCATGGAACATGCCGCTGTCGGTATCAAACTCGGCAGTGTATACGCCGTCCGGCAGAGCGGCGGTCTCCGTGACTTCGGATGCGGCGGAACTTGCCGCGCTGGAAGGGGCCTCGGAAGAGACGGCCGACGGAGCGTTGGAAGAAGTGCCGCAGCCTGCCAGAGAAGCGGCCAGCAGCACGGTGACAACGGAAAGGGAAAGCATCTGTTTGCAGCGCATAGAAAAATACCTCAATGTTTCAGAATCAGAAAGGGAGAAACTCCCTGCAGGTCTCAGTATACCACAATCCTGTCAAAAAGAAAAATTGCCCGAAAAGATCACTCCCTCCGGGCAATTTGGCAGTTATTTTCAGCCGTTCAGAGAATCAATGGCAGCCTTGGTGTGGGCAACGTACAGCTCCTGAATGGAGGGCACTTCGCCCAGACCGGCGATCTGGCAGTCCACAGACTCAAATGCGCCGGAAGCGTTGAACTGGCTCAGCCAGGAATCCTCGTCGGAACCGGCCATGTCGTTGTTGGCGTGATCGCCTGCCACTACCATCAGGGGACGCAGGACGACCTTGGTGTAACCGGCGGCCTTCACAGCCTCGATCACGTTCTCGCAGGCGGTTTCCTCGGGCTCACCCTCCACGGTGCCGATGAACACATTGTCATAGCCCAGGGTCTGCATGGTGGTCTGCATCTGGCTGTAGCTCACCTTTGCAGTGTGGGAAGTGCCGTGGCCCATGAACACAAAGGCGACCTTCTCGGCAGCGGCGGCGCCCAGGCTCTCGTAACCGGCATCCTTCACGGCGGCCTCGGTCACGGCCTTGGCAACCACTTCCTTGTCGGAGTTGATCACGGTGGCGTCAGAACCGACCTCGCCCAGCAGGGGCTCAGCCACGGCAACGCTCTCGAACTTGTCGCGGTAGGAGTCGATCATCTCCATCATCTCGTCGTACTCGGCACCGTGCATCAGATGGGTGGGCTGCACGATCAGGTTCTTCACGCCGTTGGCCACAGCGCGGTCCATGGCCTGCTGCATGTTGTCGATCTTCTCGCCGTCACGGGCCTGCACATGGTTGATGATGATCTGTGCGGTAAAGGCGCGGCGCACGCTCCAGTCAGGGTAGGCGGCCTGCAGGGCATCCTCGATGCCCTTGATGTCCTTCACACGGCTGTCGTTGAAGGAGGTGCCAAAGGAGACCACCAGCAGCTCGTTCTCGCCGATGTTGTCCTCGTTGCGGGCGGCATCCTTGGAAGCATCGCCGGTGTCACGGCCAAAGTAATCGGGGTCGGCATTTTCGCCTTCCACCATCTCCTTCTGAGCGTCGGTCAAGGCGTCCCAGGCAGCCTTGGCAGCAGCACACTGTTCGTCGGTGCTGTCGTTGCGCTCCTGTACATAGATGGCATCGATCAGGTCTGCCACGTTCTTTGCGGCAGCCTCGTCGGCGTCCTCGCCGGATGCTTCGCTGCTGGCAGCGGCAGAAGAACTTGCTGCGCTGGAAGCAGTGCTGGATGCGGCGCCGCCGCAGCCGCTGAGCACACCGGCGCACAGAGCCAGGGCAGTCAGGGCGGCAGCAGCCTTGCGGATGTTGCGTTTTCTCATGATAAATTCCTTTCCTTTTGTTCGTACAGAACAGTTTGCATACCCCTGAACATGGCGCTGAAAGGGCGTTTTCCGCAAACAAAAAAGGCCTTTCTGCTTGCGGAATGGCAACACAAAAAGACCCATGATCCATAGGCTTTTCGGCACGACCAATTCCTCGTGGTCCGGAGCGGTGCGCTCCTGTACCAACAGCAGGCAGGTTTCCTGGCTGAAAGATCTGCGCCCGCCGCCGCCTTCCCAAAGCAACGCTTCAGTGGCCGGTGCCAGAAGCACCCGGGCCGCGGGCTCCCTTATCACAGTGACGAGATCGTGCGGGATTTGCACCCGCTTCCCTTTTAACGTTCCTGCCACGGCAAAGCGCCTGCGGCGGAACGCACCTGCTGTTTTTGTTCAGTTCGCAGAGAAGTATAGCACAGTACCGGGAAAAACGCAAGAGCGGCATAAAACAAGCCCCCGACCCTACACGAAATTCATGCAAGACCGGGGGCTTGTTGTGCTGGAGCAGGATACGGGACTCGAACCCGCCGCCTACTGCTTGGGAAGCAGTCGCTCTACCGGATGAGCTAACCCTGCACACTGCTTTATCATTGTAGCAAAGCAGGGGACAAATGTCAAGAGCGGATCGCGCCGAAAACGGTCGGGTCAGTTTTTCGTGGTGTAGGTCAGGTCCAGCACCGGGGTAAAGGGGTCGAACACCAGTCCTTCCACGCCGTCGGCCACCAGCAGACGCTTCTGCTGGGCGGCCAGCGGCACCACGGTGCAGCCCTCCAGCAGCTGGCGTTCACATTCACGCAGCAGCTGGCAACGTGCGGAGCCGGTGCGCTGGATGCTTTCAGACAGGGTCCCGGCATAGAGCGGGTCGGTGAGACCAGTCAGATTGTTGTCTCCGGCAAATTGCTGCAGCATCTGGTATACGCTGCCGCCCTCGGCCCGGATGGGAGCCAGTGCGATGGTGTATTTGCCGCTGGCAAGGCGGGCGTCGAACTTCTCCTGCGGCACCTCTTCCACCGAGAAGAAGAGGGAACAGTCTTTCTGCCAGGCACCGTTGATCTGCTCCACCGTCTCGGTCAGGCCGGAGCCCTGGGGCAGCAGAATGGTCACCCCGTTGAAGTCGGAGCTGGCCATGCCCTGCCGGGCCTGCATGTACAGTGCCTTTGCATCCGGGATGGTGGGCAGCAGGTCCCCGGCAGCATCGCGGTAGTCGATGCCGTCCACGGTCAGGCCGTCCGGAACAAGGCCGGTCACCTCCGTGAACAGCCCCGAGGAGGGCACCGACAGGTTCTGCAGGGCGATGCCGGCCAGCGCCTGCCGCAGGGATGCAACTGCGAACACCGAGCCTTCCGATGCGTTGAACAGCAGGGCCCAGGTGGTGTCGGAGTATTCCACGCTCTGCAGGGAAGTGGCTTCGGCGGTGTCATCCAGGGCGGCCGAGCACTTTTCGTCTGCAATGAGCTGGGCGGCACTCTTGTCGGTGTTGCTGGTGTTCTGCACAAGGCGCAGGTTGTTCACCAGCGGGGACGCGGCACTGCGGCGCAGGAACAGGCCGCTGGCCGTCCAGTTGTAGATGTAAAAGCTGCCGCTGGACAGAGTGGATGCACTGCTCAGACCGTAGGTGCCGCGGGTGCTCTCAAAAAAGGCTTCGTCACAGGGCATGGCACCCGGCAGGGTGAGTTTGGAAAGGAAGGTGTCGTCCCGCTCGCTCAGGCGGAACACCAGCGTCAGTTCTCCGATGGCCGACACGCCCAGCGTGCCGGGGTCGGCAGTGCCGTCCAGCACGGCGGCACTGTTCTGGATGGCAGAAAACCCCACCGCATAGGGCGAGGCTGTCTGGGGGTCGAACACCCGGCGAAATGCATACACGAAATCTTCAGCGGTGATGGCGTAGTCCGTGGCGGCACCTTTCGTGCCGGTGTAGGTCAGGCCGCTCTTTAAATAAAAGGTATAGGTGAGCCCGTCGGAGGAGATCTCCCACCGCTCACACAGGTCCGGCACCAGCTCGCCGCTGGCATTGCGGCGCACGAGTCCGCCATACAGGTTCTCGCAGGCGATCACATCCTCGGCCTTGGTGGCTACCTGCGGGTCAAGGTTTGCGGGGATATTGTCCACAAACCAGGTAAAGCTGGTGCTGGCGGAGCTGCCGCCGCAGCCCGCAAGCAGAAAAGCAAACGCAGCGGCAAGCACCACTGCGGTCATGCGCAAAAAACGATTCAAAAAAGAAACCCTCATTCCGTTCATCATGGTGCAGAAACCCTCAAAAACGGCTCTGCATCGACAAGTGTAGCAGAAACACAGACAAAAAACAATTGCCTTTTTGTGAATTTACCGCGCTTTTTGGTGCCGAGTGCACGGTTTTCCGTTGCCAAGCGCGGCCAAATGGACTATAATAGTACAGCGAAACTCACAAATGCCGGGCAGTTCCGGCGTGTTCAGAATACGATACTGTACGAAGGAGGATCTGTTTTTATGCAGAAGGATCAACAGAAGCTCGAACAGCTCATCAAGGGCAAAAAGGTGGCCTTTATCGGCGCGGGCGTCAGCCACAAGACCCTGATCAAAGAATTTGTGGAGCTGGGGGCACACGTTACCCTGTGCGACCAGAAAAAGAGCGTGGAGGACTTCGGAGATTACGCCGCCACCATCCGGGAGCTGGGCATCGACCTGAGCCTGGGCGAGAACTATCTGGACGGCTTCAAGGGCCAGGATATCATTATGCGCACCCCCGGCTTTGTGGGCTACTTTGAGAAACCCCTGCAGGATGCCATGGCGGCCGGTACCATGGTCACCAGCGAGGTGGAACTGTTCTTTGATTTCTGCCCCTGCCCCATCGTGGCTGTGACCGGCTCCGACGGCAAGACCACCACCACGACCCTGATCGCCAAGTTCTTCGAGGCCGCTGGCCGCAAGGTACATCTGGGCGGCAACATCGGTGCAGCGCTGCTGCCCATGCTGCCCGAGGTGAGCCCCGACGATGTGGCCGTGGTAGAACTGTCCAGCTTCCAGCTCATCAGTATGCATTCCAGCCCCAATGTGGCCGTGGTGACCAACGTCACCCCCAACCATCTGGACCACCACAAGGATATGCAGGAGTACATCGACGCCAAGCGCAACATCCTGCTGTACCAGACCCCGCCCTGCCGTGCCGTGCTGGGCTATGAGAACGAAATCAGCCGCTCCATGCAGAAGGACTGCAAGGGCAAGCAGGTGTGGTTCACCCGCCTGCACGACACCGACAACGGTGCCTTCCTGCGCAAGGACGGCATGCTCTGCATGGCCGAGGACGGTGTGGTGACTCCGTTCCTGGCTCAGAAGGACGTGAAGCTGCGCGGCCTGCACAACATCGAGAACCTGCTGGCCGCTGCGGCTGCCGTGTGGGGCCTCGTGCCGGTGGAAGCCATCCAGCAGGTGGGCAGCACCTTTACCGGTGTAGAGCACCGCATTGAGCCGGTGCGCACCCTGGACGGCGTGCTGTACTACAACGACTCCATCGGTACCAGCCCCACCCGCACCATTGCGGGCCTGCGCAGCTTCAACCAGAAGGTCATCCTCATTGCGGGCGGCTACGACAAGCACATCCCGTATGAGCCGCTGGCACCGGAAGTCATTGCCCACGTCAAGAACCTGGTGCTGATGGGTGCCACCGGCCCCCGTATCGAGAAGGCTGTGCGCGAATGCGAAGGCTTTGACGAAGCAGCTCTGCCCATCCAGCACGCCGACAACATGCAGCACGCTGTGGAGCTGGCCCGCGCCGCCGCAAAGCCCGGCGACATCATCATCCTGTCTCCGGCCAGTGCTTCGTTCGACCTGTACCCCAACTTTGAGGTGCGCGGCCGTGAGTTCAAGAAGATCGTCAACGCGCTCAAGTGATCGCACGGGTCAACACCCCGGCGCGCCGTGCCCGCTTCCGGAACGCTTGCCGGGGTCGCTGGGTGCTGGACGCCTTGCTGCCGCTGGATCAGAAGATCTTCGGCAAAAGCCAGCCCGGCCGGTTCTATGCCGGCCCCACACTGGCGCTGGAACTCAGCGGCCGCACGGCATGGGCAGCCGGGCATGCAAACCCGGAGGAGCTGGCAAGCTTTCTGGCCTTCTGCGGCTGTGGGAGCGTCATTCTGGACGAGGGCATCTGCCCGCCGCCCACAGGCTGGCATCGGGCCGAAACGCTGACGGTGTTCGGCCTTGCTCCCGGCAAAGTGCTGCCCCTGCCTGCTGTAGAGGATGTTCTTTGGAGCAGCCTGACTCTTGACGCCCAGCCGCCCGCCATGACGGTGGCGCAGGCGCTTTATCCAACGGACCCCGCCCGGCGGGACGATGCCTATTCAGAGCTGTGCTCCAAGCGCAGCCGGGGCCGGGCCGTGGTCTGGGCGCTGCAGCAGGGCGGGCAGACGGTGTGCACCGTGGGCGCCTATGCGGTCGCAAACGGGCAGGCCTACATGGCCTGCGGCCAGACTGCAGAGCCCTTGCGCGGCAAAGGCATCGGCGGGCGGCTCATCGTGCAGATGGCCAACGCCCTTGCAGCAGAAGGGGAGCACCCGGTGTTCCTCTGCGCCCCGGAACGGGTGCATTTTTACACCCGCCTCGGCTTTGCAAAGCTGGGGGAGTATGTACGTTTTGCCGCGCCGTGAGCCGGACGATTTGAATGCCCTCCGTTTCACTCTGGGCATATTCAGAGGAAGAACTATTTTATATCGGCGTTTGTCCTCTGGCCCAGCGGAGCGTCCATGCTTCTGAAAATACAAGAACATTAAATTAAGGAAACAGATATGTCGATTCTTAACCACTTTTTTGATTACAAACCCGAAGTGCTGGCACTGGACGAAAAGGCCATGGAGCTGTGCCAGCCCTATTTCCGCCATATGGAGGAAATCCGCGATTTCAACCAGCTCAAGATGCTCAAGGCCTTTGCCGACACCCAGATGTCCTCCACCGATATGCTGGGCACCACCGGCTACGGCCTGTGGGACACCGGCCGCGCAAAGCTGGAACAGATCTTTGCCGAGGTGATGGGCGCAGAGGATGCACTGGTGCGCAGCCAGTTCCAGAGCGGCACCCATACGCTGGCGGTGGCCCTGTTCGGCCTGCTGCGGGCAGGGGACACCCTGCTGGCCGCCACCGGCCGCCCCTACGATACGCTGGAGGGCGTCATCGGTCTGGACGGCAAGGGCAAGGGCACCGGTACCCTGATGGACTACGGCATCCAATACGACGAAGCTCCCCTCAAGGCTGACTTCACCCCGGACTACGACCTGATTGCACAGAAGGCCCCCGGGGCCAAGGTGTGCCATATCCAGCGCAGCCGCGGCTATCTGCAGCGCAACGCCTTTGATCTGGACACCATCAAAAAGGTTGCCGACACCGCCCGTGCCGCCAACCCGGATATCATCATCTTTGTGGACAACTGCTACGGCGAGTTCACCCAGACGCAGGAGCCCTGCCAGGTGGGTGCCGACCTTGTGGTGGGCAGTCTCATCAAGAACCCCGGCGGCGGAATTGCGCCCACCGGCGGCTACATTGCCGGCCGGAAGGATCTGGTGGAGCTGTGCGCCTACCGCCTGAACGCGCCCGGTCTGGGCAAGGAACTGGGCTGCACGCTGGAAACGCCCCGCGACATGTATCTGGGCTTCTACTATGCCCCCGGCGTGGTGTGTGAGGCCATCAAGACCGCCATTTATGCGCAGTGCATGCTGGAGCTGCTGGGCAAGAACCCGGTGCCGCGCTACTGTGATGACCACAACGACATCGTGACCTGCTTTGATGCCGGCACCGCCGATGCCCTGATCGGTTTCTGTCAGGGCATCCAGGCTGCCAGCCCGGTGGACAGCTATGCGGCCCCGGAACCCAGCCCGGAACCGGGCTACACCGATGAGGTGGTCATGGCAAGCGGCAGCTTTACCCAGGGCAGCACCATCGAGCTGTCCTGCGACGGCCCGCTGCGTGAGCCCTACACCTGCTACCTGCAGGGCGGCCTGAACTTTGCCGCCAGCCGCGCCGGTGTGCTGCTGGCCATCCAGAAGGCTTATTTCAAGGACTGATTGGGTCATTGAAAAAATAACGTCAAAATTGTCCGCTCTGCTTGCCTGAGCACTGTAACAGAAAAGCCCTGTGGCTTCTCAAAACGGGAAGCCACAGGGCTTTTTGTGTCATTCAGCGTCCAACAGCGGCAGGCAGAGGGTAAAACAGCTGCCCTTGCCCGGCTCACTCTGCAGCATGATTTCGCCCCGGTGCAGGTGCGCCAGCTCCTGCGCAATGGTCAGACCGAGGCCGGTGGAATCGTGCTTGGTGTCGGCGGTGGTGTGGAAGTAGCGGTCAAACACGGCGGGCTGATCCTCCGGCGCGATGCCGCAGCCGGTGTCCGTGACCTTTACGCAGGCCTGCCCGTTCTCGGCAGCACACACCACGGTGACCCGTCCGCCGGAGGGGGTGTAGTGGATGGCGTTGGTCACAAGGTTCTGCAAGATCTGCTCCAGCCGCACAGCGTCACCCCATACGGGCAGGGGAGTGCCGGTATCGGTCCGCAGCTCCACTCCTTTGTGGGCGGCTTCGGCCTGACAGGCGCTGCACACCGCTGCAGTCAGAGCTTCCAGCCGGGCGCGGTCCTCATTGAGCAGGACCTGTTTCTGCTCCAGCTTAGCCGCCAAAAACAGGTCCTCGGTCAGCCTGCGCACAAAGCCCACCCGCTCCTGCAGCACCGGCAGCAGCGTGGGCAGGGCGTCCGGCGCGGCGGCCAGCGTGTCCAGCCCGCTGCCGATGACGAACAGCGGGCTGCGCAGGTCGTGGAAGATGTTCAGCATCATGCTCTTGCGGGCGTCCGTCTCGTTCTGCAGGGCCTGGGTGCGCTGTGTCACCCGGGCTTCCAGCTCCTGCGCCAGCTGCTCGGTGCGGTCAAATTGCAGTGCGTAGCGGCGGCTGACAAACACCAGACACCCCAGCGTAAAGGGAATGTCGTACAGCCGGGCACAGCGCACCATGTAGAAGGGGAAACTTTCCCGGTAAAACCAGAACCGGAAGGATGGCAGTACGACCGTCAGACGCAGGCCAAAGGTCAGGATGTAGCCTGCCAGCAGATACCAGGCCGGGCGCTCTTTTTTCGCCAGTGCCTGGGCCAGCACCACCAGTACCGCCGCCATGCCGGCCAGCAGGGTGACGCTGCGCAGTACCGCCTGGGTGGATGTGCCCAGCATCAGAAACAGCAGGACGCCCAAGACCGAGAGCGCAAAGTGTCGGCTGCCGCGCCGGGGAAGGGCCACATGGAGCAGGGAACAGCACAGCCAGAGGGGCGTGAGCACGGCAAAGGGAAAATACAGCCCCATCAGGAACCCGAGCAGTGCGCCGGTCTGCCCGGCCGGGAGCAGCACAGCCAACCCCCAACCGAACATGACGCCCAGATACAGCAGGAAAACTCCCAGTTCATGCTGGGGCTTGAAGCAGAACAGCGCCAGAATGCCCGCACCCATGCTGGCAAAAGCCACAAGCGCCATCAGCTGCAGGCTGCTGCGCAGTTCGCGCCAGTGCCACAGGGTGTCGGGCAGCATCAACCACATCTGTGGGACCGTGGTGCTGGTCACAGTGATCTCGGACGTCCGGCCGGGCACCGGCCGCACCCAGAAGGCCTCACCACGCTGGTCGGTGGGCTCCAGCCCTTCCGGCACGGCGTCCAGCGACCGGGTGGAAAGGCAGAGCACCAGTTCCGGGACGTCGGCAGGCGCTTCAAAGGCAAAACGCCAGTGCCCGGGGCCGGTCTGCTGCCAGCCGGTCAGGGTGACGCCCCGGGTCAGCTGTTCCTGGGTCAGAGCATCGTCGCTGACCGCCTGCGGACAGCGCAGGTTGAGCAGGATGCACAGCCCCAGGATCAGGCTCACCAGCAGAGCCGAGAGCAGAAAATAGCCGGATGTTTTGTGCCGCATAAACACACCTTCCTCAGAAATACAAGCATGAATCTCGCTAAAAGCGGTTGTCAGGGTATCGTAAATAGGGTATACTGAACTGTAAGGTAGTTTCAGTATACCAGAATTTTGGCAAAAAAGGGAGAGCGGCGGCATGATTCGTGTCCTGTTGGTGGAGGATGATGCAATGATCCGGGAAATGACCCGGATCTTTCTGGAAAGTCAGAAGCGGTTTGAGGTGGTGTGTGCAGCCTCCGGCGAGGAAGCACTGGCCCACGCAAAAGACCCCTTTGACGTGATCCTGCTGGACATCCTGCTGCCGGACACCAACGGCATGCAGCTGTGTCAGACCCTGCGCAGCGGGCATCACTGCCCCATCATCTTTACCTCCTGCCTGGACGATGTGGACACCATCGTGCATGCGCTGGAATTGGGCGGTGACGATTTCCTCACCAAGCCCTACGACAACAAGGTGCTGGTGGCCCGCATTCTGGCCAACGTGCGCCGGGTGCAGATGGATGCCGCCGAGCCCAGTCTCCGGGGCTACACCTGCCCGGCTTTCCGGCTGGATGCCGACAACCGCAGTGTGTACTGCCGGGGCGAGGACATCCATCTGGCCGATATGGAATACCGCATCCTCAGCCTGTTCGTGCGCAACCCCAACACCTTTTTTACGGCCAATGAGCTCTACCAGAAGATCTGGGGCAAGGACAGCCTTGGCGATGTGCGCACCGTGCAGGTGCACATCCACAACCTGCGCAGCAAGATCGAGCCGGACCCCGCAAAGCCGGTGTACCTGTGCAATGTGTGGGGCAAGGGCTATGTGTTCCGCCCGGAAGGCAAACAGGAGTAAACAAAACAACAGCGCCGCAGAACATTTCTGCGGCGCTGTTTCCCTCTATACACAAAGTCTGTCTCAGCACACGGCGCGGTGTTCCAGTACGGGCACGGGCTCCACAACCGGCGGGTGCATGCCCTCGCGGTAGTCCAGATCGCCCTGATCCAGACCGCGCAGCAGCACCTCGGCGGTGGCAATGTTGGTGGCAATGGGCACGCCGTGCATATCGCACAGGCGCAGCAGGTTCTGCTCGTTCAGGCTGGAAGCATCCACCTTGAGCGGGTCGCGGAAAAACAGCACCAGATCCACTTCGTCGCAGGCAACGCGGGAAGTGATCTGCTGTACGCCGCCCAGCTTGCCGGAGAGGTAACAATGCACAGGCAGACCGGTGGTCTGCGCCAGCATCCGTCCGGTAGTACCGGTGGCAATGACTACATTTTTGGAAAGGATCGCGCTGTAGGCAGTGCAGAACTGAAGCGCGAGTTCCTTGCGGGAATCGTGTGCAAGAATGGCAATCGTCATAGTGTTCTCTCCTTTGTTCTCAGTATAGTGTTGTGGGTAGCGGACAGTTTTGAGACGGAATGATGAAACACGCTGAAATCGTTATCAAAATTTCCAATATAGTTTTACCGCGCAAAAACAGGGGTGTCAAGAGTTTTTTTGAAGATTTTGCAAGAAAAAACGGAGAAAGTAACACTTTTTATTTGTGAGAAACAGAAAAAACTTGGATACAATAGTCTATCCCAAAACACGGAAAAATCATCAAAAGTGAAAACAATCTTCAAAAATTGTTGCTGAAGAAAAAACGCTCCATACCGATAAAACAAAAATGCAGGCCGGGACGTCGGACGTCGGCCTGCACGAGAAAATTATTTTCACACTGGGGAGGTGGGGAACTCAGCGGATCTGCCCATCTCCGTGGATGATGTACTTGTAGCTGCAAAGCTCTTCCAGCCCCATCGGGCCGCGGGCGTGCAGCTTCTGGGTGGAGATGCCCATCTCGCAGCCCAGCCCGAACTCTCCGCCATCGGTGAAGCGGGTGGAACAGTTCACATACACGGCGGCACTGTCCGCAGCTGCCGTGAACCGGTCGGCGTGGGCCTGTGTCCGGGTCAGGATGGCTTCGCTGTGGCCGGTGGAGTGAGCAGCGATGTGGGCAATGGCCTCGTCCACGCTGTCCACGACCTTGACGGCCAGAATGTAATCCAGAAACTCGGTGTCAAAGTCCTGCGGGCCTGCCGGGGTGCCGGGGATGATGGCCGCGGCGCGCTCGTCCAGCCGCAGTTCCACCGGATGCAGGCCCTTTGCCGTGCGGTCCGGGCCGAGGCGCTGAGCCAGCTCGGGCAGAAACTCTGCCGCAATGGCCGAATGCACCAGACATACCTCCTCGGCATTGCACACGCTGGGGCGGCTGGCCTTGGCGTTCTCAATGATGTCCAGTGCCTTATCCTGGTCGGCGGTGTCATCCACAAAAATGTGGCAGATGCCGGTGCCGGTCTGGATGCAGGGGACCTTGGCGTTTTCCACGCAGGCGCGGATCAGCCCGGCCCCGCCGCGGGGGATCAGCAGGTCCACATAGCCCACGGCGGTCATCAGGGCGTTGGCCGAGGCGTGGGAGGTGTCCTCGATCAGGCTGACAGCGGCTTCCGGCAGGCCGTTCTCCACAAGACCCTGCCGCAGCGCTTTCACGATGGCATTGGCGCTGCGCCAGGCCTCTTTGCCGCAGCGCAGGATGCAGGCATTGCCGCTCTTGATGGCAAGGGCGGCGGCGTCGCTGGTCACGTTGGGGCGGCTCTCGTAGATGATGGCGATCACGCCCATGGGCACGGCGGTCTTTTCGATCGCCAGCCCGTTGGGGCGCTCCACCCGTTTCAGCACCCGGCCCACCGGGTCCGGCAGGGCGGCCACCTCCAGAATGCCCCGGGCCATGGCTCCGATGCGCTCCTCGGTCAGGGCCAGCCGGTCCAGCATCACGTCGCTGATGTGCCCCTTGGCGGCGGCCATATCCTCGGCGTTTGCGGCCAGGATGGCCTCCATGTTTTCCGGGTGGCACAGCCAGTCGGACATGGCCCACAGAGCGTGGGTGCGGGTCTCGCTGCTTGCCAGTGCAACGACTGTTTTTGCCGCGCGGGCGGCTTCCAGAATCTCCTGTGTCGTCATGCCGGATCCTCCTGTCTGCGTCCTTTGAAACGGGTCCCGGCGGGCTTGCCGTCGGCAATGTCGTACAGCACCTCCGGGTGTGCGCCGTTGGCAATGACCATATCGGCGCCGCTGCCGGTGACCATGCGGGCAGCCCGCAGCTTGGTGGCCATGCCGCCGGTGCCCAGTGCCGAACCGGCCCCATCGGCCAGTGCCATTACCTCGGGGGTGATCTCTTCCACCAGCGGGATGAGCGCAGCGTCCGGATGGGTGTGGGGGTTGGCCGTGTACAGGCCGTCGATGTCGCTCAGCAGCACCAGCAGGTCGGCTTTGCAGCAGCAGGCCACGATGGCGGCCAGGGTGTCGTTGTCGCCGATGGACGTGATCTCGTCGGTGGCAACGGTGTCGTTTTCGTTGATGATGGGCAGAGCCCCCAGCTCCAGCAGGCGGGACAGGGTGTTCTGGAAGTTGACCCGCCGGTCAGTATGCTCCACGTCCACGCCGGTGAGCAGGATCTGCGCAACGGTGTGATTGTAGGCATTGAAGAGCCGGTCGTAGGTATACATCAGCTCACACTGACCCACTGCGGCACAGGCCTGCTTGCTGGCGGTGTCCTTTGGGCGCTGCGGCAGCGACAGCTTGCCCACGCCCATGCCAATGGCACCGGACGATACCAGAATGACCTCGTGGCCCTCATTTTTCAAATCGCTCAGCACCTTGACCAGCTGCTCCGTATGGCGGATGTTCAGCCGTCCGGTGCCGTATGCCAGAGTAGAGGTGCCTACCTTCACAACGATGCGCATAAGTCCATTAACCCTTTCCCATTTCCTTTGTCTTGTCGTAAGCGGCAAGCACGGCGTCCATCACCGCGCCCCGCAGGCCGTGCTCTTCCAGCACGCGCACACCCTGAATGGTGCTGCCGCCGGGGCTGCACACGGCGTCCTTGAGGGCACCGGGATGCTGGCCGCTTTCCAGCACCAGCTTGGCGCTGCCCAGGACCATCTGAGCGGCATACTCCTGTGCCTTGGCACGGGGCAGGCCGCAGGCTACGCCGCCGTCTGCCAGTGCCTCAATGAACTGGTACACCCAGGCCGGGCCGCAGCCGGACACGCAGCTGGCTGCGTCGATCAGGTTTTCCGGCACGGCATCCAGCCGCCCGGCCGGGGCCATGATCTTCCGGAAAGCTTCTTCTTCCTCGGCAGTCACATTGCTGGAGCAGTACTGGATCATGCCTTCGCCCACGGAAGCCGGGGTGTTGGGCATGATGCGGATCACCGGGAAGTCCTCGCCCGCCATCTCCTGAATGCGGGCAATGGATAGTCCGGCGGCCATGCTGCACAGCACGAAACGGCTCGGGCGCTCGTCCAGCGAGAACTTCAGCGGTGCCAGCAGGGCCTCCATCATCTGGGGCTTCACCGCCAGAAAGATCAGGTCGCATTCCGCGGCCACCTCAGCGTTGGTCGCCACTTTGCAGCCCAGTTCCTTGGCCAGAGCCTGTGCCTTGGCCGTGGTGCGGTTTGCCAGATAGACCTTTTTAGGGTCTGCAGCCTTGCACACGGCCCGCGCAATTGCGCCGCCCATGTTGCCGCAGCCCAGAAAACCGATCGTTTCCATCATAATTCATACCCTCCCTTACGGCAGACGATTTCTGCCTGCCTCCATTGTAAGCACGCGGGACGATAAAATCAAGAGGAACCGCCTCTTTTTTGCCGCGGCAAAGCCGGGCGGCCGTGCCGAAAGGGTGGAGGGGGTATTCCGATTTGATATGGCCGGATGCTCAAAACTGTACGCGATGCAAAACACAAACTTGCGTGAATGCACAATAAATTCAAAAAGTGTACAAAATTGTCCTTGCTTTTTGACAGGATTCTGCGGTAAAATAGGACATGGAAAATCTTCTCACGGCTTTCGCCGCACAGGGCAGAAAAATTTCTGCCTAGAAAGGATGGTTTTTGTGTCACAGACGACTAAGCGGGCGTTGGAGGCATCGCTCAAAAAGCTGCTGCTCCAGAAGCCCCTCAACAAGATCACAATCAACGACATCACTGAGGACTGCGGTGTGAACCGCATGACCTTCTATTATCATTTCAAAGACATCTACGATCTGGTGGACTGGATCCTTGTGGAGGACGCCTCCAAGATCCTGGAGGGCCGACAGAGCTTTGAGACCTGGAACGAGGCATTTCTGGACATTCTGCAGCGGGTGCAGGAGAACAAGACCCTTGTGCTGAATGTTTACCGTTCGGTGGGCCGCGAGCAGGTGGAACAGTACCTTTATAAATTGCTGGACCCCACGCTGAAGGAATATGCCGACCGCGAGTGCAAGGACATCACAGTCCAGGATGCCGACAAGCAGTTCGTGGTGGACTTTTACAAGTACGCTCTGGTGGGCATGACGCTGGAATGGATCCGCCGTGACATGAAAACCGACCCGGCGGCCATGACCGAGCGGCTGGGCACCATGATCCACGGTGACCTGCGGCGTGCCCTGTGCCGGCTGGCCAGCAACCGGGGCGGCACCGCACGGGACGAGGATTAAGCCCCGGAACCGGCCGAAAACGTAAAAATCTTATCAAACAGTGCGCTGTGATGGGTTTTCCATCACGGCGTATTTTCTGATTATGGCACCTTTCGACTGAATGTGGTACCATACATCCATAAAATAAAGGATGATTTCAACAGAATCTGTTTGGAGGAAAACGACTTATGAACACTTCTCTTGAAAATTTGACCCATAAGATGCAGCGCGCCGCCGTTGGCAAGATGGTGGACGTGGTGCTTTCTCATGCAGATAAGGATCCTGAAAAGACCATGGGCCAGATCGTGGATCTGGCAAAGCAGTTTTACGGCAGCTCCTTCAGCGATGAGACTTACGAGCGCGCCAAAAAGACCCTGAGCGACCCGGACAGCAAGTGGTCCAAGCTGATCAACTGTGTGCTGGACCAGACCGACCCCAATGTTGCCCGCACCATGGCCCTGAACCTGGGCTATGAGGCTTTCTTCCGGGGCACCAAGACCATCCGCGAGAACCGTGTGAAGTACCAGTGCAATATCCCCTGGCTGATCCTGTTTGACCCCACCTCTGCCTGCAATATGCACTGCGTGGGCTGCTGGGCCGGTGAGTACGGCCACAAGAACAACCTCAGCTTTGAGGATATGGACAAGATCATCACCCAGGGCAAGGCGCTGGGCGTGTACCTGTACATGCTGACCGGCGGCGAGCCGCTGGTGCGCAAGAAGGACATCCTGAAGCTGGCCGAAAAGCACAACGATGTGCAGTTTGCCATCTACACCAACTCCACCCTGATCGACGAGCCCTTCTGCAAAGAAGTGGTGCGCCTGGGCAACATTGCCTTTATGCTGTCCATCGAGGGCACCCCGGAGACCAACGACGCCCGCCGCGGTGAGGGCCACTATGCCGCCGTTATGAACGCCATGGACCTGCTCAAGAAGCACGGCATCGTGTTCGGCACCTCCATCTGCTATACCAGCCAGAACATTGAGGCTGTCACCAACGACACCTTCATGCGTTTTCTGTGCGACAAGGGCGCACACTTCGGCTTCTACTTCCACTACATGCCCGTGGGCAACGATGCTGCTCCGGAGCTGATGCCCACCCCGGAACAGCGCCAGTATATGATCAAGCGCATCCGCTACCTGCGTTCCGAGGAGTGCGACATCCCGTTCTACCCCATGGACTTCCAGAACGACGGTGAGTTTGTGGGAGGCTGCATTGCCGGCGGCCGCAATTACTTCCACATCAACTCGGCCGGCGACGCAGAGCCCTGCGTGTTCATCCACTATTCCAACGCCAACATCCACGACCAGAGCATCCTGGAGATCCTGCACAGCCCGCTGTTCATGGCTTACCACAACGGCCAGCCTTTCAACAAGAATCATCTGCGTCCCTGCCCGATGCTGGAGAACCCCGAGCTGCTGCAGAAGATGGTGCACGAGACCGGTGCCCACAGCACCGACCTGCAGTCGCCGGAGAGCGTGGAGCATCTGTGCGAGAAGTGCAAGAGCTACGCTGCCAACTGGCAGCCCACGGCAGACGCGATTTGGTCCCATACCAAGATCCGCGAGAGCCGTTACGAGAACTATAAGGACTGGAAGCCCTCGCAGCCGCAGGACTGAGCTGAAGCCTGAACGAAAGCAATAAACGACCCCCGCTCTGTGTTCCTTCCCGGAACATAAGGCGGGGGTCATTTTATGTAAACCGGGATTTATTTCTTCTCGTTGCTTTTAATAGCTTTCAGAATACAAATCCCCATTGCCAAAACAGGAAACAGCACTCTGAGCGCTAAAAAACCTTGCGGGTCTCCAAAATCAATATTTGCATCTGCAAATAGTCCAATAAACCATGCGGCTAAGGTAGAAAAGATTGCGAACGTGTAAGTCATTTGCCATACCTCCGTAAATTACTTCTCGGCTTTGTTATTGTCCCGTACAAATATCCCTGCAATTGAGAGCAAAAGTCCTGCGACTCCACCAGCAAAGGCAAAAATATTGCTTATGGATAAGGCAATCCCAGCCAAAATAGCGGCGATTCCCAACAGCATGATCTTGATACCCATTAAATCAATCTCCTTTATACGTTCTTGTGATGCAATATGAATAAAAATACCCCGCATCGGAAGTGCTCTGATGCGGGGCAGGGAAGGGGGGTTACTGGTTTTCCGTAGGTTGCGGGGCGGCGGGCTGTGCCGGGGCATCGTCTGCGGGGTCGCCGAAGTTGTCGTGGTAGGTGTTGAGCATATCCAGCTCTTCGTTGCGGCGCAGACCGTGAATGACCAGCTTTTTGATCACGTCGTAGATCACGGCGAACAGCGGCACGCCCACGATCATGCCGGCAAAGCCCCACAGGCCGCCGAACAACAGGATGGCAAACAGCACCCAGAAGCTGGAAAGGCCGGTGGTGTTGCCCAGGATCTTGGGTCCGATGATGTTGCCGTCCGCCTGCTGGAGTACCAACACGAACAGGACGAACCACAGCGCTTTGATGGGGTTCTGGATCAGAATGAGCAGCGTGGCCGGGATGGCACCGATGAATGGCCCGAAGAAGGGAATCACGTTGGTCACACCGATGATCACCGAGACCAGCAGCGCACTGGGGAACTTGAAGATCAGGCAGCCGATATAGCACAGTACGCCGATGATGGCAGAGTCCATGATCTTGCCGTTGATGAAGCCGCCGAACATCCGGTCGGCGTACTTCAGCTCCTCGGTGATCAGGCTGGCCCACCGGGGCTTTACCACGCTGTACAGCACCATCTTGCCCTGCTGCACAAAGCGTTTGCGGCTGGCCAGAATGTACACGGCCACGATGATGCCGATGATCAGGTTCTTGGCTACGGTCACCACATTCAGCACGCCGATGGCAGCACCGCTGACGATGTTCTGCATGGAGGGCAGCAAGGTGTTCTTGATCCATGTGTCCAGATTGGTATTCAGGGCGGCGTAAGCCGAATTGAGCAGTTCCATGATCTGCTCGTTCTTCTCAATGAACTCCAGATGGTTTGCCCAGTACATGAACTTTGTAATATTGGCCTGCGCGGTGTAGTACAGGGTGGTCACGCTGGTGATCAGCTGCGGGATGATCATCATGCACAGCGCGTAGATCAGCAGAAGCCCGAACAGGATGGTGAACGTCACGGACAGGGCGTTGATCAGGCCCTTCATCTTTTCCGGGATGAACCGGCGCAGAAACGCCTCAATGGTGTTGCACACCGGCTTGAGCAGGTAAGCGATGACGGCACCGTAGATGAAAGGCATCAGGATGCCGGTCAGGGTAGAGATGGCCGAGCCGAAGCCGTCAAAGCGGTAGATCAGAAAAAAGAAGATGATGCTCAGGGAGATGGCCCCGAACCCGGCCAGCATCCCATAGAGATACGGTTTGATGTGCGGCTTTTTGTCCATCATGACAAACTCCATTCCTGCTGCGGGCAGCGGGAACACCCACAGCGCTTGTTAAATTTTGTTGCTTCTGCGCCAGATATGCAGTTTTTCGGCCTCGCGGATCAGCTCCTCGCGGAAATCCGGGTGTGCCACGCTGATCAGAGCCTCAGCCTTTTCCCAAGAGGTCAGACCCTTCAGGTTCACGCAGCCGTACTCGGTGCACAGGTAGTGCACGTTGGCACGGGTATCGGTGACAATGCTGCCGTTCTCCAACGTGGGACGGATGCGGCTCTCCAACTTGCCGGTCTTTTTATTAAAGAAGGTAGAGGACAGGCAGATGAAGCTCTTGCCGCCCTTGGACAGGTAGGCACCCAGCACGAAGTCCAGCTGACCGCCTGCACCGGAAATGTGCTTCACACCGGCGCTCTCGGCGTTCACCTGACCAAACAGGTCGATATCCACGGCATTATTGATGGAAATGAAGTTATCCAGGGCGGAAATGCTGCGGATGTCGTTAGTATAGTCCACCGGGGCAGACATGCACTCCGGGTTGTCGTTCAGGTAGTCGTACATCTTCTGGGTGCCTGCACCAAAGGCGTAGACCTGACGGCCCTTGTCCAGCTGCTTGCGGGCACCGGTGATCTTGCCGGCCTTGGCAATGTCCACAAAGGCATCCACATACATCTCGGTGTGCACGCCCAGGTCCTTCAGATCGCTCTGGGCGATCAGGCCGCCGATGGCATTGGGCATGCCGCCGATGCCCAGCTGCAGGCAGGCACCGTTGGGGATCTGCGGAACGATCAGGTTGGCAACCTTCAGGTCCACTTCGGTGGCAGCACCGGGAGCGGCCATCTGGCCGATGGGCGGGTTGTCGCCTTCCACGATGCCGGTCACCTGCGAAATGTGCACGCAGTTCTCCATGCCGCCCAGGCAGCGGGGCATGTTCTTATTGACCTCCACGATGATCTTTTTGGCCTTTTCGCACACGGCACCCAGATGGGAAGCGCTGGGGCCGAAGTTGAAGTAACCGTGCTCATCCATGGGGGTCACCTGGAACACGGCCACATCGACGGGGTCCGGGCTCTCACGGTAGTAGCGGGGCAGCTCGGAATAACGGATGGGGGAATAGAAGGAGAAGCCCTGCGCAATGGCCTTGCGCTCAATGCCGCCCATATGCCAGCTGTTCCAGGTCATGTGGGCAGCGGGGTCGTCGATCTGGAAGATCTCAGGGACCCACATCAGAATGCCGCCGCGGAAGTTGACCCCTTCCAGCTCCGGCAGGCGCTTGGCCAGCTCGGCATCCACAGCAACGGGGGTGTTCACGGCCCAGCCGTAATCCACCCAGTCACCGCTTTTGACCAGAGCAGCAGCCTGTGCGGCCGTCATGCGTTTCTGAGCGTACAGTTCCATAAAATCCATTATAAACCATCCTCTCTTAAAAAACATAAAAGAATTGTAAACTTTCTACAATTCTGCACGGGTAAATTTTGGCGGCACAGGCCGCCCGGCGAGGGTGCCTGTACACAGCTTTGCCACATCTGTCTGTTACTATATAAATAAGGCACAGAGCAGATGAATTTGCACAACTTAGTTATAACATTAACAAAGTGCAGAATCAATAGTTTCGGGCGAAAAAATACGCCATCTGGCAATCTGACTAAAATTCTTGGCTTTTTGTGACGATTGTTTGGTGCGTAAAATCCAAAAAAGTTGGGAAAAAGACTTGATAAAATTTTGACGATGTGATTTACTAATAACGTAGCAAGCAGCTGCCCTGCAGTGCAGAGTTGATTGTTTAAAATTTAACGATAAATCGTTCTGCGGCTTGCACACAAGACTGGAAAGTGCTATCATGGCAGAACCAAAACGCGCTTTTCACAGCGCACAAGGAGGACACTGGCCGATGGCAACAGCAGTTTATCCCGGTTCGTTCGATCCGGTCACCAAAGGACATCTCGACATCATCAAGCGCGCCGCCAAGATCAACGATCATCTGATCGTTGCGGTGCTGATCAACAGCGCAAAAGACCCGCTGTTCACCGTGGAGGAGCGTGTGGCACTGCTTACCGAGTGCTGCAAGGGCATCCCGAACGTCAGCGTGGAGAGCTTTGACGGCCTGACCGTGGAGTTCGCCAAAAAGCGGCACGCATCCGTCATGGTGCGGGGGCTGCGGGCGGTCACGGATTTTGAAAACGAGATCCAGCTGGCTCAGACGAATCACGCATTGATGCCCGGCATCGAAACCATGTTTCTGGCCACCAGCATCAAATGGAGCTACCTTTCTTCCACCATCGTGAAGGAAGCAGCCCGCTACGGCAGCGACATCGGCAAATTCGTGACGCCCAATGTGGAAAAGGCCGTCAACGAAAAGTTCGATGAACGGCGCCGGAACGGCAAGCTCTGATCTGTTTGCAAAAATGTCCACAGGGCATTTTGATAAAAAGGTTTACGAAACGTAACACACATACAATTCAGGAGGCTATTCACATGAAAAAGATCGTTATCGCATCTGCATGCCGTACCGCTATCGGCAAGTTCGGCGGCACCCTGGCCAACGTTCCCGCAGCTGAACTGGGCTCCATCGTCATCAAGGAGGCCCTGAACCGTGCAAACGTGAAACCCGAGCAGGTCGATCATGTTTACATGGGCTGCGTCATTCAGGCTGGTCTGGGCCAGAACGTCGCTCGTCAGGCTTCCCTGAAGGCTGGCCTGCCCATCGAGACCCCCGCTGTCACCGTCAACGTGGTGTGCGGCTCCGGTCTGAACTGCGTGAACATGGCTGCTCAGATGATCGAGGCTGGTGATGCCGACATCGTGGTTGCAGGCGGCATGGAGAACATGGACATGGCTCCCTTTGCACTGCAGAAGGCCCGCTACGGCTACCGCATGGGCGCACCCATGGGCAAGAGCGAGATCGTGGATACCATGGTCAACGACGCACTGTGGGATGCCTGCGGCTTCAACAAGCACATGGGCATGACCGCTGAGAACGTCTGCACCAACGAGACCTACCAGAAGAAGTACGGCTACAGCCCCATCACCCGTGAGATGCTGGACGAGTTTGCTTACAACAGCCAGCTGAAGGCCGACAAGGCCATCAAGGACGGCGCCTTCAAGGACGAGATCGTCCCCGTGGTCATCAAGGGCAAGAAGGGCGACACCGTGTTCGATACCGATGAAGGCCCCCGTCTGAGCGCTCCCGAGGTGCTGGCAAAGCTGAAGCCCGCTTTCACCAAGGACGGCATCGTTACCGCTGCTAACTCCTCCGCCATCAACGACGGCGCTGCTGCTCTGGTTGTTATGAGCGAGGAGAAGGCTAAGGAGCTGGGCGTGAAGCCTCTGGCAACCTGGGTTGCCGGTGCTCTGGCAGGCGTTGAGCCCGAGGTCATGGGCCTGGGCCCCATCGCTGCTACCAAGAAGGTCATGGCCAAGACCGGCATGACCGTTGCTGATATGGACCTGGTGGAGGCCAACGAGGCATTCGCAGCACAGTCCATCGCAGTCGGCGAGGCTCTGGGCTTCGATAAGGACAAGCTGAACGTCAACGGCGGTGCTATCGCTCTGGGCCACCCGGTGGGTGCTTCCGGTGCTCGTATCCTGGTCACCCTGCTGTACGCCATGAAGCATCGTGGTGCTCACAAGGGCCTGGCTACCCTGTGCATCGGCGGTGGCATGGGCTGCGCTACCATCGTTGAGATGGACTAAGCTCCAACCCTTTTAAACGAGACTGAATAACAGACCCGGGGCAGGGGAGGAACCGGAGAGCCTCCCCTTGCTCCGGAGGCTGTTTTAAGATTTGATAGAATTGAATGGGAGGTTTTCACAATGGCTTTTGTAAAAACCGAGGTGCAGGGTGCTGTCGAGATCATTACCATCGACCGTCCCAAGGCACTGAACGCTTTGAACCCCGAGGTCCTGGCAGACCTGAAGGCCGCTTTTGAGGCTGTGGACCAGGCTACCATCCGCTGCATCGTTCTGACCGGCGAAGGCGACAAGAGCTTTGTTGCCGGTGCCGATATCGGCTCCATGAGCACCATGACCAAGGCAGAGGGCGAGGCCTTCGGCAAGCTGGGCAATGATGTGTTCCTGATGATCGAGCATTTCCCCATCCCCGTCATTGCAGCCGTCAACGGCTTTGCACTGGGCGGCGGCAACGAGCTGGCTATGAGCTGCGACATCCGCATCTGCTCTGACAACGCTGTGTTCGGTCAGCCCGAAGTCGGCCTGGGCATCACTCCGGGCTTCGGCGGCACCCAGCGTCTGGCCCGTCTGGTGGGCATGGGTATGGCAAAGCAGCTGGTCTACTCGGCCCTGAACATCAAGGCCGATGAGGCTTACCGCATTGGCCTGGTCAATGCCGTGTATCCCCAGGCTGAGCTGATGGAGAATGTGCTGAAGCTGGCTGGCAAGATCGCCAAGAACGCCCCCATCGCTGTGCGCAACTGCAAGAAGGCCATCAACGACGGCATCAGCCTGCCCATCGAGAAGGCTGTTGAGGTCGAAGAAAAGCTGTTCGGCGACTGCTTCGAGACCCACGACCAGAAGGAAGGCATGGCCTGCTTCCTGTCCCGTGAGAAACCGAAGCCCAAGGCAGTGTTCACCAACAATTAATCAACTATACAATTTTTGATATTAAAGGAGAGATTTCCTATGAAGATCGGTGTTATCGGCGCTGGCACCATGGGCCAGGGTATCGCAAAGGCATTTGCACAGGTTGAGGGCAACACCGTTGCTCTGTGCGACATCAAGCAGGAGTGGGCTGAGAATGGTCTGGCAAAGATCAAGAAGGGCTACGAGAAGCTGGTCGCTAAGGGCAAGATGACCCAGGAAAAGGCAGACGCTATCGTTGCCGCCATCACCCCGGGCCTGAAGGAAGACCTGTGCGCTGACTGCGACCTGATCGTGGAGGCAGCGTTCGAGGATATGAAGGTCAAGCAGACCACCTTTGGTGAGCTGGATGCCATCTGCAAGCCGGAGTGCATCTTCGCTTCCAACACTTCTTCTCTGTCCATTACCGAAATCGGCAAGAACGTCAAGCGCCCTGTGGTCGGCATGCACTTCTTCAACCCCGCAGACCGCATGAAGCTGATCGAGGTCATCGCAGGCTGCAACACCCCTGCTGAGACCGTTGAGAAGATCAAGGAGATCTCCGTTGCCATCGGCAAGAGCCCTGTTCAGGTCAACGAGGCTGCCGGCTTTGTGGTCAACCGCATCCTGATCCCCATGATCAACGAGGCTGCCTTCATCAAGATGGAAGGCGTTTCCGACATCGCTGGCATTGACACTGCTATGAAGCTGGGTGCTAACCACCCCATGGGCCCCCTGGAGCTGGGCGACTTCATCGGCCTGGACATCTGCCTGGCCATCATGGACGTGCTGTACAAGGAGACCGGTGACAGCAAGTACCGTGCATGCCCGCTGATCCGCAAGATGGTCCGCGGCGGCAACCTGGGCTGCAAGACCGGCAAGGGCTTCTACGTTTACAACGCAGACCGCACCAAGACCCCTGTTGACCAGCTGTAATTTCTGATAAACATTTCTCCCGGCCGTGGGGAAAGCGGTCGGGAGGAATTTGTTTGCAACCGGGAAGGGGAGAACCCCGACCCCGGGAGATAAAAAACACCCGTTAGGAGGATATAGCGATGGATTTTACTCTGTCCAAGCAGCAGCAGATGGTGCAGAAGATGTACCGCGAGTTTGCTGAAAACGAAGTCAAGCCCCTGGCCAAGAAGGTCGATGCAGAAGAGTACTTCCCCAAGGAGACCGTCGAGAAGATGGGCAAGCTGGGCATGATGGGCATCTATTTCCCCACTTCTGTGGGCGGTGCCGGCGGCGATGTGCTGTCCTACGTCATGGCTGTGGAAGAGCTGAGCAAGGTTTGCGGCACCACCGGTGTCATCGTTTCTGCTCACACCAGCCTGTGCGCTGCTCCTATTTATGAGAACGGTACCCCTGAGCAGAAGGCAAAGTACCTGCCCAAGCTGTGCAGCGGCGAGTGGCTGGGTGCCTTCGGCCTGACCGAGCCGGGTGCCGGCACCGACGCACAGGGCCAGCAGACCATTGCCAAGGAAGAGGATGACTGCTGGGTGCTGAACGGCTCCAAGATCTTCATCACCAACGCCGGTTATGCTGATGTGTTCATCGTCATTGCCGTCACCGACCATGTGCTGGACAAGAAGGGCCGTCCCACTAAGCTGTGCTCTGCCTTCATCGTGGAGCGTACCGACCCGGGCTTCTCCGTCGGCAAGGCTGAGGACAAGATGGGCATCCGTGGTTCTTCCACCTGTGAGCTGATCTTTGAGGACTGCCGCATCCCGAAGGACCGTATGCTGGGCGTGCGCGGCAAGGGCTTCCAGCTGGCTATGGCTACTCTGGACGGCGGCCGTATCGGCATTGCATCCCAGGCTCTGGGCATTGCTGAGGGCGCTCTGGATGAGACGGTTGCTTACGTCAAGGAGCGCAAGCAGTTCGGCCGCCCCATCGCCGCATTCCAGAACACCCAGTTCGAGCTGGCCGAGATGAAGGCCCGCGTGGAAGCTGCCAAGTATCTGGTCTACGCTGCCGCTCTGAAGAAGCAGCAGGCTATGGACGGCGCAAAGGTCCGCTACAGCGTGGAGGCCGCACAGGCCAAGCTGATCGCAGCCCGCACTGCCAGCGACGTGACCCGCCGTTGCCTGCAGCTGTTCGGCGGTTACGGCTACACCCGTGATTACCCCATCGAGCGCATGATGCGTGATGCCAAGATCACTGAGATCTACGAGGGCACCAGCGAAGTGCAGATGATGGTCATTTCCGGCGCGCTGCTGAAGTAAGGGAGGCAAGAGTTACAATGAAAGCAATTGTTTGTGTAAAGCAGGTTCCTGATACCTCCGGCAAGGTCGCCGTCAAGCCCGATGGAACCCTGGATCGTGCATCCATGGCTACCATCACCAACCCCGATGACCTGAACGCTCTGGAGGCTGCTCTGAAGCTCAAGGATGCCACCGGCTGCGAAGTCGTTGTGGTCACCATGGGTCCCCCGCCGGCCGAAGGCATGCTGCGTGAGCTGCTGGCCCGCGGCGCTGACAAGGCTGTTCTGGTTTCCGGCCGTGAGTTCGGCGGTTCCGATACCTTTGCAACCAGCCAGATCCTGGCTGCTGCCGTCAACAAGATCGGCGTCGGTCCCGAGGATGTTGTGTTCTGCGGCCGTCAGGCAATTGATGGCGATACCGCACAGGTCGGCCCTCAGATCGCTGAGAAGCTGCATCTGCCGCAGGTCACCTACGTTGCTGATATCCAGAAGGACGGCAACACCCTGACCGTGAAGCGTATGCTGGAGGATGGCTACATGATGGTCAAGGTGCAGACTCCCTGCCTGCTGACCTGCATCAAGGAGCTGAACCAGCCCCGTTACATGAGCGTGAACGGCATCTTCACCTGCTACGACAAGCCGATGGAAGTGTTCGATTACAACGCACTGAAGGACGATCCGCTGATCGAGGTCGATACCATTGGTCTGAAGGGTTCTCCGACGAACGTCTTTAAGTCCTTCACTCCTCCGCAGAAGGGCGCAGGCACCATGCTGACTGGCGACGACACCGCCGCACAGCTGGCAGGTATCCTGGCCAAGAAGCACCTGATCTGATGAAAGGAGCATAGGATTACAATGGCTGATTTTAACGAATACAAGGGCGTCTGGGTCTTCTGCGAGCAGCGCCAGGGCGCACTGATGTCCACTGATTTTGAGCTGGTCAGCGAGGCCCGCAAGCTGGCTGATGAGCTGGGCTGCGAAGTCACCGGCCTGCTGCTGGGCGACAACGTGGAAGGCATTGCCAAGGAGCTGGGCGGCTATGGTGCCGATAAGGTCATGGTCTGCGACAGCCCCCTGCTGAAGGACTACACCACCGACGCATACGCCAAGGTCGTGTGCGACATGGTCAACGAGTACAAGCCCGAAGTCCTGCTGATCGGCGCTACCAACATCGGCCGCGACCTGGGCCCCCGCTGCGCAGCCCGTCTGCACACCGGCCTGACCGCCGATGCGACCCATCTGGACATCGACACCGCAAAGTATGTCGAGTTCCTGAAGGAAAGCTCCACCATCGACCTGTCCAAGCAGAAGTTTGATTATGAGGACCGCAACCTGAAGATGACCCGTCCTGCATTCGGCGGCCATCTGATGGCTACCATCATTTGCCCCCGCTTCCGTCCGCAGATGTCTACCGTGCGTCCCGGCGTCATGAAGAAGGCTCCCTTCGATCAGGCCAAGGCCGATGCCTGCCAGATCGTGAAGCCCGCCTTCAGCCTGACCGCTGATGACGTCAAGACCGAGGTCCTGAGCGTCGAGAAGGCCGCTGAGAAGCTGGTCGATCTGATCGGTGCTGACGTCATCGTCTCTGTGGGCCGTGGCATCAGCAAGGATGTCAACAAGGGCATCGAGCTGGCTGAGCAGCTGGCTGCCGCTCTGGGCGGCGGCGTCGTGGGCGCTTCCCGTGCCGTGACCGACGCAGGCTGGATGAGCGCTGACCACCAGGTCGGCCAGACCGGCAAGACCGTGCACCCCAAGATCTATGTGGCTCTGGGCATTTCCGGTGCCATTCAGCACACCGCCGGCATGCAGGATTCTGAGTGCATCATCGCCGTCAACAAGAACGAGAGCGCACCCATCTTCGGCGTGGCCGATTACGGCATCGTGGGCGACCTGTTCAAGGTCGTGCCTGAGCTGATCAAGCAGATCGAAGCAGCCAAGGCTGCGGAGTGATCCGTATATCCTTTTGCGAATAGTACAATAGCCTGAATTGTTGGAGGGCGGTTCTTCGGAGCCGTCCTCCTTTTTTGCGCGCCGCACCCGGCAGGCCCGACACAAACCACTGATTTTTTCCGGTGCATCTGGGCTATACTGCTACTGCGATATGATTTGACAGAACAGCAAGGAGCACGCAGATGAGCATTTGGGAAAAACTGGGCTTTGGCGGATACAGAGGGTTCTCGCGGGAGGCGGAGCAACTGCTGCAGCAAGCAGTAGAGCTGGCCGGCAGTTTTGGCTGCAGTCAGGCAGACACCGGGCATCTGCTGCTTGCCATGCTGCAGCAGGAGCAGGGGGCTGCGGCGCGATTCCTGAACAGCCGACATATCTCAGAGCAGGCTGTGCGCCGTCAGCTGGCCGAGAACCGTCGCGGCCCGGCGCAGCATCTGGATCGGCACGCCATGGCACCGGACCTGCGCCGCACCATGGATTACGCCCTCATCGGGGCGCAGAACGCCCATGTCTCACGGGCGGAGCCGGAACACCTGCTCTGTGCCATGCTGGAGGATGATGGCTGCACGGCGGGGCTGCTGCTGGCTTCCATGGGAGTGCCCCTCACTGAGGCCGTGCGGGAGTGCCGCCAGTTGTCCGGGCAGTTTGTCTTTCCCGCTCAGCCGCGGGTGTCGGCCAGCATGCCGCGGGCGGGCCGTGCCAGCGATAAATATTGCCGCGACCTGACCCGCCGCGCGCTGGACGGAGAACTGGACCCGGTGTTCTGCCGGGATGCCGAGCTGGACCGCATGGTGGAGATCCTGTGCCGCCGCCAGAAGAACAACCCCTGTCTGGTGGGGGAGCCGGGTGTGGGCAAGACTGCGTTGGCCGAGGGACTGGCCCAGCGCATCGCAAAGGGGCAGGTGCCCCGTGCCTTGCAGGGCAGGCGGCTGCTGGCGCTGGATATGGCCAGCCTGGTAGCGGGCACCAAGTACCGGGGCGATTTTGAAGAGCGCTTCAAGAACCTGCTGGAGGAGCTGGTGCGGGACGGCACCGCCATCCTCTTTGTGGACGAATTCCACACCATCGTGGGGGCTGGTGCGGCGGAGGGTGCCATTGATGCGGCCAGCATCCTCAAGCCGGTGCTGGCCCGCGGCGAGATCCAGCTCATCGGTGCCACCACCAATCAGGAATTCCGCACACACATCCAGAAGGATGCCGCACTGGAGCGCCGCTTTGGCCGGGTGCAGGTGGAGGAGCCTACTCCTGCACAGGCGATGGACATCCTCAACGGGCTGGCCCCGCGCTATGAGCGCTACCACCATGTCACCCTGCCGCCGCAGACCCTGCAGGCGGCGGTGGAGCTGTCGGTACGGTATCTGCCGGGGCGCTGCCTACCGGACAAGGCCATTGATCTGGTGGACGAAGCCTGTGCGGCGGCCCGCATCCGGGCCGAGCAGGAGCAGAAGCCCCAGCCGGTGCTCACCCAGGAGGACATTGCCCGGGTGGTAGCACAGGCCAGCGGGGTGCCTGCCGAACAGGTGAGTGAACAGGAGCGGGAGCGGCTTGAAAAACTGGAAGCCCGTCTCAATGAAGAAATCGTGGGCCAGCAGCGGGCTGCAGCAGCGGTGGCGGGGGCCATCCGGCGCAGCCGCACCGGGCTGGGAGAGCCGGGTCGGCCCATTGGGGCCATGCTCTTCCTCGGCCCCACCGGGGTAGGCAAGACAGCACTGGCCCGTGCACTTGCTGTGAGCTGGTTTGGCAGCGAGAAGGCCCTGCTCAAGTTCGATATGTCGGAGTATCAGGAACAGCACACCACTGCCCGCCTGCTGGGGGCACCTCCGGGCTATCTGGGTCATGACGAAGGCGGCCAGCTCACCGAGGCCGTGCGCCGCCGCCCCTACAGTGTGGTATTGTTTGACGAGATCGAAAAGGCACACCCGGACATCCAGAACATTCTGCTGCAGATCCTGGAGGACGGTCAGCTCACCGACGCCATGGGCCGCAAGGCGGACTTCCGCAACACCATCGTGCTCATCACCTCCAACTTGGGAGCACGCTTTCTGGCCGGGCAGTCCGCGCCGCTGGGCTTTGCGGCCGGGTCGGAGGCCGTGTTTGAAAAGCAGGCGGCGCAGGCCGTGGAGGAAGCCAAAAAGTGGTTCCGTCCGGAGCTGGTGGGGCGGTTGGATGAGCTCATCGTGTTCCGCCCGCTCAGCGACGAGAGCATGTCTGCCATCGCGGAAAAAATGCTCTGCAGGTTGGAAGTCCGGGCGGCGCGCAGCGGCTATCAGCTCCGGCACACCCCGCAGGTGGGGGCCGTGCTGGCGGCCCGTGCCCGCTCGGCCTATGGAGCGCGGGAATTGCGCCGACAGGTGGACCGAGCGGTGGAACAGGCGCTGGCCGATCAGATCGCTGCCGGAACTGCCTGCACCGGACAGCACTGGACTGCGGACTGTACGGCAGAGGGCACCATCGTCCTCCGGCAGGACGAGACGGCGACCCTTTGATACCGGGCAGGGAATGACCAAAATACCTTGCATCCTGCAGAATTTCTGTTATCATAGAAGCAACAGAATCGCAGGAGGCACCGCATGCACACTTTGTTCCTTTTGAACCCCACCGCTGGCAAGACCGACTGCACCCAGCAGCTGCCGCAGCAGATCAACGCTGCAGCTGCCCGGGCAGGCCTTGCCCCGGAGGAATATACCATCCGCATCACCACCCACGCCGGACATGCGCGGGAGCTGGCCCGCGCTGCCGCAGCCGGGGCACAGCAGGCAGGGGAGCCGCTGCGCATTTTCACGGCGGGCGGCGACGGCACCTTCAACGAGGCCCTCACCGGGGCCTATGGCTTTGCAGGCACCGCCGTGGGCTGCCTGCCCTATGGCAGCGGCAATGACTTCCTGCGCACCTTTGGGACGCGGGAGGAGTTTCTGGACCTGGATGCCCAGCTGGCGGGCGGGGCGGTGCCCATCGACCTGATGCAGACCAACCTCGGCTTGTCGGCCACCATCTGTGCTGCCGGGCTGGACGCGCAGGTGGCCTACGGCATCCCCAAATTCCGGCGCATCCCGCTGTGCGGCGGGGAGGTGTCCTATCTGCTGTCCATTGTGGAGCAGCTGTGCGGGCACATCGGCCGCCGGGTGGAGTACACCATCGACGGTGAGACCTTTGCGGTGGACTGTCTGATGTGTGCCATCTGCAACGGCCGCACCTACGGCGGCGGTTTCTGCGCCGGGCCGGAGGCGCAGCCGGATGATGGCTGGCTGGATGTGTTCATCGTGCGCAAGGTGGGGCGCTTGACCATCGCAAAGCTGCTGAGCATGTACAAGAACGGCCGCCATTTCCAGAACGGGCAGCTGGTGGAAGCGGCAAAGCCCTATTTCATCTACCGCCGGGCCAAGGCTGTGACCCTGCGCGCCGCCGATGGACGCGGGCCCATCATTGCCACAGCGGACGGCGAATGTGCCCCCTGCGAGCAGGTGCGCGTGGAGGTGCAGCCGCTGGCCGGACGGGTCTGGCTGCCAAAGGCTGCTTACCACAGATTCGTGGAGCAGAAAACCGCCGCAAGTGCTGAATGATCGCAAAAACGAGAGCTTTGCCGGGAAGGCAGAGCTCTTTCTTTTTGCGTTGTCCGGTCTGATTTTTTTACTGTCACAAAATGTTAATAAAAAACATTCTAAAAAGTCTTGATTTTTTCGGGCAAGATGAGTACAATACACTTAGCACTCAGAGAAAAAGAGTGCTAAACAGCCCGGCGCGGTGAACACGAACCCTGTCGGGTGCAGCAAAGTTTTAAATTATATTTTCTATAGGAGGGCAAGAACTATGAAGATCATTCCTCTTGCAGACCGCGTTGTTATCAAGACTGTTGAGGTTGAGGAGACCACCAAGGGCGGTCTGATCCTGACCGGCAGTGCCAAGGAGAAGCCCCAGGTGGCGCAGGTCATCGCAGTGGGCCCCGGCGGTGTTGTGGATGGCAAGGAAGTCAAAATGACCGTCAAGGTCGGCGACAAGGTGCTCACCAGCAAGTATTCCGGCACCGAGGTCAAGGTGGATGGCGAGGAGTGCACCATCGTGCGCCAGAGCGACATCCTGGCCGTCGTGGAAGACTGAGCGGTTCCCCCTATTTCTGGAAAAATGCAGCTTTAAAAGGAGCGATAGATTATGGCAAAGCAGATCAAGCAGGGCGAGGACGCCCGCAAGGCACTGTGTGCCGGTATTGATACCCTGGCAAATACCGTCAAGATCACCCTGGGCCCCAAGGGCCGCAATGTGGTGCTGGGCAAAAAGTTTGGTGCCCCTGTCATCACCAACGATGGCGTGACCATTGCCAAGGAGATCGAGCTGAAGGACGAGTTCGAGAACATGGGTGCACAGCTGGTGCGTGAAGTGGCCACTAAGACCAACGACGCCGCAGGCGACGGCACCACCACCGCAACCGTGCTGGCACAGGCCATGGTCACCGAGGGCATGAAGAATGTCACCGCCGGTGCCAACCCCATGGATATCCGCCGCGGCATGAGCAAGGCCGTTGCCAAGGCTGTTGAGACCATCAAGGCTCACAGCCAGAAGGTGAAGGACAGCAACGATATCGCCCGCGTCGGCACCATTTCTGCCGGCGACCCGGAGATCGGCCGTCTGATCGCCGAGGCTATGGAAAAGGTCACCTCCGATGGCGTCATCACCATTGAGGAGAACAAGACCACCGCTGAGACCTACAACGAGATCGTGGAAGGCATGCAGTTCGACCGCGGTTACCTGACCCCGTATATGGTCACCGATACCGACAAGATGGAGGCTGCTCTGGACAACGCCGCCATCCTGATCACCGATAAGAAGATCAGCGTCATCCAGGATCTGGTCCCCCTGCTGGAGCAGGTCATGCAGAATGGCATGAAGCTGCTGATCGTGGCTGAGGACATCGAGGGCGAGGCTCTGTCCACCCTGATCGTCAACCGTCTGCGTGGCACCCTGAATGTGGTGGCTGTCAAGGCTCCCGGCTTCGGCGACCGCCGCAAGGAGATGCTGCAGGATATCGCCATCCTGACCGGCGGCACTGTGGTGTCCTCTGATCTGGGCTACGAGCTGAAGGACGCTACCGTCCAGATGCTGGGCCATGCCCGTCAGGTCAAGGTCACCAAGGAGAACACCACCATTGTGGGCGGCGCAGGCGACAAGGATGCCATTGCAGCCCGCATTGCACAGATCCGCAGCCAGATCGAGGCCGCTACCAGCGACTTCGACCGCGAGAAGCTGCAGGAGCGTCTGGCCAAGCTGGCCGGCGGTGTGGCCGTCATCAAGGTCGGTGCTGCTACCGAAGTTGAGATGAAGGACAAGAAGCTGCGCATCGAGGATGCCCTGAATGCAACCAAGGCTGCTGTGCAGGAAGGCGTCGTGGCCGGCGGCGGTACCGCTCCCATCAACGCCATCCCCGCTGTGCGTGAGCTGTGCGACAGCCTGGAAGGCGACGAGCGCACCGGTGCCAAGATCGTGCTGAAGGCTCTGGAGGCTCCTCTGCGCCAGATCGCAAAGAACGCCGGCCTGGAGGGCAGCGTCATCATCGACAAGATCATTTCTGCCAACAAGCCCAACTATGGCTTCGACGCGCAGAACGAGGTCTATGTAGATGACATGATCGCCGCCGGTATCGTGGACCCCACCAAGGTCACCCGCTCCGCACTGGAGAACGCAGCATCCGTTGCTGAGATGGTGCTCACCACCGAGAGCCTGGTGGCAGATCTGCCGGAACCCCCGGCCCCTGCTGCACCTGCCGGTGATATGGGCGGTATGGGCGGCATGTACTAAGCCGCAAAAGCGCTCTTATAAAAGTGCCTTAGGGAGGCAGAACTTCTTCGGAGGTTCTGCCTCTCTTTTTGTATAGCCTGGGTCTCCGTTGCCCACGCTATGCCAAAGGGGGCGTGTCCATGTCCGGGCGGAGGGTGCTGGCGCTGTATGCGGCGTTGCTGTTCGGCTTTGCCGGAGTGCTGTGCAGGCTGTTTTATTTGGCGTCCCGCACGGATTATGCAGCCCGTGCGGCGGCACAGAGTACGGTCACGCTGGAACTGCCAGCCCGGCGCGGCGGCTTTTACGACTGCATGGGCCTGCCACTCACCGGGCTGGAAAAACGCTGGCTGGCTCTCTGCTTCCCGGGGCAGGAGAATTATACCCGCCTGTACGCCTGCACCGACACCGCCGGACAGGAACTGCTGTACCGCAGCCGCAGCCGGGCGGCTCCATTTCTCGTGGAGGTGGACCGGGACATGACGGCGCTGGGCATTCCATGCTATGCGGCGTCCCGGCGGTATGCAGCCGCACCGCTGTGCCCGCAGCTGCTGGGGTATCTGGACGGTGAGGGCCACGGTGCTGCCGGGCTGGAAAAAGCACTGGACGCGCTGCTCACCGGCAGCGGGGCACGAGACACCCTGCTGTGCCCGGTGACCGCGCAGGGCACCCTGCGCACCGGGGAGCAGGTGCAGCATCTGCAGGCGGACAGCGGAGCGGTGGGGGTCCGCCTGACCCTCTCCCGTTCTGTCCAGCGGGCGGCCGAGGCGGTGGCGGCGCAGACCATGACCACCGGCTGCATTCTGGTGCTGGACGTCCGCACGGCAGCCCTGCGGGCCTGCGTCAGTGTGCCGGGTTTTGACCCGGCTGACCCGGCGGCCAGTCTGGAAGCGCCGGACAGCCCCTTTTTAAACCGGGCCTTGCAGGCGTATGCGGTTGGGTCGGTGTTCAAGCCGGTGCTTGCAGCGGCTGCGCTGGGAGCCGGCCTTGCGCCGGAGTACGACTGCAACGGCGCGGTGGTGGTGGACGGGCAGATCTTCCGCTGCGCAGGCGGTGTGCCGCACGGCGAAGTGGGCCTTTCGGCCGCATTGGCAAAGAGCTGCAACGGCTATTTTATCCGGTTGGGGCAGCAGTTGGGAGCACAGGCTCTTTTGCAGCAGGCGCAGGCGCTGGGCTTCGGGCGGAGCATCGGGCTGGCGGAGAGCCTTACCGCCCAGAGCGGAGCCCTGCCGGGAGCCGAGGAACTGGCCCAGAGCGGGCAGCTGGCCAATTTCAGCTTCGGGCAGGGCAGCCTGCTGGCAACGCCGCTGCAAGTGGCCGCCATGATGAACACCATCGCAAACGGCGGTGTTTACCGTGCGCCGTGCCTGCTGGACTGTGCGCTGGATGAAACATCCGGGGAAGAGCTGTCGGCCTTTGCCCGCCCGCAGGCAGAACGGGTGCTCACGGAGCAGACCGCAGCGGCTCTGCGCACTATGCTGGAGCAGACGGTGGCCGAGGGCACGGCACAGGATGCTTTCGGCCTGCCCGGCGGAGCGGCGGGCAAGACCGGTACCGCCCAGACCGGGCAGTTCACGGCCGAAGGGAAAGAGCGCATGAACCTGTGGTTCGCGGGGTTTTACCCGGCCGAGGATCCGCAATACACCATCGTGGTCTTGCAGGACGGACAGACGCAGGCGGCGGTCTCCAGCGCGGCGGTGTTTGCACAGCTGTGCACGGCACTGCACTGGTTGGGATAAATGCGGAATTGTGCTTGCTTTTTTGCAGATGGTATGATACTATATAGTCGTATTTTTGCGTGGTTTTCCCATTCAATTTGAATAAAGGAGCGTTTCAATCCATGTCTGTTATCGAAATCGTTGGCGGCGCGATCCTGCTGGTCGCTTCGCTGGTCATCGTGTTCCTCACCCTCATGCAGCACACCCACGGCCAGGGCCTTTCCGGCGCCATCAACGGCAGTGCAGGCGGTGCCAACAACGCACGCCTGACCCCGGCTGACCAGATGTTGGCCAAGGTGACCCGCATTGCCGGTGTCGTCTTTTTCGTGGTGGCAATTCTGGCTTGCCTGTTCACCGGCCGTCTGGCAGGTTGATGCACCCCATGCAGCCCCGTGCTCTGACGGGGCTGTTTTTCTGTGTAAAACCGACATAGTTGAGTAAAAAAAGTGCGGGCAGCTGTCTTTTCGGGCTGCCGCAGCAGGGTGGGCAGCAATGCCCGGAACTGGCAGGGCTGCAGCCCGACGGAGGCCGCAGCCAGGAAGAGCAAGGAGAAAAATATTATGGCAATGCGCGATAAAATTGAGCACGCGATCCAGAATCAGCCGTGCACCGTGAAGGACCTCAAGTCAAAGTTCGGCGGGGACCGTGGCTCGGACCGCAAGGTGATGGAGGCCGTGGACCAGCTGGTGCACGAGGCTGTGATCTGCCAGCGGCAGGGCGTTTTCTTTACGGTGCGTTCCGGCCGCGCCGACAAGGCCCTGCTGTGCAAGGTGGTCAAGCTGGGCAAGAACTTTGCTTTTGTCATGCTGGAGGACGGCACCAGCGATATCTTCATCCCGGGCCGCTTCACCTGCGGCGCCATGCCCGGTGACAAGGTGCTGGTGGAAAAGTTTGAGCATCCCCGTGTGGAGGGCAGCGACGAGGGCGAGATCCTGGCCGTGCTGGAAGAAAAGAACGATCTGGTGGGTACCGTCCGCCGTGTGGAGGGCATGCTGAAGTTCGTGCCCGATGACTGCCCCGCCATCTCCATGCGGATGATGCGCGACTGCGAGGGCGGTGCCAAGGACGGCGACAAAGTGGCTGTGGAGATCCTGCAGCGCGGCAACCGGCAGGAAGATCACCGCGTGGGCGTGGCCATGCGCTTTGGCAGCTCCGACGAGGCCAAGCGCTGCGCCAAGGCTCTGCTCTATGCGCAGGACATCCGCAGCCGTTTCCCGGATAAGGTCCGCGAAGAGGCCAAGAAGCTGGAGAACGCCGAGGTGACCGAGGCCGACTGTGAGGGCCGCATGGATCTGCGCGCTCTGCCCATCTTCACCATCGACAGCGCTGAGACCAAGGACATCGACGACGCCATCAGCCTGACCAAGACGCCGGAGGGCGGCTTTGAGCTGGGCGTGCATATTGCGGATGTGTCTCACTACGTCAAGCCCGGCAGTGAGCTGGACAACGAAGCCTTTCACCGTGCCACCAGCGTGTACTATGCCGACCAGGTGGTGCCCATGCTGCCCAAGCAGCTGTCCAACGGCATCTGCAGCCTGAACGAGGGCGTGCTGCGCCTGGCGTTCTCCTGCCTGATGCGTCTGGACAAGGACGGCAACCTGACCGACTACCGCTTTGTCAAGTCGGTCATCCGCAGCCGTGTCAAGGGCGTGTACTCCGAGATCAACGCCCTGCTGGCCGGCAGTGCCGACGACGAGCTCAAGGGCAAGTACCACGAGGTGCTGGCTCAGCTGCCCGCCATGAAGGAACTGTACGGCCACCGTGCCCGCCTGCGCAAGGAGCGCGGATGCATGGACATCGAGAGCGGTGAAGTCAAGCTGATCCTCGACGAGAATGGCCACTGCATCGACGTGAAGAAGCGCACCTCCGGGGAGAGCGAAGCCATGATCGAGGAGTTCATGTTGCTGGCCAACCAGTGCGCCGCCCACTTTGCCCGGGTCAAGCAGATCCCCTTTGTGTACCGCGTGCACGAGGAACCCAACGCCGAAAAGCTGGAGCGTCTGCATGCTCTGCTGCAGGCCTGCGGCATCAACGACCACTTTGCCAAGGAGGTGCCCACCCCCAAGGAGCTGAGCGCCATTCTGGAGGGCGTGCGCGGCGGCCCGTATGAGCAGATCATCAACACCGGTATGCTGCGCTGCATGTCCAAGGCTCTGTACGAGGAAAAGCCCAAGGGTCACTACGGTCTGGTGCTGCAGGACTATGCCCACTTTACCAGCCCCATCCGCCGCTATCCGGACCTGGCCATCCACCGCATCATGACCGCGCAGCTCAAGGGCACCGACAAGGACACCATGATCCTGCGCTACACCGATTTTGCGGAGCGGGCCAGCAAGCAGGCCAGCGAGCGCGAAGTCATCGCCATGCAGATCGAGCGCAAGGCTGAGGACTGCTACAAGGCCGAGTATGCCCGCCGCCATCTGGGCGAGAGCTACGAGGGCCGCATTTCCGGCGTGACCCAGCGCGGCCTGTTCATTGAACTGGAGAACGGCGTGGAGGGCTTTGTACCGGCCTCCAGTCTGACCCCCTCCGGCACGATGCTCACCGAGGGCGTGCGCCTGTCCGACCCCGTCTCCGGCAGGAACTGGAGCCTGGGCGATACCATGATGATCACCATCGTGCGTTCCGACGTCAATCTGGGCAAGATTGACTTTGAGGTGGCCCAGCCTACCGCAAAATAAAACAAACGCCTGCAAAAGCGGAATGACAGCGGTCATTCCGCTTTTTTTGTCACAATTTGTACGCATTTCCAACAAAACGGGACAGTTGTCTAAATTTTATACAGGGGGCAGAGTTTGTTTGTTGTTCTGCGGGCCAAGGCAGGGTATACTGTTGCCATAGAGAGCAGCATTGAACTGCTGTAAGGAAGAAAAAAGCGAAGCAAGGAGGCTTTTCCATGTACTATTCCAGTGGCAACTACGAAGCATTTGCACGTCCCAAAAAGCCGGAGGGCGTTGATCATAAATCCGCATATATCGTCGGTTCCGGCCTGGCAGCCCTGACTGCAGCCTGCTATCTGGTGCGTGACGGCCAGATGAAGGGCGAGCATGTCCATGTATTCGAGAAGGAGGCCCTGCCCGGCGGTGCCTGCGACGGCTACAAGTACAGCATCGGCTACGTCATGCGCGGCGGCCGTGAGATGGACAACCATTTTGAGGTCATGTGGGACCTGCTGCACTCCATCCCTTCGTTGGAGACCGAGGGTGCCAGCGTGCTGGATGAGTATTACTGGCTGAACAAGGAGGACCCCAACTTCTCCCTTTGCCGTGCTACCGTGGAGCAGGGCAAGGACGCCCACACCGACGGCAAGTTCGGTCTGTCCGACAAGGGCGCTATGGAGATCATGAAGCTGTTCTTCACCCCGGACGAGCAGCTGCAGGACAAGAAGATCACCGACTTCTTTGACGATGAGGTGCTGAATTCCAACTTCTGGCTGTACTGGCGCACCATGTTCGCCTTTGAGAACTGGCACAGCGCACTGGAAATGAAGCTGTATATCAAGCGCTATATCCACCACATCGGCGGCCTGCCGGACTTTACCGCCCTGCGCTTCACCCGCTACAACCAGTATGAGTCCATCATCCTGCCCATGATCGAGTACCTGAAGGGCTTTGGCGTGCAGTTCCACTACGACACCAAGGTCACGGACGTCAAGTTCGACATTCAGGGCAGCCGCAAGATGGCAAGCTCGGTCACCGTGGAGCATGCAGGCGAGGTGTCCAACATCGACCTGACCGAGAACGATCTGCTGTTCATCACCAACGGCGGCTGCGTCGAGAGCTGCACCGTGGGTGCCCAGGACAAGGCAGCCGGTTTCGACCCCACCATCAAGCCGGGCAACGGCTGGGATCTGTGGAAGAAGATCGCCGCACAGGACCCGTCCTTCGGCCACCCCGAAAAGTTCTGCTCGGATCCGGAGCTGTCCAACTGGGAGAGCGCCACCATCACCACCCTGGATGACAAGATCCCGCAGTATATCCAGAAGATCTGCAAGCGCGATCCCTTCAGCGGTCACACCGTCACCGGCGGCATCGTTACGGTCAAGGACTCCAGCTGGCTGCTCAGCTGGACGCTGAACCGTCAGCAGCAGTTCCGCGATCAACCCAAGGATCAGCTGTGTGTCTGGGTCTACGGCCTGTTCAGCGACAAGCCCGGCGATTATGTCAAAAAGCCCATGCGCGACTGCACCGGCAAGGAGATCTGCATGGAGTGGCTGTACCACATCGGCGTGCCCACCGACCAGATCGAAGAGCTGGCAGAGCACAGCGCCAACACCGTGCCGGTGATGATGCCCTATATTGACGCTTTCTTCATGCCCCGTGCCATGGGCGACCGCCCCGACATCGTGCCGGAGGGCGCTGTGAACTTTGCCTTCCTGGGCCAGTTTGCGGAGACCAAGCGCGATACCATTTTCACCACCGAGTACTCCATGCGCACCGGTATGGAGGCCGTGTACACCCTGCTGAACGTGGACCGCGGTGTGCCCGAGGTCTGGGGCAGCACCTACGACGTGCGTGACCTGCTGAATGCAACGGTCAAGCTGCGCGACGGCAAGAAGATCACCGACATGGACCTGCCGCTCATCCCGCGTCTGGCCCTGAAGGAAGCTTTGAAGAAGATCGAGGGCACCGACCTTGAGAAGATCCTCAAGGAATACAACGCCATTTAAGACCCCCTTCTCCGGCTGAAAAGCTGGTCTGACCATAAGAGAACGCCCCTGCATGCTGAGACGGCTGCAGGGGCGTTCTCTTTTTTGGTACGGCGATGATGCACAATGCAAGAAAGACGGCTGATATGTGAAGAAAAATTGAACAAAACGGCATGTTTTGTCTTGCTCTTGGCGCGGTTCTGTGTTATGCTTGAACCAGTCAGGGGCAGGGGAGAGCCTGCCCCATCAAATGCCAGAAAAAGAGGAGGTCGTTTTCCCGTGAAACATCTTATCTCCCGCCGCAATTTCCTGAAGGCCGCCGGTGTCACCACCGCTGCCGCAGCCATGGCCGTCGGGGCCCCGGCTGCGTCTGCCTGCTGGAACGGTGAAAAATCCGAGGTCACCATCCTGTACACCAACGACGTGCACACTTACATCGACAAGCAGGCCCCGGAGCTGACCTATGCGGCCATTGCCGCCCTGAAGCAGAGCTATCAGAACGCAGGCAAAAAGGTCCTGCTGGTGGACGCCGGTGACCATGTGCAGGGCACGGCTTACGGCTCCATGGACCAGGGCGCTTCCATCATTGAGCTGATGAACGCCGCCGGTTACGATGCCGCTACTCCTGGCAACCATGAGTTCGACTACGGCATGGACCGTGCCAAGGAGCTCATGCGGGATGCCGACTTCCCGTACCTGTCCTGCAACTGGGTAGACCTGCGCACCAATCTGCGGGTGCTGCCGGAAATCAAGGTGTTCGTGCGCGGTGGTGTGCGCATTGCCTTTGTGGGCATCACCACGCCCGAGACGTTTACCAAGTCCACCCCGGCCTACTTCATGAACAAGGCCCAGACCAAGTACATCTACGACATCCTGGGCGGCGAGGACGGCCAGAAGCTCTACAGCGCCGTGCAGAAGGCCGTTGACAAGGCGAAGTGCCTGGCCGATGTGGTCATCGGCTTGGGCCACTTGGGCGTGGACCCCTCGTCCTCTCCCTGGACCAGCGAGGAGGTCATTGCCCACACCACTGGTTTTGATGCCTTCATCGACGGTCACTCCCACACGGTGATGGAGAATAAGCAGGTGGCGGACGCTTCCGGCAGACTGGTCACCCTGACCCAGACCGGCTCCTACTTTGCCAATGTGGGCGAGATGACCATTGCCCCGGACGGCACCATCTCCACCCGGCTGGTGTCCACCTACGATCAGGAGGATGTCGCCGTGGCAGCAGAGCAGGCCGCATGGGTCAACACAGTGGATGACATGCTGGGCGAGAAGATCGCCGTGGCCGATACCAAGTTTTACATTACCGACCCTGCTACCGGCAAACGCCGCATCCGCTCCGGCGAGACCAACCTCGGCGACTTTGTGGCCGACGGCATCTACACCTACTTCAATGAGGTGGAGCAGCTGCACTGTGACATCGCCATCATGAACGGCGGCGGCATCCGCTCGGACGAGGACGCCGGGTACTGGACCTTCAAGACCTGCAAGCAGGTCAGCCCCTTTGGCAACGTGGCCTGCCTGATGTCGGTGACCGGCAAGCAGATCCAGGACGCACTGGAGTTTGCAGCCCGCTTTGCCGGTGCAGAGGGCAAGGAGAACGGCGGCTTCCTGCAGGTGGCCGGTGCGACCTACGAGATCCACACCGACATCCCCAACACCGTGCAGACCGACGACAAGAACGTCTGGATCGGCAGTGCCACCGGCACGCCTCGTGTGCAGAACGTGAAGATCTACGACCGCGCGAACGGTACTTATGTGCCGCTGGACGAGAGCAAGACCTACGCACTGGCCGGCATGAACTACACCCTGCGCAATCTGGGCGACGGCTTTGCCATGTTTGACGGGGCCGAGCTCATCAAGGACTATGTGTCGGAAGATTACCTTGTCATGTCCACCTACGCCATGACCTTTGGCGGTGTGGACGCAGAGGGTCTGCCGCACCTTTCCAGCGCCAACAGTGTGCTGGCAGAGTACCCCGGCTACCTGCTGGACTACGAGAACCCCTACGGTGCAGGCCGCATCAGCATCCTGTAAGATGATTCAGCCCGCTGGCTGACAAACGAAAAAAGCACCCGCACTGCATCTCCCAAGAAAAGGGAATGCGGTGCGGGTGTTTGATTTGCCCAAAGATCTTTGGTACAGTGCGGTGTGTTCACTGCGTGAAATCGGCAGAAAACAAAACAGAAAAGCCACCCGATTGTTCATCGGATGGCTTTATTCTGGTTGGGGATGAGAGAATCGAACTCCCACAAGTAGAGTCAGAGTCTACCGCACTACCACTATGCAAATCCCCATCATTTGGTTCGTGTCTTGCGGTGTGAGCCGCTCAACGTGTGCTATTATACCCGCAAATGCGGTGCTTGTCAAGCCTGTTTTTGAAAAAAGTTGCACTTTTTTGGCAACCAACGCAGCAGCGCAAAAGTTTCCTGCGCTCAAACGACAACCCCGCCCACAGAAGGACAGAAACGACCGGTCCGTGGGCGGGGGTTGCGTTTATTCGGGCCTGCTGCCCCAGAAGGCGGCCAGAGCGGTTTCCAGTGCGGCAGGGCCGGGCAGATACTGCAGGTGTTTCCAATGGGGCGGGAACAGCCGCTGATAGTCCGGCTTTGCAAAGCGGTCATCCAGCAGCAGCACCACGCCCTTGTCCTCCGGGGTGCGGATGACCCGTCCGGCGGCCTGCAGGACCTTGTTCATGCCGGGGTAGCGGTAGGCGTAATCGAACCCGGCCCCGTTCTGTGCGTCGTAGTAGCGGCGCAGCATCTCCTGCCGGGGGTTCACCTGCGGCAGCCCCACGCCCACGATGGCACAGCCGATGAGCCGGTCGCCGGCAAGGTCTACGCCCTCGCCAAAGATGCCGCCCATGACGGCAAAGCCCAGCAGGGTATGGGCAGGGTCTGGCTCAAATCGTGCCAGAAAAGCGGCGCGGGCGGCGTCATCCAACCCGCTCTCCTGCACAAGGGTGGAAATACCCGGATAGCGGGCGGCAAAATCTTCCTGCACCTGCCGCAGATAGGCGTAACTGGGAAAGAACGCCAGATAGTTGCCCACCCGGCTCTGCGCCAGCCGGGCCAGTGCATCCGACACGCTCTGTACGCTGCGCTCCCGGTCACGGTAGCGGGTGGAGATGCCCGGCAGGCAGAACAGCCCCAGGTTCCCGGCGGGGAACGGGCTTTCCAGCGCCACGGCCCGGGCGTCGGCATAGCCCAGCACGCTGCGGTAGTAGGCGGGCGGGGTGAGGGTGGCGCTGAACAGCGCGGCACTGCGCCCGGTGGAAAGGCTGGCATCCACAAAGGGGGCCGGGTCCAGACAGAGCAGCTGCAATTCCAGCTCGCTGCCGCGGGCGGTAAGCTGGGTCATAAAGTGGCTGTCGTACCGTTCGGCAGCCCGCACCAGATCCTGTACCGCAAAATAAAGCTCCAGCATCTGCGGGTGGGCGTCGGATTCCGGGTTGTCTTCCAGCCAGGCCTGCAAAGGGGCCTGCATCGCCCGCAGGGGTGTCAGCAGTGCGGCGGGCAGCTCCTGCAAAAACACCGTGCCATCCTGCGCATACAACGGCTCCGGCAGGGCAAACGCCGGGGCATCCGGTTCCGGCAGAAGGCTGGTCTGGGCCGGTTCGCCGGGGGCGTCCTCCGCGTGCCTGCGGGGTGCCAGACGCACACAGGCCTGCCGCGCCTCCCGCATGGCCTTGTCGGCCTTGGTCAGGGCGGTTTTCAGGGCACTTTTGCCCTTGCCAAGCGTGCGTTTTGCGTCGGTCAGGCTGCTCTTGCAGAAGCGGGCCGAGTACATGGCGCGGGCGCGGTCGGGCAGATTGTGTGCCTCGTCGATCAGGAACAGCCAGTCGCCGGAGGTGTCGAAGAAACGCTTCAGGTGCACCACCGGGTCAAACAAATAGTTGTAGTCCCCGATCACAACATCGCACCATTCGCTCAGGTCCAGCCCCAGCTCAAAGGGGCATACGGTGAACTGTCGGGCGGTGTCGGCCAGTGCGGCACGGCTGAATTGGCCGCTGCCGTCCAGCAGTGCGGCCAGCGCATTCTTGATGCGGTCGTAGTAGCCGTTTGCATAGGGGCACACCTCCGGCAGGCAGGCCGGATGGCCCTCGGCGTCCGGGTGCAGGCAGGCTTTTTCCTTGGCGGTCAGGGTCACACTGCGCAGGGCAAGGTCGGGCTGTACGGCCCGCAGGCGGGCAATGGCATCCTCGGCGGCGGCCTGTGTGGTGTTGCGGGCGGTGAGGTAAAACAGCTTCTCCCCGCAGCCGCTCCCCATGGCTTTCAGGGCAGGGAAGAGCGCACTCATGGTCTTGCCGATGCCGGTGGGGGCTTGACAGAACAGCCGTGTGCCTTTTTTGGAGGGGGCGGCGGTGCAGGCCCGCCAGACCTCGCCCGCCAGTGCCCGCTGCCCGGGGCGGTAGGCTTCAAACGGGAACCGCATGGCGGTCAGGCTACCGCTGCGGGTTTCCTGCCATGCAAGCTGACGCTGTGCCCAGGGCAGATACCGGTGCAGGAGTTTGTGCAGGAATTGGTCCAGCTCCTGCCGGGAAAAGTGCCGTACAAAGCGGAGGATCCGGTCGGTGTCGATTTGGTAATAGGTCAGCCGCACATCCACGGCGGGCAGGCTTTCCTGTGCGCTGTAGATGGCTCCGTACACCATGCCCTGCGCCCAGTGGCAGGGGTTCATATCCTCGCAGATCTCTTCCTCGGGCACCGCGGTGGTCTTGATCTCGTCAATGGTCACAACGCCGGTTTCATTGGTAAAAATGCCGTCGGCCCGGCCCTCCAGCGTAAAGCGGATGCCGTCGACCGTATAATCGGCGCAGAGGGGTACCTCGGCGGCGTAACCCTCCCCGGCGGCCTTCTGCAGCCTGCGGTGGATGCGGGCACCTTCCAGTGCGCGGTCAAAACCGGCAAACCGGCTGTCGATGCTGCCGCTGCGCAGCAGAAACTCCACCAGCTGCCGGATGGGCAGACGGATGTCGGACATGATTTCACTTCCCTTATCATAAAGAACTCAGCAGTCGGGTGACGGCGCTTCCAGCCCGAACAGCTCCGCGCACCGGGCGGCAGCTTCGTCCACCTGGGCGAAGTCCACGGTGGTACGGTAATAAGTCTCCAGTTCGTCGTGGCAGCTCTTGGCCTGTGCCATCAGGGCGGTGGCCTGCTCCAGCAGTTCGGCGGCAGCCCGCTCGTTGAACCGCAGCCGGGCGCGGTAGCCCGCCAGATTTTCCCGGTCAAGAAACCGGGTGCACCGCACGGCCTGCATGCCGGGCAGCTGCACCGGGTGCCACCGGTTGTCGGTGAGGAAGGCCAGCCGCAGCTCCGGGATCAGGATGTGGTCGATCTTATCCTCCGGGTGCATGGCGCAGGGGCAGGTGATGATGTGATAGCCCCGGGCCAGTGCCTCGGCACGGATCAGCTCCAGCAGCAGGCGCGACACGGCACCGTATTCGTCCCGGAACACGATGAACCGGTCGGCCAGCGCCTGCGCGGTGTGCTGGTAGAACACCTCACCCTTTGGGGTCACAGCCGAGAGCAGCCGCAGCTCTTCGCGGGCGGTGTTCTCGGTGCGGGGCAGCAGCCGGGTGCACAATCGCTTGACGTAGCGGCGCACTTTTTCAAAGTTAGCGCTGCAGGCCTCGGCCCGGCGGCTGTCCAGCAGCAGGCTCCCGGCAGAAGCGACATACCGCGCAGCCCGCGCCCGCAGCGCAGCGTTGCGGGCAAACAGCGCCTTGACCTCTTCAGCATGGGGGCGCAGGGCGTCGGCCTGAATGGTATGGTACAGGCTCAGCACTACCTCGTCGGCACCGGGCGCATCCGGCTCTATGGTGTGGGGCGCGGTGGCATCTACGATGGCCCGGCGCTGCCGAACAAAGATCACGCCGTCAAAGCTGTCAGGGTCGCTGGCGCAGTGGATGCACTCCACCGGTTCACCCTGCTGGATGGCCCGGCGGGCCAGCTGCTTCATCAGGGTGGACTTGCCGCAGCCCGGCCCGCTTTTGATCAGCACCATCTGCATGCCGGGCTCCCGGCGCAGCGGCTCAAAATAGCCCTTGAACCCGGCGGGGGTGGTGGCCCCCAGAAAGAAATCGACCCGGTCAAACGAAACACGCTGCATAAAAAACACCTCGCTTTTGCTTTAGAGTATGCAAAAAAGAGGCGTGGGGTGAATGAAAATGAAACCCTCTCAGTCATCGCTGCGCGATGCCTGCTCTCCCAAAGAGCGAGCTTTTCGCCATCTGGCTGTTACGCTGCCAACCCCCCTTCGGGGGAGGTGGATGCGAACGAAGTGAGCAGACGGAGAGGATGATTCATTCATAGGTATGCTCACACACTTCGTGGATCTTGTCCCGCAGAGCCACAAAGTCGGCAAAGGCATTGGGCTTGTTCTGCGGGCCGCGCAGCAGGGCGGCCGGGTGGAAGGTGCCCATGAACAGGATGCCGTTCTTCTCAATGAACTGCCCGTGCTCCTTGGTCACCGAAAAGTCGGAACGGATCATCCGCTGGGCGGCGATGCGGCCCAGGCACACCACGATCTTGGGCCGCAGCAGGCGGAACTGCTCCCGCAGCCAGGGCATGCAGGCCTCGCTCTCGGCGGGCAGAGGGTCACGGTTCTGGGGAGGGCGGCACTTGACGATGTTGGCAATGTAGCAGTTCTTTTCCCGGTCCAGGTCGATGGCAAACAGATACTTGTCCAGCAGCTGACCGCTGCGGCCCACAAAGGGCAGGCCCTGCTCGTCCTCGCTCTGGCCGGGGCCCTCGCCCACAAACAGCACTTCGGCGTCCGTCACGCCCTGCCCGAACACCACATTCGTGCGGGTCTTGCACAGCTCACAGCGGCTGCAGGCAAGGCAGTCGGCTTTCAGCGTTTCCCAATCCATGGCGGTTCGATCTCCTTCTGAAACAGTATGATATTTTATTCACAATTTGAAACCTGTTTTCTCTTAAATATTAGCACAAAAACACAATTTTGTCTTGAACTTTTTGCCCGGTGTGTTAGAATAAAGAAGAAAGGCATCCTTGTGTCCAACAGACGCGGGGTGTGAATTTTGGAAAGTAAATTCGGAGGTAATCACAATGGCTGATATGTTTGCACCGCTGGTAGCACAGCTGAAGGCAAATCCCAAGACGATCGTTTTCACCGAGGGCAATGACCCCCGCATCCTGGAGGCAGCAAGCAAGCTGCTGGCCGAGGGCGTGCTGAAGGTCGTCATGGTGGGCAACGAGGCAGAGTGCAAGGCTGCTGCCGCCGCCGGTAACTTTGATATTTCCGCTGCTGAGATCATTGACCCCGAGAACTACGCCGGTTTTGACGAGATGGTCAACACCATGGTGGAGCTGCGCAAGGGCAAGCAGACCGCTGAGGAGTGCACCGCTCTGCTGAAAAAGTCCAACTACTTCGGCACCATGCTGGTCAAGATGGGCAAGGCTGACTGCCTGCTGGGCGGCGCTACCTACTCCACCGCTGACACCATCCGTCCTGCTCTGCAGCTGGTCAAGACCAAGAAGGGCGCACATCTGGTGAGCTCCTGCTTCATCCTGGACCGCGACTGCGGCGAAGAGGGCCTGAAGCGCATTGCCATGGGCGACTGCGCCGTCAACATCGACTACACCGACACCATCGACAAGGCCACCGGCGAAGTCAAGGTGTCCGCTGCTTCCAAGCTGGCTGAGGTGGCCGTTGAGACCGCCAAGACCGCAAAGCTGTTCGGCATCGACCCGAAGGTCGCCGTGCTGAGCTTCTCCACCAAGGGCTCCGGCAAGGGCGGCACCGTCGCTCTGAGCCACGACGCTACCATCAAGGCTCAGGAGATGGACCCCGAGCTGGCTGTGGACGGCGAGCTGCAGTTTGACGCTGCCGTTGCTCCCGAAGTTGCACAGGTCAAGTGCAAGGGCAGCAAGGTCGCTGGCCAGGCCAACACCTTCATCTTCCCCTGCATCGAGGCCGGCAACATCGGCTATAAGATCGCACAGCGTCTGGGCGGCTACGCTGCCTACGGCCCCATCCTGCAGGGCCTGAACGCTCCCATCAACGACCTGTCCCGCGGCTGCAACGCTGACGAGGTCTACAAGATGAGCCTGATCACTGCCTGCCAGTCCTGATCGCACCCATCTGAGCTGAATTGAACCTGAGGGCCCCGGAAGTGTCTGCGGATGCTTCCAGGGTCCTTTTTTGTCTCCCTCTTGAATTCTGCCTGCGTTTGTGGTACAATATTCAAGCACTCAGAAAAGTGCGTCGGACAGCGCCTGCGGCGTGGTTCGGCATACGGATGCGGGTCCTGTACGATGGAGCCGCTGTGAACCAGGTCAGGTGGGGAACCAAGCAGCCTTAAGCGGTGTGCTCTGTGCGTTTCAGACAGCCTGCATCCGTATGCCGAGCTACGCAGGGCGGGGACAAAACCCCGTCATGCGCTGTCCTTTTTTATTGCCGATTTTGTCCGGAAAGGGGAGTGCTGCTCATGTATCGAGCCCTGTACCGCAAGTGGAGACCCCAGCGGTTTGAAGATGTGGTGGGTCAGCGCGGCATTGTGACGGCCCTGCGCAATCAGATCGCCACCGGCCGTGTGGGCCACGCCTACCTGTTCACCGGCGTGCGCGGCACCGGCAAAACCACCTGCGCCAAGATTTTTGCCAAGGCGGTCAACTGCCTGCACCCGCAGAACGGCGACCCCTGCGGCGAATGCGAGATCTGCAAGGGCATCGACAACGGCAGCATTCTGGATGTGGTGGAGATGGACGCCGCATCCAACAACGGCGTGGACGATATCCGCGACCTGCGGGATGAGACTGCCTACACCCCCAGCGCCTGCCAGTATAAGGTATACATCATCGACGAGGTGCACATGCTGTCCACGGCGGCCTTCAATGCGCTGCTCAAGACGCTGGAAGAACCGCCGGCCCATGTCATTTTTATTCTGGCCACCACCGAGATCCAGAAGGTGCCGGCCACCATCCTGTCCCGCTGCCAGCGGTATGATTTTACCCGCATTGGGCCGGAGGACATCGCACAGCGGGTGGAGTATATCGCCGGGGAAGAGCACTTGGAACTGACATCGGACGGAGCGGAGCTGATCGCTCGCCTAGCCGACGGTGCCCTGCGCGATGCGTTGTCCATTCTGGATACCTGCGCAGGCGTCACGGCAAAGATCGACGCGGACGTGGTGCGCCGTATGGCCGGTGTGACCGACCGCAGCTATTTGTTTCGCATCTCCGACGCGCTGGAAGCGCAGGACGGAGCCGCCGCGCTGGCCCAGCTAGCCCAGCTGCGGCAGCAGTCGGTGGACGTTAAACGCCTGACCGAAGAACTCATCGCCCACTACCGCGCCCTGATGCTGGCGGCTTTGCCCGGCGGGCAGGCACTGCTCTCCGGTGTGTCACCGGAAGAGGAGGCGCAGTATCTGGAAAAAGGCCCGCAGCTGGGCCAGCGGGAGGCCATCCGGGCCATCCGCACCCTGGGCACGGCACTGGAGCACATGACCCGCGGCAGTGACCAGCGCATTGAGCTGGAACTGGCGCTGTTCAGCCTGTCGGAACCGCCGCAGCAGCGGCAGACCGTACCAGTGCAGGCAGCACCGGTCGCCCGTGCCGCACAGCCCGCTGCTGTGCAGCCGTTTGCTTCGGCTCCGGCGGTGCAGCCCTTTGTGAGCGCACCGGTACAGCAGGCTCCTGTACAGCAGCCGGTCGTGGAGCCTGCCCCGCTGCCGGAAATGCCGCAGCCTGCGGCAGAGCCGGTGCAGTCCGCACCGGAGCCGACACAGGCACCTGCATCTGTGCAGGTGCCCGTGCAGGCCGAAGAGCTACCGCCGTTGCCGGAAGAACCGCCCGTGCAGGGCGGGGAAGCGCTGCCCTGGGAGGAACCCTCCGCACCGGCACGGCCCGTGCCGCCGCCCCGCGAGGAACCGTCTCCTGCGCCGCAGACAACGGCCCCGGCCCCGAAGCAGGAAGCCGCTCCCGCACAGCCCAGACCGGCAGCGGGCAGTCTGGCCCCATACCCGGAGTGGGCACAGATCACCCAGAAGCTGCAGGAAGTGGACCCCATGCTGTACAGTTATCTGCGCAAATCCAAGGCGTACTTTGACGGTACCCGGGTGCTCATCGACGGCGGCAAGACCTTCCGCGATTTCATCCGGGCCAACAAGGACAGCCAGCGGCTGATCAAAAAGCTCATTTTGCAGGTGTCCGGCAAGGCGATCCCCATCGGCCCTTACGAGCCCAGAACCGCAGGGAAAGCCGTGTCCAACGCGGAGCAGTCGCTCCACGCACTGGAAAAGCTGGGGCTGGATGTGTCCATTGAGGACACCGCCCGAAAACAGAAATAAGGCTTCCCCTTTGGGGGAAGGCTTTTCAACCGATAAGACAAAGGAGAACAAACTATGAAAGCAAGAATGCCCGCAGGCTTTGGCCGCCCCGATATGAACGCCCTGATGCGTCAGGCCCAGAAGATGCAGGAGGACATGAAGGCCAAGCAGGCCGAGCTGGAAGCCGCCGAGTACACCGGCAGTGCCTCCGGTGAAATGGTCACCGTGAAGATGAACGGCAAGCACGAGGTGCTGGCCATCACCATCAAGCCCGAAGCTGTGGACCCGGATGACATCGAGATGCTGGAAGATCTGGTGGCTGCTGCCGTCAACGCCACCGTCAAGCAGGTGGACGAGACCGCCGAGGCCGAGATGGGAAAGCTGACCGGCGGCATGAACATTCCGGGTCTCTGATCCGGCTGGAGGGAAGAACATGGGCTACAATGCTGCCCCGCTGGAAAAGCTGATCGAAGAGTTCGGCAAGTTTCCGGGCATCGGGCGCAAAGGCGCGACCCGCATGGCCTATCAGGTGTTGAGCATGTCCGATGAGGACGCGGCGGCCCTGGCTTCAGCCATCCAGAACGCGCACACCAAGCTCCACCGCTGCCGCATCTGCCAGAACTATACTGAGGCCGAGATCTGCCCCATCTGCGCCAGCGCCAAGCGGGACACGTCGGTCATCTGCGTGGTGGAAACGCCGCGGGATGTGCAGGCGTTTGAGCGCACCCGGGAGTACCACGGCCTGTATCATGTGCTGCACGGCCTGATCAGCCCCATGGACGGCATCGGGGCCGAGCAGCTCAGCGTGAAGGAACTGCTGGCCCGTCTGGGTGACGGCAAGGTCAAGGAAGTGATCATGGCTATGAACCCCACCGTGGAAGGGGAGGCCACCGCCATGTATCTGGCCAAGCTCATCAAGCCGCTGGGCATCAAAACCACCCGTCTGGCCTACGGTCTGCCGGTGGGTGCAAGCCTGGAGTATACCGACGAGACCACCCTTTACCGTGCGCTTTCCGGCCGCGGAGAACTGTAAACCGCCTTAAGTGAACAGAGAACGCCCCGTCTGTCAGACTGCAATATCTGGCGGATGGGGCGTTTTTGCGTACAGAAAAAACTGGATGCTTTCGCAAACCTCTACGGGGGTGAAATATCTGGCAAAATTCTATTTATAATGTTATTTCGTAAAAACCGGAACTTTGCCAGATAACACTGCCCCAGTAGACATTCCGGATAGTTTGGACTGGGACCCGCGCACTCAGCAACAGCCCACTGGGCTGATTGCTGCCCCTGCTGCGCAGGGTCGTGCTGTTCGCCTCCTCATCGCCGGGACCACAAAAACAAGAACTCCCCCACCGCAGCGCGGCAGGGGAGTTCTGCTTTTGGTGGAGGCGATGGGAGTCGAACCCATGTCCGAAAAGAGTTCAGTGTAGGTGTCTCCGGGTGCAGGCGATCTACAACATTCCCGCCGCGCCACGCCGATCGTCAGGCTAGCGCATTGGTAGCTTCATGAGTTCCTGCCGGTCCGCAAAGCTTAAGTCCGTTCAGGTGCTGTGTCTAAAGGACGCCCCGGCCCCACACGACACAAGAGTGGGCGAGACGCGCAGCACTCAGGCTGCGAGCAACTGATAATTGTTGTTGTCAGTTAATTGTTTGGAGGAGTTATAGAGCAGTTCCCCCGCTGCTACCCGCTGCCCAGACCTCGCTCCCCCCGTCGAAACCTTTACGCCCCCATAAAAATGCACCTTGCAATGCACGAAAAACAGGAGAAGTTCCGCTTCAGGGAAACTGTCTGAAACGATCAGTAGTACTTGCCGTTGGATTTCATGGCGCGGTCGATGGAACGCTTGGCGTCGCGCTGGGCGGCGTCGGCACGCTTGTCGTAGAGCTTTTTGCCCTTGCAAAGGCCCAGTTCCATTTTTACGCGGCCATGTTTGAAATAGAGCGAAAGCGGCACCAGCGTGTATCCCTGCAGCTTGCACTGCTGGTGCAGCCGCCGGATCTCGTTTTTGTGTGCCAGAAGCCGCCGGACACGCAGAGGGTCCTGGTTGAAGATGTTGCCGTGGTCGTAGGGCGTGATGTGCATGCCCTTGACCAGCAGTTCGCCGTCCTCAATGTCCACCCAGCTGTCCTTCAGGTTGACCCCGCCGGCCCGCAGGCTTTTGACCTCGGTGCCCTTGAGCTCAACGCCGGTCTCCAGCGCTTCCAGAACGAAATACTCATGGCGCGCTTCGCGGTTGGTGGCGATGGTTTTGGTCGCCGGGCGCTCCTTGGTGGGTGCCATGCTGCGCGCCTCCTTTCTCCGTTCAGTTCGTTGTATTAGTATACCATTTTTTTGTACTTTTGCAAGGGGCATCTTTGAAGAAACTGTAAATTATTGCACTCTGACCGGCCGCGGACCGGTCACCCTTGACCTTCCCCCTTGTGGAAGGTATATTCTAAGGGCAGAGGGGCGCACTGCCCCGGACAAAGGAGGGCACTTTATGCTCAACATCGAACATCTGACCAAGACCTACGGCGGCAAGGCGGCCGTGCAGGATCTCAGCCTGCACATCCGCCCCGGCGAGATCTGCGCATTCATCGGCCACAACGGCGCGGGCAAGACCACCACACTCAAGTGCTGCTGCGGCATCCAGCAGTTCGACAGCGGCCGCATTACGGTGGACGGCATCTCGGTGCAGGATGACCCGCTGGAATGCAAGCGGCGGCTGGCCTATCTGCCGGACAACCCGGATCTGTACGAATACATGACCGGCATCCAGTACCTGAACTTCATCGCGGATATCTTTGCCGTGGGGGCACGGGAGCGTGCCGAGCGCATCCGGTCCTACGGCGACCAGTTCGACCTCACGCAGGACCTGGCCCAGCCCATCAGCGCATACTCCCACGGCATGAAGCAGAAGCTGGCCATCATCTCGGCCCTGCTCCACGAGCCGAAGCTCATCCTCATGGACGAGCCCTTTGTGGGGCTGGACCCGTTGGCGGCACACCAGCTCAAGACCCTGATGCGCCGCTTCTGCGACGGCGGCGGGGCCATCTTCTTCTCGACTCATGTGCTGGAGGTGGCCGAAAAGCTCTGCGACCGGGTGGCCATCATCCGGGCCGGGCGGCTGGTGCGGGCCGGTTCCATGGACGAGGTGCGCGGCGATGACAGTCTGGAAGAGGTCTTTCTGGAACTGGAAGGCACGGAGGCGCAGGCATGATGATCCGTGCATTGGTCCGCAAGCAGCTGCGGGAGCTGGGCGCGGCCTTTCTCCGCAGCAGCAAGACCGGCAAAGCGCGGTCCCGGGCATCGGCCGTGGGGTATGCGCTGCTGTTTGCCGTGCTGGTGGTGGTGCTCATGCTCTGCTTTGCAGGCATGGCCCTGCCGCTGGCTTCGGTGCTGCTCCCGGCCGGGCTGGACTGGCTGTATTTTGCCTCTATGGGGCTCACGGCGCTGCTGGTGAGCGTGCTGGCCAGCGCCTTTACCAGCTATTCCGGCCTGTTCCAGAGCCGGGACAACGAACTGCTGCTCTCGCTGCCCATCCCGCCGGCGGTCATTTTCGGGGTGCGGGTGAGCACCGTTTATCTGGCCTGCCTGATCTACCTGCTCATGGCGTGGGTCCCGGCGGTGGTGTGTTACGGACTGCTGGCAGCCCATCCGCTGGCCGGGGTGCTGTGCAGCATCCCCATGGCGTTGGTGCTGGCCGGAGCGGCCTGCATTCTGGCGGTATTGCTGGGCTGGGCCGTGGCGCTGGCCAATGACCGCGCCCGGCACAAAAGTCTGGTCACCGTGGTGTGCTCGCTGGTGTTTTTTGCGCTGTATTATGGGGGGTTTCTGCGGGTGCAGGAGATGCTGGACGATCTGCTGGCCGATGCCGCACAGTCGGGTGCGGCGCTTGCCCGTGCAGCCTGGCCGCTGCGGCTGCTGGGCGGCGCGGCGGCAGGGGAGCTCCCGGCGCTGGTCGGCCTCGTGCTGGGCACAGTGCTGTGCTTTGCGGCCTTTTGCAAGCTGCTGGAAAAGCCCTACCTGCGCCGCATGACGGCCCGGAAGGGTACGGCCCGCACGGCATACCATGTGCGAAAAGCACGCCCCGTCAGCCTGCGGCAGGCTCTACTGCGCCGGGAACTGCTGCATCTGGGGTCCAGCTCGGCCTATATGCTCAACAGCGCCATGGGCACGCTGGGCCTGCTGGTGCTGGGCGGCGTGTCCCTGTGGAAGGCAGACCTCTTTGCCCGGTTTGCGCAGGCCGTGCCGGAAGGGGTCCCGGTGCTGGTGTGCTGTGCCGTGTGTGCGGTGTCGGCAGCCAACTTCCTGACCACGCCCTCCGTCTCGCTGGAAGGCCGGACGGTCTGGCTCCTGCAAAGCCTGCCCATCCCGTCCTGGCAGGCCCTGTGTGCCAAGCTGGAACTGCATCTACTGCTGACCGGCGTCCCGGCGGCATTGTGCCTTGTGTGCATGCAGGCGGCGGTGCAGATGCCGCCGGTGTATTTCTGCCTGACCCTGCTGGAAGCGGAACTGTTCGTGCTGCTCAGTGCGGAAATGGGCCTTGCACTGGGGCTTGTGCTGCCCAACCTGCATTGGACGAGTGAGGCCGCGGTGATCAAAATGAGCGGCTGTACCTTGCTGTCCATGGCGGCCAATCTCGTTGCTGTGCTGGTGCTGACCCTTGCGCAGACCAATCTGCTGAAGATCCTTCCGCTTCCGGCGGTCATGGCGGCGGCCCTTGTGCTGCTGGCGGGTGCGGACGGGCTGCTGGGGCACTGGCTGAAAACCAGAGGAGCCAGACGCCTTGCAGAGCTTTCCTGAAAAACCATAAAACAAAGCAGCGGCCTGCTCTCCCAAAACGGGGGAACAGGCCGCTGCTGTTTGTGCGGGAGGGGCTTACTGGATGCCGGTGACCTTGTAGTCCTGATCCTCGACGGTCTTCTTCAGCACATCGTCGGAAACTTCGGCGCTCAGGGTGACAACGGCGGTGCCGGCCTCGTGGCTCACCACAGCCTCGGTCACTTCGGGCAGGGCCTCCAGCGCCTTCTTCACACGGGCCTCACAGTGGCCGCACATCATGCCTTCTACATGCAGAGTCTTTTTCATGGTCATATCCTCCTTGATGGTTCTCTCTTTATCCTCAACCGCTGCGGGCTGCGTGAGGGCAGCGGGCAGGGCAGAAGCGTTTTTCAGCGGGTGGTCGTGTTTGGTGCTGTGCAGATCGAACAGATTCAGCCGCAGGGCGTTGCTCACCACGCAGAAGCTGGACAGGCTCATGGCCGCTGCGCCGAACATGGGGTTCAGCGTCAGGCCGAAGGGAATGAACGCACCGGCTGCCAGCGGAATGCCGATGGTGTTGTAGAGGAAGGCCCAGAACAGGTTCTCGTGGATGTTGCGCAGGGTGGCGCGGCTCAAGCGGATGGCGGCGGGCACATCCGAGAGCCTGGAATTCATCAACACCACATCGGCGGCGTCGATGGCCACATCGGTACCGGCGCCAATGGCGATGCCGGTGTCGGCGCGGGTCAGGGCGGGGGCGTCGTTGATGCCGTCACCCACCATGGCTACCTTACCGGCGGCCTGCAGCTGGCGGATCACGGCTTCCTTGCCGTCCGGCAGCACCCCGGCGATCACGGCGTCCACACCGGCCTGCTTGCCGATGGCGTCAGCCGTGCGCTGGTTGTCGCCGGTGAGCATGACCACTTTGATGCCCATGGCCTGCAGCTCCCGGATGGCCCGGGGGCTGTCCTCCTTGATGGTGTCGGCCACCGCGATGACACCCAGCAGACGGCCTGCGCCGCCAAAGAACAACGGGGTCTTACCCTGCGCCGAGAGCTCGGCTGCTGCCTGTGCCAGCTCGGCCGGGACGGTGACCTTGGTGCCGGTAAAGGCTGCATTGCCGCCAAAGATCTCCTTGCCGTCCAGCTTGGCGCTCAGGCCGTTGCCGGGCAGAGCTGCAAAGTCAGTCACCTCCGGGGCGTCCAGCTGCTGGGCCTCGGCATAGGCCAGCACAGCGCGGGCCAGCGGATGCTCGCTCTTGCATTCCAGCGCGGCGGCCAGGGTCAGCAGTTCGGTCTCGGTCACGCCGTCGGCGGGCAGGATGTCGGTGACCTTCGGCTCACCGCTGGTGATGGTGCCGGTCTTGTCCAGCGCCACGATCTGGGTGCGGCCGGCAGCTTCCAGCGAAGCGGCAGTCTTGAACAGGATGCCGTTTTTGGCGCCCATGCCGTTGCCCACCATGATGGCCACCGGCGTGGCAAGGCCCAGAGCACAGGGGCAGCTGATGACCAGCACCGAGATGCCGCGGGCCAGCGCATAGCCCAGCTCCCGGCCCAGCAGCAGCCAGACCACGGTGGTGACCACTGCAATGCTGATGACCGCCGGCACAAAGAAGCCGGACACGGTGTCGGCTACCTTGGCGATGGGAGCCTTGGTGGCGGCGGCATCGCTCACCATCCGGATGATCTGGGCCAGGGTGGTGTCCTCACCCACGCGGGTGGCTTCGCACCGCAGGAAGCCGGACTGGTTGGCTGTGGCGGCGCTCACCTTGTCCCCGGCGGCCTTGTCTACCGGGATGCTCTCGCCGGTCAGGGCGCTTTCGTTTACGGCGCTGCTGCCCTCCAGCACGACGCCGTCCACCGGGATGTTCTCACCGGGGCGCACCACAAAGATGTCGCCCTTCTGTACCTGCTCGATGGGCACGGTCACCTCGGCACCGTTCCGCAGCAGGGTGGCCGTTTTGGGGGCCAGCTTCATCAGGCTCTTCAGTGCATCGGTGGTCTTGCCCTTGGAGCGGGCCTCCAGCATCTTGCCCACCGTGATCAGGGTCAGGATCATGGCCGCCGACTCAAAGTAGAACTCCATCATATAGTGCATGACCAGCTCGTCGTTGCCGTCCACCTGTGCGCGGGTCATGGCAAACAGGGCGTAGGTGCTCCACACAAAGCTGGCCATGGAGCCCATGGCCACCAGCGTGTCCATGTTGGGGGAGCCGTGGATCAGCCCCTTGAAGCCGTTGATGAAGAACTTCTGGTTGATCACCATCACGATGCCCGCCAGCAGCAGCTGGACAAGGCCCATGGCAACATGGTTGCCGTCAAACCAGTGGGGCAGAGGCCAGCCCCACATCATGTGGCCCATGGAAAAGTACATCAGTACCAGCAGAAAGCCCAGCGAAGCGATCAGCCGCCGCTTGAGCTTGGGCGTCTCGTGGTCGGCCAGCGCGTCCAGGTCGGCACTGGGGGAGCTGGCGGCGGCAGCACCGGCCGCCTTGGGGCTGGCACCGTAACCGGCATCCTGCACGGCCTGAATGATCGCCGCGCTGGATGCGGTGCCCTCTACGCCCATGGAGTTGGTCAGCAGGCTCACTGAACAGCTGGTCACACCCGGTACCTTTTTTACGGCCTTTTCCACCCGGGCAGAGCAGGCCGCGCAGCTCATACCTGTTACATTGTATTGTTCCATCGTATTCACTCCTGATAAGTCCAGTATGTCCGCCGCAGGGTCACTTCATGAGCCGGGGCAGCAGCTTGATCAGCTCGTCCAGCTTTTCGTCGCTGCCGGCACGCAGGTCATCGGCCACACAGGTGCTCATGTGCTGGGCCAGCAGCTCCTTGGCAAAGCTGTTCAGCGCCGAGTTCACAGCGGCCACCTGTACCAGAATGTCCACACAGTAGGCATCCTTTTCCAGCATGCCGCGCACGCCGCGCACCTGCCCTTCGATGCGGCTCAGCCGGTTGACCAGTGCTTTGTATTCCTCCGGGCTGCGGTCCTTGTGGCGGCAGCAGGAGGGGACAGCGTCCGGTACATCGGCGGGGGAAACCGCGTCCGCCGCAGGTTCTTCGGTGCTGCAGCAACAGCATGGCTTTTTTTTGGTGGATTCCATGATGCAGGCTCCTTTCACAAACCCCTTGGGGGTATTTTTTGCTTCCAGCAGGAGTATACCACACCATATCCGACAAATCAAGTAGGAATTTGCAATAAAAGAAAAAAGAGGGAAAACCCGCAGGCTTTCCCTCACACAGAACCGTGACGAACTTACTTTTCCAGAATGCGCGGAGCAAACAGGCTCCACATCTTGCCCCACCAGTACCAGTCGTGGGACACATCACCGCCCCACACTTCCAGATGAGCGGGCAGGCCCTGGGCCTGCAGCACATCGGCCAGTGCCTGGGTGTCGGCCTTGGCGTCATCCTCGTAGGCACCCTGACCGGCGCAGAGGATGAGACTGTTTTCCTCGGCCTTGACCAGTGCCAGCTTGTTGGCGATGCCGTTCTCCTGCAGGTACAGCAGGGGAGAGCAGCGCAGCACCAGATCGTCGTTCTCGGCACCCCAGAAGCGGCTCAGGTCGTAGATGCCGCCCATGCCCACGGCACCGGCAAACAGGTTGGGGCGGCGCAGACGGCAGTTCACGGCCTGATAAGCGCCCAGATCCACACCGGCGCACCAGATCTTGGTGCCCTTCTCGGCCTTGTTCAGGGCCAGGATGCGGGGAGCCAGCTCGGCAGTCAGGTAAACAAAATACTTCTCCTGTGCCTCGGCCCGGCGGCGCAGCGGCAGATCCCCGTTCAGCACACCTTCGCCGTCCACGCTGTCAGCGCAGAACAGCTGGATCTTGCCCTCGTTCAGCAGCTGGGCAATGGCGTCCGGCATGCCGTTGTTCTCCCAGTCGAAAAAGCGGCCGCCGCGGGCGGGCAGAGCCAGCACCGGCACACCGGCGCTGCCATATACCTTGAACTCCATCTCGCGGTTCAGCACACTGCTCCACTCTTTGTAATAGGTACCCTGCATCATAATCAATCAAGCACTCCTTTTTTATCATGATCCGGCCCCGGCGCACAGTCGCTGCACGTCCAGCCGGCAGTAGCGTTTCAGGATAAATCAGACAAACTGGTTGCGCTGTGCGTCGTACTCGTAGCCGACGGCACGCAGCTTTGCACACAGATCAGTCTTGTCGGCGTCCAGATCTTCGCACAAAGCATCGAGGTTTTTGAAATAATCCCGGAGTTTGAGGTTCACCACGCTCAGCAGCATGATGGGATCGGTGGGAAGAGCCATGCGTTCATCTCCTTTAAGGCAACAAAAAAAGCCGGCCACTCGACAAAGTGACCGGCCACATACACCAAATTAGACAGCGCGGGTAACTTTGCCAGCGCGCAGGCAACGGGAGCATGCGTAGACATACTTGGGGGAGCCATCCACGACCGCCTTGACACGACGGACATTCGGCTTCCAGGTACGGTTGGAACGGCGATGGGAGTGAGAGACCTTAATACCAAAGGTAACGCCCTTGCCGCAGCATTCACACTTAGCCATGGTACTTGCACCTCCTAGAGTGAAGTAAGGAATCAAAATAATCAGCTTGACTATTTTACCAGAGACGCGGGCAAAATGCAAGTCTTTTTTCAAAATTTCCGTCATCTTTTTCCAATCTTTTGCAGCAAGGGTTGCTCAACCGGCCAAAAGATAGTATTATAATAGAAAATGTTGTTTTTCAGGAGATGCTTATGACACGGGCAACCTATTATCTCGTCCGCGCACTGGTGGCACTGGTGGCCATCCCGTTCCATGAAGCCGGCCATGCGCTGGCTGCCTGGCTGCTGGGGGACCCCACCGCCAAACGCGAAGGCCGCCTTTCGCTGAATCCGTTTGCTCATTTTGACCTGCTGGGCACGTTGTGCATGGTATTTGCGGGCGTGGGCTGGGCAAAGCCGGTCTCCACCAACCCCCGCAACTTCAAAAACCCCAAGTGGGGCATGGCCCTCACCGCATTGGCGGGCCCGGTGGCCAACATTGTGCTGGCCTATCTTGCCATGGTGCTGTGGAAGGTACTGTACTACTGGGCTCCGGTAAACCAGGCCACCTACTACCTGGCCTACTTCCTCCAGTATATGGTGCTGATGAACGTGAGCCTGGCGGTGTTCAACTTTATCCCGGTGCCGCCGCTGGACGGCAGCCGCATCCTGCTGGTGGCACTGCCCCAGCGGGCGTACTTCGGCCTGATGAAGTACGAGCGCTATATCATGATCGCGCTGCTGGCGGCGGTGTGGATGGGCCTGCTGGATGCCCCGCTGTATTACCTGAACAATGCTGTGTGGGATCTGCTGAGTGCGGGTACCGGTTACATTGACAGGATCGCCTATTCGGTCTACTACGCAGCAGCCGGGACGGTGGTCTGAGCGATGGCAGAGGAACTGACCTTCCATCTGGAAGATTTTGACGGCCCGCTGGAATTATTGCTGGCTCTTGTGGCCAAACATAAGATGGACCTGCACAACATCCCCATTCTGGAACTGATCGACCAGTACACCCGCACGGTGGAGCAGGCCGATCCGGACCCGGAGACCGCCAGCGCCTTTATCGAGATGGCGGCCCATCTGGTGGAGATGAAGAGCTATCTGCTGCTGCCCCGCAGCGAAGAGGGTGAGCGGATGAAGCAGGAATTCACCGGCCAGCTCATCGAGTACGACCAGTGCCGCCGTATGGCCGCGCTGCTGCGGGCAAAAGGGGAGCAGGCACCGGTATTCGTGCGGCAGCCGATGGAGATGGAGTGGGACAACACCTATACCTTGCACCATGCACCCCAAATTTTGGCCGACTACTGGAACGCCCTTGCCGGGCGCACCCGCCTGCGCCGGGAGCCCACCCAGCAGCAGTTTGAGCCGCTGGTCACGGCCCCCATGGTGTCGGTGACCAGCCGGGTGGTGTATATCCTGCGCAGCCTCATCAGCGGGGCCGCGGCCCACATGGGCCAGCTGTTCTCGCCCCGGCAGAGCCGCAGCACCAACGTGGCCACCTTTCTGGCCCTGCTGGAGCTGGTGCGCGGCGGCCGCGTCACCCTGGGGGAGAACGGGGAGCTGACCATGCAGCGCACCCGGATAAAGGAGAAAAAATGAACCAGAAACAGATTCGTGCCGCAGTGGAGGCCATGCTGTTTGCCTGCGGGGAGCCCATCGGCTCCGACAAGCTGGCGCAGGCCGTGCAGCTGCCCCAGACCAGCGTGGAAAACGCGCTGGAAGAGCTGCGCACCCGCTACACCCGGGAGGACAGCGGCCTGTGCCTGCTGCACCTGAACACCCGCTGGCAGCTGGCCACCAAGACCGAGTGGGCCGATTGCGTGCGCCGTGTGCTGGACAGCCGCCGCGCCGTGCCGCTGGGCCCTGCCGCCATGGAGACCCTGACCGTGATCGCCTACAATCAGCCGGTGTCCCGCGCTTTCATCGAGCAGGTGCGCGGGGTGGACTCCTCGTCCAGCGTGTCCGGCCTGCTGGAAAAGGGCCTGATCGAGGAAGCGGGCCGTCTGGACCTGCCGGGCCGTCCGGTGAGTTTCCGCACCACCGACACCTTTTTAAGAGTATTCGGCCTGTCCAGTCTGGCGGACCTGCCGCCGGTGCATCAGCCGGAAGCCCCGGCAGAAAGCGAGGAATGACCCATGACCACCGTTCTTGCCGCTGTAGGCGGGGTGCTGCTGTTCCTGCTGAAGGTCCTTGGCATCCTGCTGCTGGTGGTGCTGGCTCTAATGGTGCTGTTGCTGCTCATCCCGTTCTGTGCGGATGTCAGCTGGGAGCAGGACACCCTGACCGTAAAGGCCGGGGCACTGGGCATCACCTTCCCGGTGTTCCAGTACCCGAAGCCGGAGCCGACGGAGGAGAGCAAGCGCAAAAAGAAGCCGAAAAAGGCAAAAGCGGCAAAGAAGCCTGCCAAGGAGAAAAAGCCCGCAGAGCCGCGCAAAAAGGCAAAGCTGACCCTGAACATCCTGTGCACCATCCTGCGCGGGGCCGGGACGCTGATCCGGGCTGTATTCGGCGCGCTGTGCATCACCCACATCCGGGTGTGCCTTGGCGTGCGCGGGGAGGACCCTGCTGCAGCGGCCCGCAACTACGGCAAGCTGCAGGCATGGCTATACCCGGTGCTGGGTGTGCTTGACCGCTTCATTTACCTGCAGTTTGACGAACTGCGCATCGTGCCGGACTTTGGCAGCGCCGAACCCACCGTAGAGGACCGTGTGTCCCTGCGCATTTCGGCAAGGGCGCTGTTTATCGTCGTCGCAGCGGTGCGTGTGCTGGCGGAGTTCTGGCGCGAAAAGGTGCTGGACGTTTTCCTGTAACTGTGGTACACTGAATAAAATTGTGTGACGAGTGTGACGGAGCCTGACAGTCTGCGATCTCCCGGTAAAACTCCGGGGACACAGGCCTGACAAAAACGATCAAAGGAGATTTGCATTATGGCTGAGCATCCGATTCAGGGCATTATGAACGTTACCATGGACAAGATCCACGAGATGGTGGACGCCAATACCATCATCGGCAAGCCTATCACCACCGAGGACGGCACCACCATCCTGCCAGTGTCCAAGGTGAGCTTTGGTTTTGCCTCCGGCGGCACCGACTTTGACGGCAAGAATGCCGCCAACAAGGATCTGTTCGGCGGCGGCTCCGGCGCGGGCGTCAACATCCAGCCGGTGGCATTTCTGGTGATCAAGGACGGCTGCGTGCGCACCATCCAGCTGACGGACGGCTCCAATAGTGTTGACCGTGCTCTGGCTATGCTGCCGGAACTGGTGGAAAAGGTGTCTGCACTGGTCAGCAAAAAGGGCGAAAAGCCCGCAGACGAGGCACCCAAGGCAGAGTAAGCCTTGACAGGAACCCTCTGACTAGGCGGTATGCCGGTAGCTTTCTCCTCGGACACGAATCGGGCCATTCCATCGCCCGCCCTACTGCCTGCGGCAGCAGGGTCCCACCCCAGCGGACGGTCCTCGGAGAAACTCCCGGCACACCCCCCATCAACCTAAGCCGTAACCGCAGACTTCCAACCTGCGGTTTGAGATACAGCACGTTATGGCGTGCGTTTTGAGCGCCGGGAGGCGCACAAGGAGTTTTTATTATGGCAGAAGAACGTATTCAGAAGATCATGGCCGAGCAGGGCCTGTGCTCCCGCCGTGCGGCCGAGCAGATCATTGCCGAGGGCCGCGTCAAGGTCAATGGCCACCCCGTGAAGGTGGGCGACAAGATGGACCCCCACCATGATGTGCTGCATGTGGACGATCAGCGCATCTACATCCAGAAGGATCAGCAGCTGTATTATCTGGCCCTGTACAAGCCCCGCGGCTATGTCACCACCGCCAGCGATGAGCTGGGCCGCAAGACGGTCATGGAGCTGGTGAGCGATATCCCCGCCCGCCTGTACCCGGTGGGCCGCCTGGACAAGGACAGCGAGGGTCTGCTGCTTATGACCAACGACGGTGCCTTTGCACAGGCAGTTACCCATCCGTCGGGCGGCATCTCCAAGCTGTACCGCGTGACCGTGCAGCCCCGCGCCGACGAAGCGCAGATCATCAAGATGAGCAGCGGCGTGGTGCTGGACGACGGCACCAAGACCCTGCCTTGTGCCATCAATGTGGTCACCGATGAGCCGGGCCGCACCGTGATGGAAATGACCCTGAAAGAGGGCAAGAACCGCGAAATCCGCCGCATGTGCGAGGCCGTCGGTCTGGAAGTGGTGCGCCTGAAGCGCAACGCCGAAGGTGTGGTCAAGCTGGGCATGCTCAAGCCGGGCACCTACCGGGAGCTGACCAAGGCAGAGATCAACGGCCTGCGTTCGGCCGCCGCCAAGGGCCGCGCCCAGACCCGCAGCGCAGCACTGCAGTCCAAGGCAGCAGAACGCCGTCCCCGTGGTCCGGTGGGCAAGAGTGCCCCGAAAAAGCGGAAGTAAGCACGTTTGTAGGAGAAGGGACCCCTGTGCATGATTTTGCGCGGAGGTCCCTTTTTGCGGTTGAACGTACTGCAGCGCCTACAAGTGAAGAATCGTCATATCTTCATCTGAAAAATGAGTAAAATTGATTCAAGAAGATGCGACAATAAAAATACGCGCATCACCGTCAAAAGATGAAACCGGGGTTTTGCGGGAGGGGAACTGTGTGCCTGCCGGAAACAGGAGATGCTTTCGACAACAAAAGTTCATCCTCCTGAAGCAACCCTGTTCTTCGACGGAAATTGTGCTATAATACAAAAGCAACGCTTTGCCCGGCCCGGTGGGCCCGGCCTGCAGAGTAGATTGGAAACAAGGAGTTTATGGAATCATGGAAAGAGAAACCCTGAAGTCCCGCCTGGGCTTCATCCTGCTTTCCGCGGGCTGCGCCATCGGCATCGGCAACGTGTGGAAGTTCCCCTATATTGCCGGTCAGGGCGGCGGCGGCGCATTCGTGCTGTTTTATCTGGTGTTCCTGGTCATCCTGGGTCTGCCCATCATGACCATGGAGTTTGCGGTGGGCCGCGCCTCCCGCAAGAGCCCGGTGCGGGCCTATCAGGCACTGGAAAAGCCGGGCCAGAAATGGCACATCCACGGCTATCTTACCCTGATCGGTTGCTATCTGCTGATGATGTTCTACACCACGGTGGCCGGCTGGATGCTGCACTATTTCTACATGACCGCCATCGGTCAGCTGTCCGGCCTGAACGCCGAGCAGGTAGCCGGTAAGTTCACCGAGATGCTGGCCAGCCCCGGCGTGATGACCTTCTGGATGGTATTCGTGGTGGTGCTGGGCATTCTGGTGTGCGCCAAGGGCCTGCAGAACGGTCTGGAGCGGGTGACCAAGGTCATGATGATCGCTCTGCTGGCCATCATGGTGGTGCTGGCGGTCAACAGCCTGTTCATGCCCGGCGCAAAAGAGGGCCTCAAGTTCTATCTGGTGCCCGATTTTGCCCGTATGCAGGAGGTGGGCGTGGTCAACACACTGGTGTCGGCCATGAACCAGGCTTTCTTCACCCTGAGCCTTGGCATCGGTGCCATGGCCATCTTCGGCAGTTACATCGGCAAGGAGCACTCCCTGCTGGGCGAGTCGGTCCGCATCGTGGTGCTGGACACCTTTGTGGCCATCACCGCTGGTCTGATCATCTTCCCGGCCTGCTTCACCTATGGTGTGGACCAGACCAGCGGCCCCAGCCTGATCTTCATCACTCTGCCCAACATCTTTGCCAACATGGCGCTGGGTCGTCTGTGGGGCACCCTGTTCTTCCTGTTCATGGCTTTTGCGGCCCTGTCCACGGTGCTGGCCGTGTTCGAGAACATCATCTGCTGCGGCATGGAGCTCACCGGCTGCAGCCGCAGGAAGTCCAGTCTGGTGAATCTGGTGCTCATCATTGCGCTGTCCATGCCCTGTGTGCTGGGCTATAACCTCTGGGCCTGGGACGGCTTTGCCGTGTTCGGCGGTGCCGTGCTGGACTTTGAGGACTTCCTGGTCAGCAACCTGTTCCTGCCGCTGGGCAGTCTGGTGTACCTGCTGTTCTGCGTCACCAAGTACGGCTGGGGCTGGGACAACTACAAAAAGGAAGTCAACATCGGCAAGGGCCTCAAGATGCACGACTGGATGCGCGGCTACCTGACCTACGTTCTGCCGGTCATCGTGCTGTTCATCTTTGCCTTTGGCATCTACGACAAATTCTTCGCATAAAACTGCGGCTCCTCTTATCTGGTTAAGAGGAGCCTTTTCTGACAGAAAGGAGTTCCGGATGCACATTCTTGTCTGCGACGACGATGCCGCCTTCAGCGCGAAGGTGGCGGAGTATGCGGCGACTTACTTTGAAGCGCACGAGATCCCGGTGCAGGCTACGGTCTGTTCCGACCCGGAGCAGGTGCTGGTGATCCCGGACTTGGAGCTGTACCGCATCGCATTCCTGGATGTGGACATGCCGCAGGTCAACGGCATTGCACTGGGCGGCCAGCTCCGGCACCGCAATCCGGACATCTGCCTGGTCTATGTATCGGCCTATCTGGCCTTTGCGCTGGATGGCTACAAGGTCAACGCCTACCGCTACATCCTCAAACGGGACGTCGCCAAGCAGCTGCCCAGCTGTCTGGAGGACATCTATGCGTCCATGATGCAGGCCGGTACCAAGACCCTCACCGTGCACCACAACCGCGAGAACATTCGCATCCCGCTGGACCAGATCTATTATCTGGAGAGCGAGGGCCGGGTCATCAATGTGTATGGGGACATTGCGCGGGAACATTTCTGCACCTTTTACGGCAAGCTGAGGGAGCTGCCGCCCATTCTGGCCCGGAATGGTTTTTTGCAGGTGGGCCGCAGCGATGTGGTCAACCTGCAGCATGTGTGCGCCATCCGGAATTACCGGGTGCTGATGAAAAACGGCGTGGAGCTCAGCGTCAGCCGTAGCAAGTATGCGGCTGTCCGCGCGGCCTATCTGGAATGGAAGGGGCAGTTCGGTGATGAGTGACAGCCTTATCTGGACGCTGTTGGGGCATCTGGTGTGCATTGCGCAGTGGGCGGCGTTCATTCTGGTGGATTACGCCTACCTGGGCCGGGGCAGGCGGTTCCGTCACCCCTGTGTGTGGGCCGCGCTGCTGGCGCTGGCTGTGCTTGCGCTCTCGGTGCTGTGCGGTTTTGGCTTTTTCAATATCAAATCAGTGGTCAGCAATATCATCTACCTGCTGGTCATCGCGCTGTTGTTCGGCGGCACGGCAGTGGACCGGATGTCTGCCTGCATCATCAACGGCATTCTGTGCCTGCTTACCGAAAATACGGTCAGTTTTGTCTTTGCACGGCTCCACGGCATCTGCCCCGGTGAAGTCTGGCACTACAGGACCTGTCTGGCGGCACTGGTGATCTCAATTTTGCTGGTGGGCATTCTGGCAGCACGCTTTCTGTGCCGGTGGAACCACTGCAGTGCGCTGGACCCGCTGCAGGCATTGCTGATGAGCTTTTTCCCGGGCGTCGTGGTGCTGCTGAATATCTTCATCATGATCTCCTCCAACCGCCGCGTGCCCACTCTGCTGGACCTGATGCTGACGGTGGGCCTGACCATTGCGGTGCTGGTGCACCTGGCCATCGTGCAGATGTTCAACGATCAGGTGGTGCAGGGGCAGGCGTCGCACTTTCAGGCCGCGCTGGAACAGCAGCGCGCAGAAGCCCTCATGGAGTCCTACACGGCACAGCGCCGCCTGACCCATGAGTTCACCAACCACATTGCCGCACTGGATGCGCTGCTCCGGCAGGGCGACCTGACCGGCGCACAGGAATACCTTTCCAGCGTGAGCAAGGTGGTGGCCGCCGGAACCACCATTCTGGACACCCACAACCCACTGCTGGACTCCCTGCTCAGCCGCAAGTATGAGGAAGCTGCGCAGCAGGGAGTGGAGCTGTACTTCGACCTGTGTGACCTCAAGGACCTGCCCTTTTGCGGCACGGACCTGGTCATCGTCATCTCCAACCTGCTGGACAATGCCATCCGGGCGGCGGCGCAGGCCAAACCGCCGGAGGTGTACCTGCGGGCGCGCAGGAACGAGGAAGAATACCTCATCTCGGTGCGCAACCGGGTGCAGAAGGACCTGGAGCTGGTGGATGGGGAACTGCCGCGTTCCACCAAGGCAGAGCCGGGCCATGGCATGGGCCTTGTCAACGTGCGGGAGGTGCTGGACCGCTGCCGCTGCGAGTACACGCTCAGCTGCCGGGACCGCTGGTTTCGCTTTACCTGTGCGGTGCCTACCCGCAAGTTGTGACAGTTACCGATGCAGAATATGACATTTTCTCTGCAACAATAGCGTAACTCTGCTATACTGGACCCAGTAAAGGAACGCAAGGCAGTGCAGGCAGAGGTTGCGGCCGGGAGCTTTTCCGGGTTCTGCAGCATTGTGGCGTCAGGCTGCGGTGCGTGTGCAGCTGTGAAACCTTTGCTTTTGCGGGCTGTCCCGGTGGCGTGTGCCGGGCAGCAGAGCGTCTGACGGGGCTTGTCCGGCAGTTCATTTGGGGAATTGCATGATATAAGCTCATGGCAACTGCCGTACTTTGTGCGGTATCAGGGCCGGAAAGTTTCGTCAGACCATTCGGAACAAAACAGGCGGCTTCCCTCCGGGTAACCGGACAGGAAGCCGCCTGTTCTTTTTGTTTGTTTTTGCAGTTCCGGAGCGGGGAAAAGGGGCAGCGGAGGTTATTCCGGCTTGACCTGCAGCTCCTGCTCGCAGTAGAGACAGCGGTACTTGCCGTTGGAGCTCAACTCGAAGATCTGGTCGCACTCTTCCTCAATGGAGGAGATGCAGCGAGGGTTGCGGCAGCGCACGATGTTCACCAGACGCTTGGGAGGCTTCGGTCTTTCCTTGCGCACAGGCTTGCCGTTCTCGATCACGGTCACGCTGATGTCCGGGTCAAGGTAGGTCAGCACATCCAGGTTCAGCCAGGAAGCATCGCCCTCCACCTTGATGATGTCCTTGCGGCCAGAAGCGGACTTGCGGCTGCGTGCGTTCTGGATCAGAGCCACGCTGGCGGTGCGGTTGTCCTTGATGCCCAGCAGGTCCATCAGACCAATGGCGGTGCCGGCCTTGATGTGGTCGATCACAAGGCCGTTCTGGATCTCGTCAATGTTCAGCATATCAGTTTTCCTCCTTTGCCTTGGGGTCGTGCAGGCCCAGCAGGGTCATGATCAGTGCCATGCGGACGTAAACGCCGTTCTGCACCTGCTCAAAGTAAGCGGCACGGGGGTCATCGTCCACATCCAGTGCGATCTCGTTCACGCGGGGCAGGGGATGCAGCACGGCCATGTCCGGCTTTGCCAGCCCCATCTTTTCCTTGGTCAGCACATAGCTGTTCTTCAGGCGGATGTAATCCTCTTCGTTGAAGAAGCGCTCCTTCTGCACACGGGTCATGTACAGGATGTCCAGTTCCGGCATGACCTCTTCCAGGCTGCGGGTCTCCTTGTATTCGATGCCGTTGGCCTCCAGCACATCGTTGATGATGTAATCCGGCACCCGCAGCTCTTCCGGGCTGATGAGCACAAAGCGGATGTTCTGGCAGCGGGCCATGGTCTTGATCAGGGAATGCACCGTACGACCGAATTTCAGGTCACCGCACAGGCCGATGGTCAGATCGTCCAGCCGGCCCTTGCGGCGGCGGATGGTCATTAGGTCGGTCAGCGTCTGGGTGGGATGCTGGTGGCCGCCGTCACCGGCGTTGATCACCGGGATGCGGGAGTAGCGGGAAGCACGCAACGGTGCGCCCTCCTTGGGGTGGCGCATAGCCACGATGTCGGCATAGCAGGACACCACACGGATGGTGTCGGCCACGCTCTCGCCTTTGCTGGCGCTGGACACGTTCTCACTGGGAAAGCCCAGCACATGGCCGCCCAGGTTCAGCATGGCGGCCTCAAACGAAAGGCGGGTGCGGGTGGACGGCTCATAGAACAGGGTGGCCAGTTTTTTGTGGGTGGCCACATCCTGATAGGCGGCCGGATCGTCGTGGATGCGGTCGGCAAGGTCGAGCAGGGTGGTGATTTCCTGCTGGGTGAAATCCAACGGGTCGATCAGATGACGCATGGTTACGTTACCTCCGTTACATCAAAGCGGTTTAAAGCAGTTTGCGTAAAATGGAAAAATCAAAGAAGTTTGTGTAGTAGCTCAGCGAACGCATCACCGGGCGGCACAAACGATTGAAACACACTTCGTCCAGCAGCAACATGGCCTCGCCGGGGGCAAGCCGCATGGCTGCACGGATGGACTCATCGCCGCAGCTGGCTTTCAGGTGAGCCACGTTCGAGGAGATTTGCTGGTGGCACTCCCGCTCCAGAATATCGAACACACCGCCGGTCAGGTCGATGCGGGTGTAGTCCCGGTTGCCGAACAGGCTGCGCGGCAGATAGTCGATGGAGTAGATCACCGGGGTGGTGTCGGCAAGGATGCGCTTTTTGATGCAGATCACCTCGTCGCCGGGTTCGATGTCCAGATTATGGGCCAGCTCATCCCCCGCCCGGATGGGAAACACCTGAATGCCGTCGGCATGGGGGTAGCTGCCAAAGCTGCGGATCAGCGGGTAATATTCCAGCTTCTGGTCCAGACGGCTGCGCAGGCCCAACACCGAACGGTTCACCACCGTGCCGATGCCGCGCACCCGCTCTACATAGCCTGCACGCTCCATTTCGCTCAGAGCGTCCCGGATCACGGTGCGGCTTACCCCCAGTTCGGCGGCAAGATCCACCTCCGCAGGCAGGCGGTCCGCATGGGCATAGCGCCCGGTGCGCAGTTCGTCCAGCAGGCTGGCGACCACCCGGTCGCTGATCACGGCACCGCCCAGTCGGCTGGAGGCGGCAAGAGTAGATTCCTTCATTTCGGTTCCTCCGTTCACAGGCGGGCAGGCCGCCGGGACTTCAAAAGACCCTGCAGGCCGCATGATACACTGCCCCAAAGCCCTTTGCTTTTATTATAACATAAATTGACATTTAGAAAAGCGGCATTTATACTGGAAACAAAGAAAAAGTACGATTTTATTTTGGAGGGCATTGCAATCATGGAACTCATTCTGCACAAAGTCTGCGGCCATCCGGCACAGCAGGCGGTCACCCTGCGGCGCTGCACACCGGACGAAGCCCCGGCGGTGTATGCGCTGCAAAACAAGGTGCACGCCGCCATGCCGCACCCGGAGTGGTTTGTTACCGACACGCTGGAACATATCACCGGTTATATCACCGACAGCCTGTGCATCGGGGTGTGGCAGGGCAGTCGGCTGGGGGCGTACCTGACCTTCCATTACTGCGGCCAGAGCCCGCACAACTATGCGGCTTTTCTGGGTGTGCCGCAGGCCGAGTGGCCCCATTGGGCCAATGCTGACAGCGCTGTGGTGCACCCGGACTGGCGGGGCAACGGCCTGCAGCGCCGCATGCTGGAAGCTGCCCTGCCGCTTCTGCCGGAGAGCATCACGCACCTGGGAGCCACGGTCAGTCCGGCCAACCCCTACAGTCTGAGCAACGCCCTGGCCTGCGGGTTCACCATCCGTGCCCACCGCGAAATGTACGGTGGGTTCGACCGCTACCTGCTGGCAAAGGAGCTGTAAAAAGAAAAGAGCTGCTGCACGATGAAATGCAGCAGCTCTTTGTGGTATACAATGCGGTCGGTGTGGGCTGGAAGCTGACCGCCGCGAGATAAGGCTCCCTCTCTGAGGGAGCTGGCATCGCACAGCGATGACGGAGGGAGTATTATGCAGCCTGCAGGTTCTGCCCCTTTTCCTGCAGCTTGCGCCGTACCACCAGCAGGCAGATCAGATGCACCGAGGCGGTCAGAACCCAGCTGATGGGGTAGCTGATGTACAGCATGAACGGGGTGCGGTTCAGCTGGAAGATGGTGGCGATCCACACCAGACGCAGCAGGCAGCTGCCGATCAGGCTCACCACCATGGGCAGCACGCTGTAACCCAGGCCGCGCAGGCTGCTGGCCAGTGTGTCCATGATGCCGCACAGCAGGTAGGTGCCGCAGATGATCCACAGCCGCTCGTATCCGGCGGCGATCACGGCCTCGTCCGAGGAGTAGAAGTGCAGCAGCTGCCGACCAGCCAGTGCCGCACCGCCGCCCAAAAGAATGCCGGTGACCACGGCGCACAGCAGGCAGTTGCGCATCACGCGGTCCAGATTGTGATACTTGCGTGCACCCATGTTCTGGCTGGTAAAGGTCACGGCGGCCTGTGCAAAGGCGTTCATGGCCGTGTAGACGAAGCCTTCCAGATTGGACGATGCCGAGCTTCCGGCCACGACCGTGGAGCCGAAGGAATTGATGGCGGACTGGATCACCACATTGGACAGGCTGAACACGGTGCTCTGCAGGCCCGCCGGCAGGCCGATGAGCAAGATCTGCTTCAGGGCACCGGCGTGGAAGCCCAGCTTGTGCAGGTCCAGATGCAGCGCGCCCTTTTCCCGCACCAGCATGGCGGTGACCAGGCAGGCCGACACCGTCTCACTGATGATGGTGGCCAGCGCAACGCCCGCAACGCTCATGGAAAAGCCGATGACGAACACAAGGTTCAGCACCACATTGATGATACCGGCCGCCGCCAGACAGTACAGCGGGCGCTTGGTGTCGCCCACGGCCCGCAGCAGAGCGCTGCTGAAGTTGTACAGCATGTTCATGGGCATGCCGATGAAATAAATTTTGAGGTACAGCGCGGAAAGGTCGATGACATCCTCCGGGCAGCTCATGAGCTCCAGCAGGCCGCGGGCGGCAAAAAAGCCCACCACGGCCAGCAGTACGCCGCTGGTAAGGCCCAGCGTCACGGCGGTGTGCACGGTGTCCTGTACGCCGTGCTCGTCCTTTGCGCCAAAGCAGCGGGCAGCTACGACGTTCGCGCCCAACGAGAGCCCAACGAACAGGTTCACCAGCAGGTTGATCAGGGAACCGTTGGAGCCGACTGCGGCCAGCGCGGTGCTGCCGGCAAAGCGGCCCACCACCACAACGTCTGCCGCGTTGAACAGCAGCTGCAAAATGCTGGATGCAGCCAGCGGAATGGAAAACAGAATAATCTTTTGCAGCATCGGGCCGCTGGTCAGGTCAGCGGAACGGTCTGCCCGGGTTTGCGTCATGGGGTCACACGCCTCCTTGAAATGTTTTTGATATCTGAACCGGTTGATTTTAGATCGTACCCGGAAAGCCGGGCACAAGTACCTATTAATTATACGTCAGATTATACGTCAGACGTCCGCAAAACGCAAGAGCCCCGGAACCGCAAACGTTCCGGGGCTGCTGTGAAAACTGGGTCAGTGAGAGGCGTCCAGCACGGTCCAGTGCCCGTCGTGTTCAGGATCCATCGTCTCGCCGTCATCGGTGTACATGCGGTACGCGGCATGGCCGTCGGCGTCCGGGCAGGCCAGCAGGGCAATGGGCTGCTCGTCCAGCGCGGCGGTGCAGGCAGCGGGCTTTGCCAGCGGCACGGCATGACCCGGCCGCACGAACAGCAGCACTTCGTTCAGGGCACAGTGCACATAGTGGTGGCCTGCAGGCAGGGCCTCGGTGTCGTAGTCCTCGGCGCTGCGCAGACGGTACAGCTGCATGGGCTCCGGCAGGTAGACATGCCGCCCGGCGGCGTTCTGGGTGTACACCGGAGCCAGCATGACGCCGTCGCCCAGCAGCAGCTGGTCCTGCACCTCCCGTGCTTCGGGGTCTGCAGGCCAGTCAAAGCCCAGCGGGCGGAAGTAGCCGGTATTCTCCAGGGCACTCTTCATGAACTCGCTGTACAGGTAGGGCAGCAGGGCATAGCGCAGGCGCAGCATCTCCCGCAGGGCGGGCAGCTGGTCGGCAAAGCGGAAATATTCCTGTTCGCGGGTCCCGGCACCGGTATGGTTGCGCATCAGCGGGGTGAACAGGCCAAACTCCAGCCAGCGCAGGGCCAGGTCCGGGGTGGTGTCGCCCGCGAAACCGCACAGGTCGGCACCGGTGTACAAAAAGCCGCACATCTGCACACTGGGCATCATCTGAATGTTGGCCAGCAGCTGTTCCCAGCTGGAATGGTTGTCGCCCAGCCAGATGCCGCCGTACCGGTGGCTGCCAATGATGCTGGAACGGCTATACAGCAGGGTGCGCCTGCCGGGGCGCAGGTCGGCAAAGGCCTCCCCGGCAGCGCGGGTCATGCTGCCGCCGTACAGATTGTGCACCCGGTCGTGCCGCACCTGCTGCCCTGCCAGGTCGTGGTAGAAGCTGGCGTAGTCGGCAGGGCTGTTCATCAGGCCCATGGCACCGCCCACCACCTTGGCAAAGAACTCTTCCTGCTCCAAGTTGTCTTTTTCACGCAGCTGTGCCATGCTGTCCAGAAATGCCCGGAGCCGCTCCGGGGAGTAGAACAGCGCGGGTTCGTTCATGTCGTTCCAGAAACCCTCAATACCGCAGTCGGTCAGCACCTTGTAGCGGTGGCCGAACCAGTCCCGCACTTCCGGGCGCAGAAAATCGGCAAAATAGGCCTTGCCGGGCCACACGGCAGCCACAAAGGGGGTGCCGTCGGCTTTGGTGCAGAAATATCCCTTCTCCAGCCCCTCGGTGCAGGTGGGATCCTCCGGGTCCATGCGCACGCCCGCGTCGATGATGGGCACCAGCCGGATGCCCTGCTGCTTCAGCTCGGCACTCAGCGCAGCCAGATCCGGGAAGCGCTCCTTGTTCACCGTAAAATCCGCGTACCCCTGCATATAGTCGATGTCCAGGCAGATCATGTCCAGAGGCAGCTCGTTCTCGCGGTACTGGCGGGCGATGGCGCGCACGTCCTCGGCAGTCTTGTAGCCCCAGCGGCTCTGGGCAAAACCAAAGGCCCATTTGGGCGGGATGTAGCTGTGGCCGATCAGCTTCCGGAATTCGGTGCAGACGGCGTTCGGGCTGTCGCCGGTCAGGATGTACAGGTCGTAGTCCGGCTCTTCGGTGCGGAAGGTCAGCCGGTCGTGCCGGGTGTAGCCGATATCGTAGAACACCTTTCCCGGGAAATCCACGAACACGCCAAAGACGCTGCGGCCCGCACCGCCGTCGATGAGCAGAAAATTGTGCGCCCCATAGTACGAAAGCCGGTTTTCTCCGTGGTGCGACTCGTCGGTGTTGTCGGTCACATAATGCCAGCCGCGCTTGTTGATGCCGCGGGGCATCTCGCCCAGGCCGTACACCACGGCATCCTCTGCCAAAGAGAAGCTCCAGCTCCCGTCTGGTTCTGCGGTGAGGTACGGCACTGCGGTGGCGGCAGGCTCCACCGGCAGCACGACGCTCTCGGTGGGCAGCGGGCAGCCAAACGTAAAACGTTGGATCATGGTAAAAACTCCTTGTCCCCAAAAAATCAAAAGCCCTTTTGTACCTTTATCTTACGGCAGGCCCTGCCGGAAAACAAGAGACAAAACCGGCACGTTTTTGCTACAAAACCGTCATGACGGCATAAAAATGAAAAAATTCCGTCCTTCCGGGCGGAATCGAATTGAAAAAGGCAGCCCATGCTGGTATACTGAAGCGGTATTCAGGAAGCAAACAAGAACGGAGGGAACGTTTGTGTATCGCAACGGGATCAAACGCCTGCTGGCTGTGGTGCTGTCGCTGTGCGGCATGCTGTGCCTGTCCTGGCTGTTTCTGATTTTGGCCATTGCCATCAAGCTCGACTCACCCGGCCCCGTGTTTTTCAAACAGAAGCGGGTGGGCCGCGGCAAGCGGCATTTCTACATTTTGAAGTTCCGCACCATGCGCATCGACACGCCCCACGACATGCCCACGCACCTGCTCCATGACCCGGACCAGTATATCACCCGCATGGGGCATTTCCTGCGCAAGACCAGCCTGGACGAGCTGCCCCAGCTGTGGAACATCTTTGTGGGGGATATGGCGGTCATCGGTCCGCGTCCCGCGCTGTGGAACCAGTACGATTTGCTGGCGGAGCGCGACAAATACGGGGCCAACGATGTGCGCCCCGGCTTGACCGGCTGGGCCCAGATCCACGGCCGCGATGAGCTGGAGATCGCCGAAAAGGCAAAGCTGGACGGCTGGTATGTGGAGCACTTGAGCTTCGGATTGGACGTGAAGTGCTTCTTTGGCACCATTGCCGCCGTGCTGAAACACGACGGTGTGGTGGAGGGCGGCACCGGCACCCTGCATGAGAACAATAAAAAATCTTGATTTATCCCCGGAAAAGCGTATAATAAAACAGTACAAGACTTTAAAGGAGGATTCCTATGGGACGCACCTATATCAATGAGGTCCAGAAGGAAATCGGCAGCACGGTCAAGGTGCAGGGCTTTATCGAGAACCTGCGCAACAGCAAATACATGGCCTTCATCGTGCTGAAGGATATTACCGGCAAACTGCAGATCACGGTCGAAAAGGCCGATCACCCCGATCTGGTGGATACCATCGACAAGCTCACCCCGGACTCCGTCATCACCGTCACCGGCAAGGTGATGGAAAACGACTACGTCAAGATGGGCGGCATCGAGATGATCCCCGAGTCCATTGAGATCGAGAGCATTGCCGACCCGCTGCCCATCGTGCGCAAGGAGATCGCAGCCACCAAGAAGAAGAAGGCTGTGGAGCGCTCCAGCATCGACCAGCGCATCGACTACCGCTGGATCGACCTGCGCACCGACGAGAACCAGCTGATGTTCAAGGCACAGAGCTGCTTTGTCAACGCCATGCGTCAGTTCCTGCTGGAACGCAACTTCATCGAGATCCACACCCCCAAGCTGATCGCTGCAGCCAGCGAGAGCGGCTCTGAGGTGTTCAAGGTGGATTACTTCGACCGCAACGCGTATCTGGCCCAGAGCCCGCAGTTCTACAAGCAGATGGCCATGGCTGCCGGTTTTGAGCGTATCTTCGAGACCGGCCCTGTGTTCCGTGCCGAGAAGAGCTATACCAACAAGCACTCCACTGAGTTCTCCGGCTTTGATCTGGAGTTCAGCTATATCACTTCCTTCAAGGATGTCATGAAGATGGAGGAGGAGTTGCTGACCGCCGGCCTGAAGGCCGTCAAGGAGAATTACGGCGACCAGATCAAAGAGCTGTTCGGTCAGGAAGTCATCGTGCCCACCACTCCGTTCCCGGTGGTCAAGCTGGCCGACCTGTACAAGGGTCTGGAAGAAGAGTTCGGCTACAAGGTCGATGAGTCCGAGAAGGGCGACCTGACTACCGAGGCCGAGCGTCTGAGCTATGAGTGGGTCAAGAAGCACTACGGCCACGAGTTCCTGTTCATCACCGACTACTCCGCCGAGAAGCGTGCGTTCTATCACATGCGCGACGAGAACGGTGTGCCCCAGGGCTACGACCTGATCTGGCGCGGTGTCGAGATCACCACCGGTGCCCAGCGTGAGCACCGCTATGAGGTGCTGAAGAAGCAGGCTGAGGAGAAGGGTCTGGCCGAGGATGTCAAGTTCTATCTGGAGTTCTTCCAGTATGGCTGCCCGCCCCACGGCGGCTTCGGTCTGGGCATCGACCGCCTGACCATGCTGCTGTGCGGCCTGAGCATCAAGGACGCAGAGTTCCTGTTCCGCGGCCCCAACCGTCTGACCCCGTGATTTATCCTATCTGAAGCTGCAAGCCGGAACGATCTGCGGATCGTTCCGGCTTTTTTGGACCCGAAAAAGGAGGAAAACGATGAAGCGTCTGATCGCAGACATCCACATGCACACCCTTGCCAGCGGCCATGCCTATGGCACCATCCGGGAGATGGCAGCGGCCGCAAAGGAACAACAGCTGCAGCTCATCGGCATCAGTGAGCATGCCCCGGGCATCCCCGGAACGGTGGACCCGTTCTATTACGGGAACCTGCGCGTGATCCCCCGCGTGATCGACGGTGTGGAGATCCTGCACGGGTGCGAGATCAATGTGCTCAACGGCGGTAGGCTCTCGCTGGAACAGAAGTATATCGACCGCTTGGACTATGCCATTGTGGGCATCCATGGGCTGTGCTACCAGAACGAAGGCACTGACGGCAACACCACGAACCTTATCGAGTGCATGAAAAACCCGAAGGTGAAGCTGGTGTCCCACCCGGACGACGACCACACCCCGCTGGATTACCCCCGGCTGGTGCAGGCTGCCCTTCAGTACCATGTGGCGCTGGAGGTCAACAACAGCTCTCTGGTCAAAAAGGACCAGCGGCTCAACTGCTACCAGAACTACCGCACCATGCTGGCCCTGTGCCAGCAATACCGGGTGCCTATTGTTGTGGACTCGGACGCGCACGACCCCAGCTGGGTGGGCCGGCAGGACCTGGCCTGTGCGCTGCTGGAGAGCGTGGGCTTTGACGAAGAGCTGGTCCTGAACGCGGACCTTGCCCGCCTGAAGAGCTTCCTCGGCGTGGAATAAGAACGCCGCCCCTTTCATACGATACAACGAGCGGACCGGCACAACGTCCGGTGCACGGCGCAAACGGGAAGGGGAGAGCAGGTTTGGACAAACAGGAGCAACAGGGCATCTGCCGCGAGATCGGCGCACGCACCGGCGGAGACATCTACATCGGGGTGGTGGGTCCGGTGCGCAGCGGCAAGTCCACCTTTATCAAGCGCTTTATGGAGCAGCTGGTGCTGCCCGCCATGGGCACCGAGGCGGCCCGTCTGCGGGCACGGGATGAGCTGCCGCAGTCGGCGGCAGGGCGCACCATCATGACCACGGAACCAAAGTTCATTCCGGAAACGGCGGTGCCGCTGCAATTAGAAGGCGGTGGTGTCTGTCGGGTACGGCTCATCGACTGTGTGGGCTATATGGTGGAGGGGGCCATGGGCCACGAGGAAAACGAAAAGCCTCGCATGGTCAAAAGTCCGTGGTTCGACGAGGAAGTACCCTTTGACCTTGCCGCTGAGACCGGCACCCGCCGGGTGATCCGGGAGCACTCCACCATCGGCATCGTCATCACCACCGACGGCACCGTCAGCGACATCCCGCGTGCGGGGTACGCCAAAACCGAAAAGCGGGTCATTGAAGAGCTGGATGCACTGGGCAAACCCTACGTCATCCTGCTCAACAGCACCCGCCCGGACGCCCCGGAAACAAAGCAGCTGGCCGAGGGCATGGCACGGGACTACCACCATGCCGTTTTGCCGGTGAGCTGCGTGGATCTGGACGCCGCCGCACTGGGGGATATTCTGCGGCAGGTGCTGTACGAATTCCCGGTGCGGGAGCTGGATCTGGCCCTGCCCCGGTGGGTCAACCGGCTGGAGAACGGCCACTGGCTGCAGGCACAGGTATATACTGCCGCGATGCAGCTGGCAGAGAACATCGCCCGCATGAAGGACGTCCCGTCCGGCACAGATGGGCCGCTGCTGGACTGCGATGCCGTGCAGCGCTCCGCCGTGAGCGGCATGGATCTGGCACAGGGCAGTGTGCGGGTGGTTGTGGAGCTGAAGCCGGAGATCTTCTATCAGGTGCTCAGCGAACAGACCGGGCTGGAGATCGGCGACGAAGCGGGCCTGATGCCCTGCATTCTGGAGTTGGCTCATGCCAAACGGGAGTACGAAAAGGTGCGCAGTGCGCTGGAACAGGTGGAAGCCACCGGCTACGGCATCGTGATGCCCTCCATCGGGGAGCTGCAGCTGGAGCAGCCGGAGATCGTGCAGCAGGGCGGGCGCTACGGCGTCCGGCTGGAAGCCTGTGCGCCGTCCATCCACATGATGAAGGCCACCATCCACACCGAGATCAGCCCCATTGTGGGCACCGAGAAGCAGAGTGAAGATCTGGTGCGCAGCCTGCTGGCAGATTTTGCGGATGACCCGGTCAAGCTGTGGCAGTCCAACATCTTTGGCAAAAGCCTGCATGAGTTGGTGAACGACGGGCTGCAGAACAAGCTGCTGCACATTCCGCAGGAGGCCCGCACCCAGCTGCAGGGCACGCTGGAACGGGTCATCAACGAAGGCTGTACCGGGCTCATCTGCATTCTGATCTAAACACAAAAAGGCCGCCTGCCGGACAAAATTTCCAGCAGGCGGCTTCTGTATGCTTATGCGTTTTCTTCGGTCAGCTTGTTGACCAGAAGCTGATAGATCTCGTTGCCTTTCAGGATGAACTGCTTTTTCACCAGTTCAGCCGACAGCCGGTCCGGGGTGCCCAGATCCAGGCAGAACAGCGCCTCATCCAGGCCCTTTACGGTGCAGCGGACGCTGCAATGGCCGTCCGGCTTTTCGGTGATGCTGGCGCTGTACTTGGCCTCTTTGCGGGCCCAAGTCTGGCAGCGCAGCACAGCGGCCACCGCTCGTTCCCGCACGCTGCGGGGCAGGTCGTAGGCCAGCTCCTGCGCCACTTTGCGGCCCTTGTCGGTAATGGAATACATGTTGTCCTGCACGGTCACGAGCTGCTGCCGCGTGATGTCATCCAGGCAGGAACCGATCTCAAAGTAGTTGACCAGTGCCTCTTCCATCAGGGCGTTCTCGATCTCCTGCCGGGCAATGGGTCCGGCATTTTTTACCAGATAGCACAGCAGCAGCCGGATCTCGGTGCTGCTGGTCAGTCCGCCGGGGCGTACACCGGCAGTAAAAGCATCATTGGCGGGCATCGTTCATCCATCCCCTTTGCATTTTCACATTCTCAAACGACAGGTTCCCTTATAGTATAAAGGGTTTCACGCCGGATTGCAAGCCGCTGCGGCAAAATCCGTCTCAATGCGCTTGCTGCTGCCGGGCGTGGAGTAGACCCACCGGTCCAGATGTCCCTCCGTGATGAAGTACCGCAGCTCGAACCGGTGGCGCTGGTTCAGGCTGTGGTTCACAATCACCAGCTTGATCTTCATCTTTTCCGGCAGGATGTTCTTGATGTAGACGCTCACGGCCTGCCCGGGGGCAAGGTCGGTGCAGCTTTCGGCAAGACCGGCCAGGTTGGGTGCGATCTCAATGAAGGTACCGTACTCCTCCACGCTGCGCACGATGCCCACCACTGTTTCACCCACCGAAAAATGGGCGGCGTTCTCGGCCCAGGTGCCCAGCAGTTCCCGGATGGTGAGCACAAAGCGGCCCTGCACGTCCCGGTTCTTGACCGCGCACAAAATCTGCTGCCCCACGCTCACCCGGTCGGCGGGGGAGGAAATGCGGCTCACCGACATACAGTCGATGGGCAGCAGAGCACTGATGCCGCACCCCACATCGCAGAACGCACCAAATGGCTCAATGTGAGTTACGGTGCAGGGCAGGATATCGCCGGGAGAAAGGGCGTCGAGATAATCGGCCTTGCACATCCGCTGCGCTTCTGCGCGGGAAAGCCGGTAGAAGGGCTGCCCGTCCTCGTCGGTGTCCAGAGCCTGCACCACAAAACAGGTGGGGCGGCCCACCCGCGTCAGCACGGCAATGTCCCGCACGGTGCCGTTTTCGGCTCCGTCGGCGCACTGCACAAAGGGCATCACGGCCCGGACGCCGCCCAGGTCGAACCGCAGCTGCCGCTGGGTGTCAAAGGCCAGGGCGGTGGCCTGCAAAATCTCGTGGCTGGCCATGGCGGCCCGCAGCTCTGCAGCGGACAGCCGGGCAGCGGAACGGTAATTGCCTTCGGTACGGTATGCTTGCATCATCTTTCATTCCTCTTTCTCTGTTGATTTTTGGGTTCTGCGCTGCGCGGGGCAAAGCACGCTCCCATTTTCAACGATATGCATCCGGTGCGGCAGATATTTGCATTTTGCAGGCGTTTGCATTATACTATATCTGTATGTGCGGCAGGGCCTGTGGTCCGGGTGCCGCACAGTTGCCGCCGACCATTCTGAGGGGCGGCAGAAGGGAGCGACCAACGCTATGGATATCGCTGTGGGAGATACCATCCTCACCCGCAAGAAGCACCCCTGCGGGGCTTCCAGCTTTGAAGTGCTGCGTGTCGGCATGGATTTCAAGATCCGCTGCACGGGCTGCGGGCGCGAGGTGATGCTGCCGCGTGCAAAAATTGAAAAGAACATCAAAAAGGTGGTCAAACCTGCACAGCAGGCGGAGTGACCGCCCTTGTGCCCATTTCCATCTGAGAACGTTTGTAAGGAGAACTGCCTGTTATGCCCGATCTTTCTGCCCAAATGGATGCCGTGTGCCACCGGTTTGAGGAGCTTTCCGTCCGCCTGAACCAGCCGGATGCCGCTGCCGACCCGGCACTGTTCCGCAAACTGATGCGGGACTACCACGAGACGCAGCCGGTGGTGCAGGCCTACCGCGACTGGCAGACCGCCCGGGACCATCTGGCGCAGGCCAAAGCCCTGCTCGAAGAACCCATCTCCGATCCGGACTTCAAGCAGATGATACAGCAGGAAATCAGCGAAAAAAGTCAGGATGTGGCAAAGCTGGAAAATAATCTCAAAATTCTGCTGCTGCCCAGGGACCCACGGGACGAAAAGAACGTCATCATGGAGATCCGGGGCGGGGCAGGGGGAGAGGAAGCCGCCCTGTTTGCCCACAGTCTGCTGCGCATGTACACCATGTATGTGCAGAGCCGCGGCTGGACGCTGGAACTGCTCAACCTCAACGAGACCGAGCTGGGCGGCGTGAAGGAAGCCATCTTTTCGGTGGAAGGGGCCGGGGCCTACAACCGCCTCAAGTACGAGAGTGGGGTGCATCGGGTGCAGCGCGTGCCCGAGACCGAGACCCAGGGCCGCATCCACACCTCCACCGCCACGGTGGCCGTGATGCCCCAGGCAGAGGAAGTGGACTTTGCGCTGGACATGAAGGACCTGCGCATCGACACCTTCCGTTCCTCCGGTGCGGGCGGCCAGCACATCAACAAGACGTCCAGCGCCATCCGGGTGACGCACATCCCCACCGGCATGGTGGTGGAGTGCCAGAACGAGCGCAGCCAGTTCCAGAACAAGGATAAGGCCCTGGAGATCCTGCGCAGCCGCTTGCTGGCCCAAAAGCAGAAGGAACAGCAGGACGCCATCAACTCCGAGCGGCAGGGGCAGGTGGGCACCGGGGACCGCAGCGAGAAGATCCGCACCTACAATTTCCCGCAGGACCGCTGCACCGACCACCGCATCGGCCTGACGGTGCACAACCTTGCAAAGATCCTGGACGGCAACCTCGATGAGGTCATCGACGCCCTTGCTACCCGCGAACAAGCGGAAAAGCTGCAAAAACTCGATTTGTAAAACAGAACGAATCAACGAAAGAATTTGCCGAAAAGTAAAAATACTTTACACGTAGAAAGAACGATAAGACGTATGAAAATCAAAACCGAAGTTCTGCCTGCCGACAAGGCAGAAAGCATTGCAAAGGCCGCCGAGCTGCTGCGCAGCGGGGAGTTGGTGGCCCTGCCCACCGAGACGGTGTACGGCATTGCCGCCGACGCCCGCAACGGCGAGGCGGTGAAGAAGATCTTTGTGGCCAAGGGCCGCCCGCAGGACAATCCCCTGATCGTCCATGTCACCGGCCCGGAGATGCTGCCGGGTCTGGTCAGCGAGGTACCGGAGCGTGCCCAGCTGCTGATGGCGGCCTTCTGCCCCGGCCCCCTCACCATCATCATGCCCCGTGGCCCGGAGGTGGCAGCCGAGTGCTGCGCCGGTCTGGACACGGTGGGCATCCGCATGCCCAGCCACCCGGTGGCCCGTGCGGTCATCGAGCAGAGCGGCTGCGCCTTTGCAGCCCCCAGTGCCAACCTCTCCGGCAAGCCCAGCCCCACCAATGCGCAGGATGTCTTTACCGATATGGACGGTCGCCTGCCCCTCATTCTGGACGGCGGCGAGTGTGACGTGGGCGTGGAGAGCACGGTAGTGTCGGTGGTGGGCGACAAGCCCACCCTGTTCCGCCCCGGCCACATCACGCTGGAGGATCTGGAGCGTGCCCTCGGCGAAGAGGTAGAAGTGTCCAAGGCCATTCTGGAAAAGCTGCCGGAAGGCGCTGTGGTGCGCAGCCCCGGCATGAAGTACAAGCACTATGCCCCGAAAGCAGACGTAACCCTGCTCAATGGCACCTTTGAACAGTTCAAGGCCTATGTGGACGCCCACATGGACCAGAACCCCAGCTGCCTGTGCTTCACCGGCGAAGCTGAAAAGCTGGGCGTGCCCTGTGTGGAGTATGGCCGCGAGGGCGACGGTGCCGACCAGGCAAAGCATATCTTCCGCTCCCTGCGGGCACTGGATGAGCAAGGCGACGGCATCGTTTATGCCCGCTGCCCCCAGAAGGACGGCCTGTCCATGGCGGTGTACAACCGCCTGATCCGCGCGGCGGCCTTCCGGGTGATCGACCTATGATCACGCTGGGCATCACCGGCCGCAGCGGCTGCGGCAAGTCCACGGTCACGGCAGTGTTTGCGGGCCACGGCGTGCCGCTGGCCGACGCTGACCAGATCAGCCGCGAGATCCTGCTGCCCGGCTCGCCGCTGCTGCCCGCGCTGGCAGAGCGGTTCGGGGCAGACATCTTAAAAGCAGACGGCACACTGGATCGCCGCCTGCTGGCAGACCGCGCCTTTGCCACGCCGGAAAGCAAGGCCGCGCTGGACGGTCTGACCCACCCGGAGATCGTGCGCCGCATCCGGGCGGCAAAGCAGGCGGCACAGGAGGCCGGGGCACCGCTCTTCGTGCTGGACGGTGCCGTCATTGTGGGCACGGCGGCACAGGCGGAGTGTGACCGGCTATGCGTGGTCACAGCACCCTTTGAAACCAGTGTGGCCCGCATCGTAGCACGGGACGGCATCGCGCCTGAAATGGCCTGCCGCCGTCTCAACGCCCAGACGCCGGAAGCAGAGCTGACCGCACAGGCGGATTACGTTCTGCACAACGACACAGACCTTGCCGCCCTGCAGGCTGCTGCAGAGCAGCTGTGCAGCGCACTTCGGACAGAAGGAGGTGCGTCCCACCGGTTTTGAACGAACGATTTGAAAAAGACTCCAACGGCATGCCGCAGTACGACCCGGCTGCCGCCCATGAACGCCGCATGGCCCGCGCAGCAGCCCGCCGCCGTGCGCAGCAGCGACGCCGCAAGCGTCGGCTGCGCCTGCTGATTTTGTGCCTGCTGGCGCTGGTGCTGCTCGTGGCGGCCCCGCACCTGTGGCACCGGGCCGAACAGCTGCTGTACCCCCGCAAGTATGAACAGCTGGTGGACCAGTGGGCGCAGACTTACAACCTGGACCCGCTTCTGGTGGATGCCTTTATCCGTACCGAAAGCGGTTTTGACCCGGCGGCCACTTCCAGTGTGGACGCCCGCGGCCTGATGCAGATGACCGAAGAGACCTTCCTCTGGCTGCGCAGCAAGATCGCGGCGGACGAGGATCTGGCTTTTGCAGACCTGTACGACCCGGACACGAGCATCCGCTTCGGGTGCTGCTACCTACATCTGTGTCTGGAACGCTACAACGGTGATGTGGCCACCGCTGCAGCCGCCTACCACAGCGGCTGGGGCACTGTGGACAATCTGCTGCGGATGGAAGAGCACTCGGCCGACGGCCAGACGCTGCAGGGCTTCCCCTACAGTCAGATGAACCACTATGTAAACAAGATCACCTCCTGCTATGGTGCGTATCAGCGCATCTACGCGGGAAATTGATAAAAAAGTAAGGAGAATGTCAACCATGAGTGAAAAACTTTCTGCCAAGCAGTATGCAGAGCAGCTGCTCTATAAGCCGGAATACGCTGCCGACAAGCAGCCCGACGTGAAGGAAAAGGCCGCCGCTTTTGCGGAGGGCTACAAGAACTTCCTGGACCATGCCAAGACCGAACGCGAGGCTGCCGCCACCAGCGAGCAGATGCTGCTGGCTTCCGGTTACAAGCCCTTTGAGCCGAAAAAGACTTATGCACCCGGTGAGAAGATCTACTTCATCCAGGAGCACAAGGCCGTCGTGGCGGCTACCATCGGTCAGAAGCCCTTTGAGGAGGGCTTCCGTCTGGTGATCGCCCACATCGACAGCCCCCGTCTGGACCTGCGCCCGAACCCCCTGTATGAGTCCGACCACCTGAGCTACTTCAAGACCCACTACTACGGCGGCATCCGCAAGTATCAGTGGGGCACCATGCCGCTGGCCATCCACGGCGTGTTTACCCGTGCCGACGGCTCCAGCATGTCCTTCAGCGTGGGCGAGGACGAGAACGATCCTGTGTTCTGCATCACCGACCTGCTGCCCCATCTGGGTGCCGAGCAGAACGACCGCAAGCTGAGCGACGGCATCAAGGCCGAGGAGCTGAACGTGCTCATCGGTTCCGACGCCGTGGAGGAAGAGGACGTCAAGGAGGCTGTCAAGCTGAACACCCTGATCCTCCTGCACGAGAAGTACGGCATCACCGAGCGCGATTTCACCCGCGCTGAGATCGAAGTGGTGCCTGCTCACAAGGCCCGCGACGTGGGCTTTGACCGCTCTATGGTGGGCGGCTACGGCCATGACGATCGTGTGGACGCTTACCCCGCCCTGATGGCCGAGATCGAGACCAAGGACCCCGTGCACACTACCGTCTGTGTTCTGACCGATAAGGAAGAAATCGGTTCTGACGGCGTGACCGGCATGCAGAGCATGTATGTGTTCCACTTCCTGCAGTTGCTGTGCCGTGCCGCCGGTCAGGACGACATCATTGCCTTCCAGAACAGTGTCTGCCTGTCCGCCGACGTCACCGCCGCTTACGACCCGTCCTGGGCCGGTGCCTTTGAGCCGAAGAACGGCACCTATGCAGGCCGCGGCGTGGCTTTCTTCAAGTACACCGGCAGCCGTGGCAAGAGCTCTGCCAGCGACGCCAACGCCGAGCTGGTAGGCGACATCACCCGTCTGCTGGACGCCAACAAGGTGGCATGGCAGATCGGTGAGCTGGGTCGTCTGGATCTGGGCGGCGGCGGCACCATCGCCAAGTATGTGGCCAACCGCGGCATCCCGGTGCTGGATATCGGCGTGCCGGTGCTGTCCATGCACTCTCCCTTCGAGGTCATCCACAAGACCGACCTGTACATGGCTTACCGCACCTTCTCGCTGTTCTGCCAGGCGGAGCAGTAAGTTCTGTGCCTGAAAAAATATCCGCAGCGCTTCCCGGTTTGCAAAAACCAGCGGAAATACTGCGGATATTTTATTTTTGGCGCAAAAAGCTTGACCTTCAACCGTCTTTAAGGTGTAATGTAAGGGCGGAGGTGAAGCAAATGAACATCAAACAGGCTTCAGAGCAAAGCGGTGTGTCCGCCCCGAACATCCGCTTTTACGAAAAAGAAGGGCTTCTTACACCGGCACGCAGACAGGGCAATGACTACCGCGATTACACCGCCGGGGATGTCCGCACCCTCAAGCTCATCCGGATGCTGCGCATGCTGGATGTGCCGTTGCCCACCATCAAGGCGGTGCTGCGCGGGGAACAGCCCCTGCAGCAGGCGCTGCAAGCCCAGCAGACCGTGCTGGAGCAGCAGGTGGAGCAGCTGGCAGCGGCCGTGCAGTTTTGTGCCGACCTTGCCCGGCAGGCACCGCAGGCAGAAACGCTGGATGTGGACGCCTGCCTGACCCGGATGGAAAAGCCTGCCGTACAGGGTGCGTTCTGCTCTGGCTGGCTGCAGGATTACTGCACGCTGGCACAGGTGCAGCACCAGAGGCATTTTTCCTTTATCCCGGAGGGCAGCATCAACACCCCGCAGGAGTTCACAGCGGCCCTGCAGACCTATGCAAAGGCCAACGGGATGCAGTTCAGCCTTGAAAAAGAGGGGATGTACCCGGAGTTTTCGCTGGATGGCATTCCGTATAAAGCTTACCGCAATCCGGGCAAGTACCGGGACGAGATCTGCTGTGACGCCGTGCATCCCGAGCAGCTGGACACCGGGCTTCCCGCCCGGCGGGAGAAGCTGCTGCGCATCGCGCGTATCGTGCTGCCGCCGGTGTGCACCTTTGCCGCCATCATAGCGGCAGGGTGGGTAGTCACCGGCGGTGCAGGCTGGCTCTGGCTGGCGGCGCTGGCATCCGGCGGGGTGCTGCTGGGGCGCTCCATGGAAAAGTGGCTGTAAGGCGCATCACCCCAGCGGCAGCGCTTCGGCTACGGTCAGAAAGGCATAGCCGTTATCCGTATACCACCGGATGATATCCGGCAGTGCCTCGGCGGTGGTGCGGGTGGTAGCAGAGTCGTGCATCAGAACAATGCAATGCGTCTGCTCGCCGGTCTCCCGCACGACGTTGCGGTAAATGGTGTCCGCACTGGGGTGACCGCCCACGGCGTCCTCGGCGCAGACGTTCCAGTCCACCCATTGCCAGCCTTTTTGTTCCACTTCGGCTTTCAGCTGCTTCATCAGCCCTTTGCCGCCGTAGCGGCGGCTCACCGTGTTGGTGCTGCCGCCTGGGAAGCGCAGATAACGGATGCTCTCTGCGTCCACATAGGGCGCGATGCGCTCTTTCAGCAGGGCGATGTCCGCCCAGTAGGCTTCGCTGCTGCGGTAGATGTCGCTGTATTCGTGGGAGGCAGAGTGCAGTGCGATCTGGTGCCCGGCGGATGCAGCTTCGGTGAGCAGGGGCAAATATTTCTCGTTGTAGTCGGTAGCCACCACAAAAAAGGTGCCGTGCACCCCGGCGGCATTCAGGGCCGAGAGAACATCCGGCGTGGTCTTGCTGGGGCCATCATCAAAGGTCAGACAGACCCACTTTTCCGGCAAGGCGGCATTGGGCTGCGTTTCCGCTGTGGCCACCGTGGACACAGCAGGGGAGAAGGGCACTGCATCCGGCCGGACGGTCAGATCCGCCTGTGTGCAGACAGCCGGACTGCGCGCCGGAAAACACATTCCGGCCGCAAAAGCAGCTGCCATACCCGCAAGGAACCCCGCCCTCAGAAGCACCCGCCGCAGACGTGGTACAGACAAACGCATGCTAAAACCTCCCTCGCACGTTGTTTCTGGATTTTTGTTGGCTCTATTAAGATATGAACGCCGAAAAAATCTATGAAAAAGCCGAAAAACGCTTGACGATTTCCGGCAAGTGTGGTACTATATTCAAGCAGTCCGCACAAACGGCTTCCCACCTCAGATGTCCGCAGGGCTGCGCGAACAGAATATGCGAGGGTGGCGGAACTGGCAGACGCGCACGTTTGAGGTGCGTGTGGTTTATCCTTGGGGGTTCGAGTCCCCTCCCTCGCACCAGAAAAACTCTACGAAATATCGAAGAAAATTCGATGCTTCGTGGAGTTTTCTTTTTGTCATTGTGTCAGATACTGCCGCAAAATGCCTGATTTTGCGGTGCCATTGTAGGGAGACTGTAGGGTGAAAATGTCCGTTTTGATGGGCGACGACTTCTGTCGGATTGTCCTGTCGGCCGCTTGCGCAATGGGCGAGGGTGTGGTATGCTGAAACAAAAACAGCGGGCTTCCGGCCGAAACTGCGCCGGGGAAGGGAGCGATCCGATGAAGATCACAGTATATCTGGGAGCCAGCGAGGGCAATGACCCGGCGCTGAAAACAGCCGTGCAGGAGCTTGGCCGCTGGATCGGTCAGAGCGGCAACGCGCTGGTCTACGGCGGCTCCCGCAGCGGACTGATGGGTCTGCTGGCCGACAGCGTATTAGCCGCCGGCGGGCAGGTGACTGGGGTGGAACCGCGGTTCTTTGTGGAACAGGAGCTGCAGCACGACGGTCTGACCGAACTCATCGTCACGGAGAATATGGCCCAGCGCAAGGCGAAGATGATCGAGCTGGGCGATGCATTCGTGGCGTTTCCCGGCGGCACCGGGACGCTGGAAGAGATTGCAGAGGTCATGTCCATGGTGTCGCTCCGGCAGCTGGATGCGCCCTGCATCCTCTACAATCTCAACGGCTACTACGACAGCCTGAAAGCCTTGCTGAACGAGATGATCTGCAAGGGACTTTCCTCGGCCCAGCGGCAGGCGGGGATCCATTTTGCGGCAGACCTTGCCCAGATCCGTGCCTTGCTGGAATCAGATAAAAAACACTGAACAGGAAAAAGCCTCTGCACCGGAAAACCAGTGCAGAGGCTTTTTGCAAGATTTCAAGCAACCTGTGTGAGTATTCAGACTCAGGCGGCAGTGGTGGAAGCAGCCTCGCTGGATGCAGCTTCGGAAACAGCAGCCTCGCTGGATGCAGCCTCAGAAGAAGCAGACTCGGTCTCCACCTCGCTGGAAGCGGCCTCGGAAGAAGCAGCAACAGAAGAGGACACAGCCTCAGAGGTAGAAGAAGCAGCGGTGGAAGAAGCAGAACCGCCGCAAGCGGTCATACCGGCAGCCAGAGCCAGAGCAACAACAGCAACAGCAACATTCTTGAGTTTCATATCTATAATCTCCTTGTTTCTCAAAAAATATCTCCACAGAGGGCCTTGTGTACGGGGCCTGTCTGCAAGGCAATATTCTAGTCTTTTTTACAAAAAAATCAAGAGGTTTTTAGACAAAGATTGCAATATTTCGGGAAAATCTACGCTTTTGTTATAATTTTGCACCAAAAGTCAAACACTTTTTGGTAAACTGCTTTCGTAAAGATTCCACCTTTGGAGCTCGTGGAAAAGAATCTTAGTGGAGATGACATTTCTGTGACGATTTGTCGTGCTGCTTCCCGGAAAAAAAGTGAAGGTGCCGCTTGGGGCCGAACCCGCAGAGGACGGGGAAGAGGACATCTCGTTCTGACATTCGCAAACCTCTTTTTGTAGTTGTTGCATGAAGAAAAGCCTGCGGGGAAACCTGCAGGCTTTTCTGCTGCGCGTTCACCTTTTGCGCTGCCGGAACATAAAATGGGCAAAGGGGGAATGCGTTTTGAACCAGATCGTTTTTGCGGCCGGGGTGCTGCTGTTCCCGGCGGTGTGCACCACACTGGGGGCGGCCGGGGTGTTCCTGCTGCGTCGGTCGGCGGCACCGCGCACCCAGCGGGTGCTCAGCGGGATGGCGGCGGGCATCATGCTGGCGGCCAGCGTGTGGAGCCTGCTGCTGCCGGCCATTGAGCGCACCCGGGAGCTGGGCGTCGCGGCGTGGGTGCCGCCCTCGGCAGGGCTGGTGCTGGGGGCGGCAGGCCTGCTGCGGCTGGAGAGCATGGCCGGGCAGCTTTTGCAGCGGGGCAAGAGCCGCATGGTGCTGGCGGTAACGCTGCACAACCTGCCGGAAGGCATGGTGGTGGGCCTTGCGGCGGCGCTGGCCCTGAGCGGGGAACCGGATGCCGTGAGCGGTGCGCTGGCGTTGAGCCTGGGCATCGGGCTGCAGAACATCCCGGAAGGGGCCGCCGTCAGCCTGCCGCTGGCGCACAGCGGCCGCACCCGCCTGCAGGCGTTCGGGGCCGGGGCGGCATCCGGTCTGGTGGAGCCGCTGGGCGCGTTGGCGGCATTCGCATTGGCCGGGTGGGTGCAGGCGGCACTGCCCTGGCTCATGAGTGCGGCGGCGGGCTGCATGGTGTGCGTGACGGCGCAGGAGATGATCCCAGAGGCCGTGGAGCAGGACGAACCCGCCGGGGTGGTGAGCATCGTGCTGGGGTTTGCCCTGATGATGGCGCTGGACGTGGCACTGTAAAAAAGTCATACCGTAACAAAATTCAGTCTGCCGGGCACAGAGCTGAAATGCTCGCAACGGGAACCGGGAGCTCTTGCACGGCCGTGAACGAATAACCGCAAACACAAAAGAGCCCGCTTCCGGATAAAACGGAAGCGGGCTCTTTTTGCGCGTGGATGCGATCAGTTCTTTTCGATGTAGACGCTGGTGGAGGGAAAGGCAAAATCCACGCCGTCAGCCTGCATGATGTCCATGATGTTCAGGTTCAGGTCGTTCTGCATCTGCAGAAACTCGGCGTAGACGTTGGTCAGCAGGTAGGCCGAGATCAGGATGTTGATGCTGGAATCTCCGAAGCTGGCCAGCTGCACGATGTTGGTGCCGTGGTTGGTGAGGGGGCTTGTATCCAGCATGGCCTGCAGGTCCTGCATTAGCTTTTCCAGCTGCGGGCGGGTGGTGCTGTAGGTGACACCCAGCGTGAATTTGTAGGGGCGCATGGTGCGCAGGGCGGCGTTCTGCACGGTGGCAGAGCAGATCTTGCTGTTGGTGATCACATTGACGGTTTTGTCCGGCGAGCGGATGCGGGTGGAGCGGAAGTTGATGTCGATCACTTCGCCTTCCACATCGCCCACGGTGATCCAGTCGCCCACCGAGAAGGGTTTGTCCAGCAGGATGACGATGCCGCTGAACAGGTTGCTGGCGCTTTCCTGCGCCGCCAGCGAGATGGTCAGGCCGATGAGACCGGCACCGGCAACGATGCTGCCGATGGGGAAGCCCACCTCCTGCGCACCGGCGGCCACGCCCACTGCAATGACCAGTACCTTGTAGGTGGTGTTCAGCAGGGAGAGCAGGGTCTTGTTGGAGCGGATCTCCGGGCTGCAGGATGCCAGCACCAGATCGGCCAGCTCAGAAGCTGCATACAGGCCCTCGCACACCAACAGGGTCATGACCAGCTGGAATGCCATCAGGAACAGCTTGCGCATACCGGGAATGGCCCACGGCAGGCTGGACGCAGCCAGATAGATGCCCACCACCGTGCACATGCGCTGCACCGGAACCGCAAAGCTGCGCAGCAGGATGGGCGTGCCGGTGAAATGCCAGCTGCGTGCCTCCAGGGCGGGGAAGCCCTTGTGGGTCAGCCAGCGGCGCACGAGCCATGCCGCAAGCAGAATGAGCAGAGCGCACACGGCCCGGGCAGCAAAGGCGGGCCAGCCCTCCAGCAGCATCGAGCCGAGCTCAAAGGAAAGATCACGGATCGAGAAAATCATACAAAACCTCCGGTATTTTTACACAATGAGACTATGATAACATATTTGCGCGATGCGGGCAAGCGCGTCGAGCGTGCAGGGGACACTGCCTAAAAGAATGACTTTGATAAAAAGATGCACAAATCGTGTGCTGACCTCTTGACAAGACCGGTCCGTCACGCTATACTTTGTGCCAGAAAGTTCGTTTCAGGGCGGGGTGTGATTCCCCACTGGCGGTAAAGTCCGCGACCACCCGCAAGGGTGCTGACCCGGTGCAACTCCGGGACCAACGGTATAGTCCGGATGCAAGAAACGGCAGACAACGTTTGTGTCTACGCGCCCTGTTGCAGTTTTTTGTTGCAGCAGGGCGCTTTTCTGTTTGTCTTACCCGTTCCGAGTTCCATGCGAAAAGGGCTTTCCAATCAATTTTTTGAACGGGGCGAACCCCGGGGGAGGACAAAACCTATGCGAAAGAATACGACCCACAACCTGACCGTTGCCGCCATGCTCAGCGCGGTGGCCTTTATCCTGATGTTCATCGAGTTTCCCATCCCGATGCTCATTCCCAGCTTTGTCAAGATGGACTTTTCCGACCTGCCGGCCCTGCTGGGTGCCTTTGCACTGGGCCCCGTGTACGGCGTAGTGATCAGCTTCATGAAGAACCTGCTCCACATCGTCATCAAGGGCACCTCCACCGCCTGTGTGGGCGAGCTGTGCAACTTCATGCTGGGCGCGGTGTTCTCGGCGGTGGCGGGCTTCATCTACAAGCACCGCAAGAGCCGCAAAACGGCCATCCTTGGTGCCCTTGCCGGTGCCGCAGCCATGGCGGTGTTCAGTGTGCCGTCCAACTACTTCATCACTTACCCGGCCTATGTGGAGTTCTACCACATGCCGCTGGAAGCCATTCTTGGCATGTACCAGGCCATTCTGCCTTCGGCCAACAGCCTGATCAAGTGCCTGGTCATCTTCAACATGCCCTTCACGCTGGTCAAGGGCCTGCTGGATGCCGTGCTCTGCATGCTGATCTACAAGCCGCTGTCTCCCATCCTGCACGGCCGCAAGTAATTTTTGCTTTTTTCTTTTCTCTTTTTTTTCTTTCTTTCTTCTTTTCTTCTCAATCAAACAGCAACTCCCCGGCTGGGGCTGCCCAATTGCAGCGGTCCCGGCCGGGGAGCTGTTTTATCATGGAAAAGAATAGATCAGGCCAGCGCGCCCTTGTCCAGCCATTTGCCGCGGGCCAGCCGGAGCAGGAACAGGGCACCGCGGGTGCACAGCTCGGCGCACATGGCAAACCACACGCCCACAAGCCCGAAGCGGGGAGCCAGCAGCACGGCCAGCGTGAGCCGGATGCCCCACATGCTCACAAGGTTCAGCACAAAGCAGCCGGTGCTGTCACCGGCACCCTGCATGGCACCGCTGGCCACGATGCTGGCCCCGAACATCGGCTCGGCAAAGGCTTCGATGCGCAGCACCTGCGCACCCAGCGCAATGACGGCGGCGTCGGCGGTGAAGATGCCCATCAGGGCCGGAGCAAACACATACAGGCCCACGCCGGTCAGCGCCATGATGGCCATGCCCATACCGGTGCACAGCCAGGCAATGCGTTTGGCCATATCCCGCCGGTGGGCGCCCACGGCCTGGCCTACCATGGCAAGGGAGGCGTCCTGGACGCCGTAGCCTGCCATGTAACACAGGCTTTCGGCGCTCACGCCCAGGCTGTTGGCCGCAATGGCGGTAGTGCCCAGCCCGGACACGATGCGGATCAGCAGAACCTGAGCAGAGGAAAGGGCGGCTCGCTCTGCAGAAAGGGGCGCACCCACCCGCCACAGATTCCGCAGGCAGGACCGGGTGATCTTCCAGGAGCCGGGCTTGCGGATGCACAAAGGGCCCTCTCGCAGCAGCAAAAAGCCCAGGGCGCACAAGCCGCCAATGGCCGTAGCCAGGGCGGTGCCCAAAGCAGCTCCCGGCACCCCCCATCCGGCACCCCATACCGTAAAGGAGCGTCCGGCCACCACCATGGTACGGGTGGGGTTGATCAAAAAGAAATTGAAAACGATGTCCAGCAGGCAGGTGGCTACGCTGATAAGGCCCGGGGTCAGGGCGTCACCAGTGGAGCGCAGCATGGAGGAGTAGGTGCCTGTGGCCATGGTAAAGGGCAGGGCAGCGGACCAGATGGCAAAATAGGCTGAGGCATCCGCCTGCAGGGCCGGGTCGGCCCCCAGCCAGCCGGGCAGATATCGGCTGATGCCGATGCCGAAAGCGGCTGCCGCCAGACCGACGAACAGGTTGAACAGCATGGACTGCCGCAGCACGCCCCGGGCATCCTCCTGCCGGTCGGCACCCAGATACTGTGCCACCTGAATGGAAAAAGACATATACAGCCCGGCCAGCATGCCGTGCAGCAGCCAGGTGCTGGAGCTGACGATGCCGATGGATGCGGTGGCCGAAGCTCCGATATGGCCCACCATGGCAGCGTCGATGTACTCCATGGCCGTGACCACGATCTGCTGCAGAATGGACGGGATGCTTAAGGTCAGCACGATCTGGGCCGTCTGCTGCAGCGGTACCTGCTCGCCCTGCCGCATTTTGGCCGAGAGTTGTTCAAGGGTAATGGACATGGATTCCTCCTTACGGGTCAGAAAAACGGATAACGAGTCCGGACACCTATTATAAAGGCGGATGGTACAAAAGTCAATCTGCTGCCTTTTTGTGCCCGGTGATTGATTTTTTGGGTGCGGCGTGATACACTCAACAGCACAAGGCATGAATTGCAAAAGAAATGAGGAGAATAGAAATATGATCGAATCTCTGGTGTCTGTCGTCGGGCAGCGCGGGGTGGATGCCGCAGCGTTTCTGCTGGCATTTGCACTCACCGCGCTTACTGATTCGCTGTTCCACAACAAGCTTCCCCACGACCATGGCCGTGAATTTGCCGTCAATGGCGGCCTGTCCAAGGGCAAGGCCCGCGGTTCCGGCCTGATCTTCGTGCTGTGCATCGCGCTGGTGTCGCTGGCATTCCTGCCGTTCCGGGTGGAATATGTCATCTACACCGTGCTGCTCATCGCTTCCATGCTCTCCGGCTACTTTGACGATGCCGCCGAAAAGGCCTGGAACGAGTACAAAAAAGGCATCATCGACTTTGTCATCGCCGTGGTGGCAGGTGTGACCTACCTCAACTTCAACGGCTGCGGCGTGCAGTTCCTGCAGTGGAACTTCACCTTGCCGTATGCCGTGTATCTGCTGCTCATCGTCATCCTGATCTGGGCCAGCATCAACGTGGTCAACTGCACCGACGGTGTGGACGGCCTGTCCGCCAGTCTGGCGGTGGTGACCATCGGCACCTACCTGATCGCCTACCACGAAGAGCTGGCCGACTACAGCACCGCCGGTGTGGTGTTCATGGGTGCGCTGCTGGCTTACCTGTGGTCCAACGCAAAGCCCAGCACCCTGCTGATGGGCGATGCCGGCAGCCGCGCCATGGGTTTCTTCATCGCCATCCTGTCGCTGAAGTGCGGCCACCCCTTCGCCTTCCTGCTGGCAGCCATCGTGTTCATCGTGGACGGAAGCCTGGGCATCCTGAAGATCAGCCTGAAGCGTTTCCTGCACATCTCCATCCTCAAGAACACCCGCACCCCGCTGCACGACCATGTGCGCAAGAACAAGGGTTGGAGCGACGAGCAGGTCGTGGCCCGCTGGCTCATCCTGCAGTGCGTGGCATCGGCTCTGCTGCTGCTCGTGGTGCACGGCTGATAAACCATCACAAAAACAAAAGCAGCGCCTGACGGAAATTTCAAACCGTCAGGCGCTGTTTTTGCATCCGAAAATTGTTGTTACAGCCCGGCCTTTTTGGCGGCAGCCTGCACCACATGGCCCACCAGCACCGAGGTGGTCACGGTGCCCACACCGCCCGGCACGGGGGTGATAGCATCCACGACAGGCTCCGCCTCGGCAAAGCGCACGTCACCGCACAGCTTGCCCTCGTCGTTCAGATGGATGCCCACATCCACCACGGTCTGGCCGGGACGCAGGCAGTCAGCACCCACGGCGCCCATCCGGCCCATGGCCACCACGACCACATCCGCCTCTTGGCAGATTTGGGGCAGGTCCTGGGTGCGGGAGTTGCAGATGGTCACGGTGGCATTTTCCCGGTCCAGCATCATGGCGGCGGGCTTGCCCACTACCAGGCTGCGGCCTACCACCACGGCGCGTTTGCCGGAGAGGGGAACATTGTAGTGCTTCAAAATCTCCAGGCAGGCCTGTGCGGTGCAGGGAGCATAACCCAGATCGGTGTTGGTGAACACACCGGCCAGAGAACCATCGGTGATGCCGTCGATGTCTTTTTCCGGAGCCAGTGCGGCACGCACGGTGCGGTCATCAAACTGCTTGGGCAGCGGGCGGAACAGCAGACAGCCGTGGATGGCATCGTCGGCGTTGATCTCTGCGATGATCTTCAGCAGGTCGTCCTGTGCTGCGTCGGCGGGGAGCAGATACTGTTTCACTTCCACGCCCACCTTGCCGCAGCGGGTCATCACGCCGCGCTCATAGGAAAGATCGTCCTCGCGCGCACCCACGCGCACCACGGCCAGCGTGGGCACGACGCCCTTTGTCTTGAGCTGCTCACACAGAGCAGCGTTGCGTTCATTCATGGCGGCCACTACGGGCGCGCCCTTCAGGATGCTTGCCATTTTGTATTCCTCTCATTTCAGGTAATGCGGTATGGCGTGTGGGGAGCTTTCTCCCCGCCCACCATCGGGTCAGATACGTAGCTGCTTTGTGACCTGCGCAAACACGGCGTCCGCCTTCGGGACATACTCGCTCAGCAGGGCGTCGGCCTGCGCATCCAGTGCGGCGGCATGGGTTTTGTCGGTCATCAGCTTTGTGTTGATGAACACGTTCAGGCTGGCGGCCTGCAGGGCGGCCTTGCACAGTGCGGCGGCGCAGCCTGCATCGGACACGGCCAGCGCGCTGCCCTTGGCGGCATATTCTTCCACAAGTGCAATGCCTTCGGCGCACTTGCCCATGATCTCCAGCGGCACGGCACAGGCAGCATCCAGTGCGGTTTCCAGCACAGCGGCCTTGTGAGCCGCCTGCTCCGGAGTGTCCTTGGGTAGGCCATAGGCGGCGGCCAGCGGCGCAAAGGCTTCGGCATCCGCCTGCACCAGTGCTTCCAGCTCCGCGCGCAGGGCACCGGCCCGCTCGTTCAGGGTCAGAATGTCCGCTTCCACGGCGGCATACTTCTTTTTGCCCACCGTCAGGCAGCCCACCATGTTGCCCAGTGCCACACCGGCGGCACCCACCAGTGCCGAGGTACCGCCGCCGCCCGGTGTGGGTGCTTTGCTGGCCAGTTCTGCCAGGAACCGGCTGCAGCTTTCGTTCATCATGTCCATGTGTACAAACCCCTCTCTGTCACAAACGCGTCCAGCCGCTGGTCGTGCTCATCCACGGCGGCGTGTGCAACGCGCTGAACTTCCAATGCAATGCCGATCTTTGCCGCTTTTATGCAGCGGGGCAGGTAGCGGTCGTAGTAGCCTTTGCCCATGCCCACCCGGAAGCAGTCTGCATCAAAGGCAGTGCAGGGCACCAGCACCAGATCCAGCCGTTCCGGTTCCAGCAGCGCCGACCGTTCCAGTACCGGCGTGCGGATGCCGTACAGCCCTGTCTCCCAGCCGTCCGGGCCGGGCACGGCGGCGGTGAGGGAGCAGTTTTCTCCGCACACCGGGTAGGCCAGCACCTTGCCCCGGCGGGCCGCTTCGGCGGAAAACCCGGCAAGGCCGGCTTCACCCCCAAAGGCCGCATACAGCAGGATGGTCTGGGCATTCTGCACGGCGTCCAGCTGCCACAGCCGGGCACACAACGCCGCGTTGGCGGCGGCCCGCTGCTCCGGCGAAAGGGCCCGGCGGGCCGCTTTGCCGGATGTGCGCTGGGCCTGCTTTTCCTCGGCGATGTCCACGCAAAACACCTCGTTTCATCTGTGATCGTGGAAAGCTGAAAAATCCACAAAATCGACAATGCATTTTTATACAAATATAATAAACACTTCAGTCCAAAAAAGCAAGCCTTTTGGCGAAAAGAGGATTGAAGGTTTTGCAGCTTTCTGCTATGATAATACAAAGCAATGCGGCCCAGTGTGCAGGAGCCGGGTGCTTGAACAAGACGTCGATCTGTCTGTATCAAGAGAGAGGTAACTGAAATGTACAAAGAAATGATGGATACCATCGGCCTGGTCAATACCGTAGACCCGGAGCTGGGGGCTGCCATGAACCGGGAACTGACCCGTCAGCGCCAGAACATCGAGCTCATTGCCAGCGAGAACATCGTCTCGCCCGCCGTCATGGCTGCCATGGGCAGTGTGCTCACCAACAAGTACGCCGAGGGCCTGCCCGGCAAGCGTTACTACGGCGGCTGCGTCTATGTGGATGAGGTGGAGAACATCGCCATCCAGCGCGCCTGCAAGCTGTTCGGTGCCAAGTACGCCAACGTCCAGCCCCATTCCGGTGCACAGGCCAATCTGGCCGTCTACTTCGCCCTGCTGGATCTGGGCGATACCGTCATGGGCATGGATCTGTCCCAGGGCGGCCATCTGACCCATGGCTCCCCCGTGAACATGTCCGGCAAGAACTACCACTTTGTTTCCTACGGCGTCAATGCCGATGGCGTGATCGACTACGCCGAGCTGGAAAAGCAGGTCAAGAAGGTGCGCCCCAAGCTGATCGTGGCCGGTGCATCCGCTTACCCCCGTGCCATCGACTTTGAGAAGATCGCTGAGATCGCCCACGGTTACGGTGCATTCCTGATGGTGGATATGGCCCATATTGCCGGTCTGGTGGCCGGCGGCCAGCACCAGAGCCCGGTGCCCTATGCCGATGTGGTGACCACCACCACCCACAAGACCCTGCGCGGCCCCCGCGGCGGCCTGATCCTGACCAACAACCCGGTCATTGCCAAGCGCATCAACTCGGCCGTGTTCCCCGGCACCCAGGGCGGCCCGCTGGAGCACGTCATCGCCGCCAAGGCCGTCTGCTTCGGCGAGGCCCTCAAGCCGGAGTTCAAGGAGTACGCCCGCAAGATCGTAGAGAACGCTCAGGCTCTGGCCGCAGCTCTGCAGGAACGCGGCGTCAAGCTGGTGTCCGGCGGTACCGACAACCACCTGATGCTCATCGACCTGCGTGACGAGGAGTGCACCGGCAAGGATCTGGAAGCCCGTCTGGACAGCGTGCACATCACTGCCAACAAGAATACCGTCCCCGGCGAGACCCGCGGCCCGTTCGTCACCTCCGGCGTGCGTCTGGGCACTCCGGCGGTCACCACCCGCGGCATGGGCGTGGCCGAGATGAAGGTCATCGCCGACTGCATTGCCTACTGCATCTGGCACTACGACGAGAAGAAGGATGAGATCGGCGAGCGCGTGCTCAAGCTGACCCGCGACTTCCCGCTGTACGAGTGATCCTATCCCAGAAAGAAAATGAAGCCGCTGCGCAGAAAAATACGCAGCGGCTTCGTTTTTTGCTGTTCGGTTGCTTACTCTTCCAGTGCCTGTGCCATGGCGGCGTCCGCTTCCTGCTGGGTGATGGTCTGCACCTTGAAACCGAAGTAGACGATGTGCCCCGCCCAGACAATGGCCATAATGGCGCGGCCCACGGGCACCTTGTCCATCAGGATGAACCCGGGGAGCATGATGGCCGTTACCGTGCCGATGAGGAGCGCCTTGGCCTTGCGGGTCATGCCGCGGCGGCGGAAATAGCTGCCGATGTACTTTTTATAAACGGTCGTGTGGGTGAACCAGGTGTGCAGCCGCTCGGAGCTGTTGGCAAAGCAGAAGGCTGTGAGCAGATAGAACGGCACCGTGGGCAGAATGGGCAGTGCAATGCCGATGGTGCCCAGCGCCAGGCTGATGCAGCCGAGGGCGACAAAAAACGCTTTTTTGAGAGGATGCATGACGAAGGTCCTTTCTGTGTCCGGTGAGATGTTGAATGTTAGAACGCACTAACTTTTGAGCAAAAAAGAAACGCCGTTCCAGAAGGAACGGTGCGTTTGCAAGAACAAACTGCATGGAGTGTATCATAAAAAATCCGTGTCTGTCAAGAGAAAATTTTTCCGGAAACGTTGTGTTCTGCCGCCGGGCGTGATAGGATAAAATGGAACAGAACGAACAAGGAGAACGGTATGGAACAGATGGGACTGCTGCATTTGTATTACGGCGACGGCAAGGGCAAGACCACCGCCGCCATGGGCCTTGCGCTGCGTGCATTGGGCAGCGGAAAAAAGGTGGTCATCGTGCAGTTCCTGAAGGGCGGCAAGAGCGGGGAGATCCCGCTGCTGGAGCAGCTGGGGGCCACGGTCTACCGGGGCAAGGCCGGGCAGAAATTCGTCTTTCAGATGAACGACGCCGAAAAGGCCGCCACGCGGGCCCTGCAGGACCGGAACCTGACCGTTGCCATGGCGCAGGAAGCGGACCTGTTGGTGTTGGACGAGGCCGGCAGCGCCTGGGAACTGGATATGGTGGACAAGGACCTGCTTCGCCGGGCGGTGCTGCAGCGTCCCGCCGGACAGGAATGTGTGCTCACGGCCCATGCCGCCCCGCAGTGGATGCTGGACGCCGCCGATTATGTGACCGAGATGAAGTGCATCAGCCACCCCTATCAGGAGGGAATTGCCGCCCGCAAAGGCGTCGAATACTGACCTTTGCACCGCATGGCTTGCAATTTGCCTACCGGTGTGATATGATGAAGCTGTACATTGTGCGCGCATTTCTGAGCAGCCCGGGCCGCAGGCCCAAAAAGGGGAACGCTCCGCACTGCTGCCGGGGCACCCCGACAGCATTTTGTTTAAAACTGCGGTTAGTATTTCCTAACGTTCAGCGGCCCGCCGAACGCGTGCGGAAACCATCATGGAGGGAACAGACAATGATCGAAACAGTGGTAAAGGTAGACGGTATGATGTGCGGCATGTGCGAGAGCCATGTCAACGATGCCGTGCGCAAGGCATTTCCGGAGGCAAAGAAAGTGGCCTCTTCCCACACCAAGGGCCAGACGGTGATCCATTCGGAACAGGCTCTGGACGAGGCAAAGCTGCGGGATGTCATCAACGCCACCGGCTACGAAGTCAAGGGCGTATCGAGTGCACCGTACGAGAAAAAAGGTTTTTTCTCGTTTTTGAAAAAATAAACCCGGAAACCATTTCATGAGGGAGGCGCATCTGCATGAGGATCCTGGTGTACGGAGCCGGCGTGCTGGGCTGTGAACTGGCCCATGTGCTGCTGCAGAACAAAAAGAACGACGTGACCCTGCTGGCACGCGGGGAGTGGAAGGAGCGCATCGACCAGAAGGGTCTGGTCATCCGCCAATGGGCGCAGCGCAAAACCACGGTGGACCGGGTGCGCACCATCGACGTCCTGGCCCCGGAGGACTTCTACGACCTTGTGTTCGTGGTGCTGCAGGCCGGTCAGCTGCCGGATGTGCTGCCCGTCCTCAAGGCCAACCGGAGCCCCTACTTTGTATTCGTGGGCAACGACCCCCATGCAAAGCAGGTTCTGGAAGCCATGCAGCGCCCAGCCGACAAGGTCGCCTTTGGCTTCCAGAACACAGCAGGCCGCCGGGAGCGCGATCGGGTGGTCAGTGTGCACACCGGTGTGGGCATGACGGTGGGCGGTGCCACGGCTCCGCTTTCCGGCACCTTCCGCATCCGGCTCAAGACCGCCTTTGACGGCACAAAGTATAAGCTGACGTTCTACAGCGATATGGACGAGTGGCTCAAGTGCCACATTGCGTTCATTCTGCCGGTCTGCTATGTGTGCTATGCCTGCAACGGGGACCTGACCCGCGCCACCAAACAGCAGCGCGCTGCCATTCTGGATGCCGCCTATGAGGGCTGTGAGATGCTCAAAGCTCTCGGCATCCCGGTGAACGACGCAGAGAATACGGACTATTACAAGCCCGGCACGGCAGGCCGCCGCAAGATGGACGCCATGGTGCTTGCCATGGCCAAGACTCCGCTGGGCCGCCTGTGTGCTTCCGACCACGCCATGCATGCGGTGCAGGAGATGCAGTACCTGGACGAAGCCTTTGAGGCTTTGCGCAAACAGGCCGGAACGGCCATGCCCATGTGGGAAAAGCTGCGCAACGAAATGCCTGCCTGGAACACCCTGCAGAAATGATCCTTCGGGCGCAAAGCCCCGCAAAAAGCCCCCGGCTCTCACGATCGAGAGCCGGGGGCTTTGCTGTGTCTGTCCGGGAAGAAGATCATGCCTGATCCAACAGTTCCTCCGGGTCTTCCAGCACCTCCTCAATGGCGCTGTCATCCGGGTCGACCTCGCTGTCGGCGCTTTCCGTCAGGCCCAGCAGTTCCTTGAGCCGGTCACGCATCAGCACAAGGTTCCGGTCAAGGTCGGCGTCCTCATTGAGCAGGTCCTGTACCATCTCAGGCTTGTCGGTGATCACATCATCCACGCCAAGGCTCAGCAGGGCACGGGCGTCCTCCGCACGGTTGACCGTCCAGGCAGACACCGTCTTGCCGCGCAGATGGATCTGCTGCACCATGCCGGAGGTAATAAAGGTGGATTCCACGCTAAAAAAGTCGGCGGCAGGCAGGTCGTAATAGGTGCCCACGCCCAGCGCCAGAATATACCCCGTCTCGATCTCGGGGTCCAGCTCCTTTACCTTGCAAAGGGTCTCGTAGCTCTGGGAGGTGATCACGCAGTCCTTTTCAAAGCCTTTTTCCCGGATGATGCGCACGGTCTCAGCTTCCAGCTCCGGGGTGGCGGCATTGGGCTTGATCTCGATGTTCAGCTGGATTTTCCCCTTGCACAGGTCCAGCACCTCTTCCAGTGTGGGGATCTGCGTACCGGCGTACCGGGCACTGAACCACCGCCCGGCATCCAGCTCCCGCACCTGTGCAAAGGTCAGGTCGTAAATGTTGGCGTTGCGGCCGGTGCAGCGGCGCAGGCTGGTGTCGTGGGTCACCATGACCACACCATCCTTTGTCATCTGCACATCCAGCTCGGCCCGGTCGCTGTGGTGGTCGATGGCCAGCTGAAAGGCGGGCAGGGTGTTCTCCGGTGCAGCCGTCGAATAGCCGCGGTGTGCCGTGACGATGGGAGCCGCGCCGCCCAGCATGGTGCGCAGCTCATCATCCGCCGGCAGCGCAATATAAATAAAGGAAAGGCCGATTGTGACCAGCGTGACGCCGACCACCACAGCGGCCAGCAGGCGACGGCCCTTCGCACGGACGGGCTTCCCATTCTGGGTATCCTCCGGCACGGCATCACCCTCCCGCAGACGGCGGTACAGCAAAAACAGGATGCTGCACTGCGCAATGGTGATGGAGCAGTCGAGCAGGAACTGGAAGAACGGCACCTCGACCAGCAGGCTGGCGCGGGACAGCGCCACCATGGCAGCGGTGTTCTGGAGCCCGATGCCCAGAATGACCGCGTACAGCGGTGCCAGTACGCACAGGGCCAGGCTGCCCGAACGGAGGACTGCCGAGAGATTCCAGCGCAGCAGAAGCAGCGCTGTGCGGAAAATTCGCTGCCGCACGAACCCGACGCTCTCCCGGACGGCCTGCCACAGGCTGCGGCGCTCCAGGACAAACAGGGGCAGCACCAGCGCACAGGAGAGGAACAATAGAACCAGCAGTACCACGATCGCCAGATACAGCGCATGATAGCGTGTGGTGGTGCGCAGTACGCCCAGAAGGTACTCCGGTACGGCAAACTGAGTGATGTAGTTGGAGGTCAGGAAAAAGCTGGTGAAGGGGATGAGCACGGCGCTGTATACGAGGACCGGCCAGTTCTGCGGAAGAAACGTGTGCCGGATGTCCACCAGCGCATCCCGCAGCAGGGCAGGCAGCTGCACCGGTCTGCCGCTGCGGGCCAACTCCAGTCCGTGCAGCAGCACCGAAAATTCATACAGCGCCCAGAATGCTGTCAGCAATGCAATGACCACAAGACACAGGATGATGGCCGGGGATACAAAAATGTCCGAAGCATTGCTGTTGTTCAGGTAATGCACGGGCGCGAACCGGAGTGTCAGCGACCAGAGCTGCTGCATCAGCGGGATAAACAGCAGGTTGGTTGCGACTGCGTACAGTCCGACCAGCGCCGGCAGGATGACCCCGGCATGGTGCAGCAGAGCACCGGCTGAGCGCTGCAAAGAATGATAGGTCTGGTTGAAAGCGTGCAGGGAAGAAGCGAAAGATTTCAAAGTTTGTCGGACCTCTTTTGCGTGGATTTTTGTTGTTTTCCGGGCGGGAGGATAGCATTGTCTGTCGGATTTTACCCGGATTTTACGATTCCGCAGGGAATGTAACATCAGTGTAACACAATTCTGACCAAAAAGATATGTGCGGATGGAGAGCACATTTACCAAAAATGAAAGAAATTTTTTTACACCGGTGCCGGGTGCACTGCAGAGGGCTTGCGGAAGCGAAAAAAGCGCAGGGCGATACATCGTTAAAAAATTATGGATTACAGCTAACAGATGTTGCTTTCGATGGATTTTTATAGAAAGTCTTGCAATTTCCTGGCAAAAACAGTATAATAAAACCAATTTTGAAAGCTCACACAGACAACCAGGAGGTCTTATCATGGCTTCAAAGATCAATAAGGGAGAAATCCTCGCCAAGTTTTTCGATGACGGGGAATACACCGCGCTGTTTGCCGATGGTGCGGTGAGTGCTGCCTGCGGCTATGCAGCAGGTCAGCAGGCATACGCTGTCTATCAGAACGGCGAGGCTGTTACCGTCAAGGACGTTGAGAAGAACATCAAGGTCCTGGAGATGGCCGCACAGACTGGCTGCCCGGTCGTCACGTTCTATAACTCGGTGGGCGCAAAGCTGGCCGAGGGCTTGGATGTGCTCACGGCCAATGCCAAGCTGAATGCGCAGATCGCAAAGGTTTCCGGCGTGATCCCGCAGGTGGCGGTGGTTCTGGGTGTGTGCGGCGGCACCAGCGCACTGAGCGCTGCCAATGCCGACGTGTGCATCATGGCCGAGGGCGCAGAGCTGTTCTTCACCGCTCCGTTCACCTCTGCCGCCAAGGGCGACAAGGTGGCTGATGCCGGCAGTGCTGCTGCCGCTGCCAAGGCCGGTGTGGCATCCATCGTGGCTGCCGACGCCGCCGAGGCTGCCGAGAAGGCTGCCCACATCGTGGGTCTGCTGCCCGCCAACAACCTGACCGGCCCTGCGATCTTTGAGTTCGAGCAGCCCACTGCTGCTCTGGCTGCCGGTGCAGAGCCTGCCAAGGCTGCTGCCGCTGTGGTGGACAAGGACAGCACCGTGGAGCTGTATGCAGGCTTTGGCAAGTCGGTCTACACCGCATTTGCCACCGTCGGCGGCAACGCCGTGGGCGTTGTGGCTACCGGCAAGAACCTGTGCCACAACTGCGTGGCCAAGATCGCCCGCTTTGTGCGCCTGTGCGACGCCTTCAGCGTGCCGGTGGTCACCGTTGTGGACACCGAGGGCTTTGTGCCCAGCGTGAGCGATGACATCGCCGGCGGCATCCGTGAGGCTGCCCGTCTGGCCGCCACCTACGCCGACGCCACCACCGCAAAGGTCACCGTTCTGGCCGGCAAGGCTGTGGGCCCTGTCTACACCGCATTGGCTGCTGCGGACCTGCGCATCGCCGTCACCGGCTGCGTGGTCAGCGCTCTGGAGCCCAGCGCAGCGGTCAGCGTTCTGTACAAGGATGAGATCGACGCTTCCGACAACATCATTGCTGCCACCAACGCCAAGGCTGCCGCTTACACCGCAGAGGTGTGCAGCGCTGCCAACGCTGTGGCCTGCGGTGCTGCCGATATGGTCTGTGACGCTGCCAATGTGCGCTCCAGCGTGGTTGCAGCCCTGGAGCTGCTGAGCACCAAGCGTGCTGCCCGCCTGCCCAAGAAGCACGGCAACATGGCTCTGTAAGCATCCGAACGTTTTATCTGATACGATTTTGATTTGGAGGATCCTTCCATGAAGTACTACAATATTACCGTCAATGGTGTTGCTTACAGCGTTTCCGTGGAGGAGACCGCTGCAGGTGCTGCTCCTGTTGCTGCTGCCGCTCCGGCTGCCCCCGCTGCTCCCAAGGCTGCTCCGGCTCCCGCTGCCGCCCCGAAGGCTGCTGCCGGTGCCGCAGGCGCTGTTTCCGTCAAGGCTCCCATGCCCGGCAACATTCTGGACGTCAAGGTCAGCGCAGGTGCTTCCGTCAAGGCCGGCGATGTGCTGGTGATCCTGGAGGCCATGAAGATGGAGAACGAGATCCTGGCTCCCCAGGACGGCACCGTTGCATCCGTCAATGTCAACAAGGGCGACACCGTCAACTCCGGTGACGTTCTGGTTTCCATGAACTAAGGGAGAGGTGACAACCATGGCGAAAAAGCCGATCAAAGTGACCGAAGTGGTCCTGCGTGATGCGCACCAGTCCCTGCTGGCTACCCGCATGACCATGGACGAGATGCGTCCGATCCTGCCCGAGATGGACAAGATCAATTACTTCTCTGTGGAATGCTGGGGCGGCGCCACCTTCGACAGCTGCATCCGCTTCCTGGATGAGGACCCCTGGGAGCGTCTGCGCATCCTGCGCAAGGAGCTGCCCCACCAGAAGCTGCAGATGCTGTTCCGCGGCCAGAACATGCTGGGCTACCGCCCCTACGCAGATGATGCCGTGGAGTATTTTGTGCAGAAGTCCGTGGCAAACGGCATTGATGTCATCCGCATCTTCGACGCACTGAACGATCCCCGCAACCTGCAGACTGCCATCAAGGCAGCCAACAAGGAAGGCGCTCATGTGCAGGGCTGCATCAGCTATACCCTGAGCCCTGTGCACAACAACGAGTACTTTGCTGCCTACGCCAAGACCCTGGAGGAGATGGGTGCAAACTCCATCTGCATCAAGGATATGGCTGGCCTGCTGACCCCCTATACCTGCTATGACCTGGTCAAGAAGCTGAAGGAGACCGTCAGCATTCCCGTTGACATCCACAGCCACTACACCGCCGGTCTGGCATCCATGTCCATCCTCAAGGGTATCGAGGCAGGTGCTGACATCATCGACACCGCCATGAGCCCCCTGAGCCTGGGCACCAGCCACATGCCCACCGAGAGCCTGGTGGCTGCCCTGCAGGGCACCGATTACGACACCGGTCTGGACCTGAAGCAGCTGAATGTCGTGCGCGCATACTTTGCAAAGCTGCGTGAGAAGTACATTGCCAACGGCCAGATCAGCCCCAAGAGCCTGGGCGTGGATGCCAACACCCTGCTGTATCAGGTGCCGGGCGGCATGTTCTCCAACATGCTCAAGCAGCTGAAGGATGCCGGCAAGGAAGACAAGCTGGACGAAGTGCTGGCTGAGATCCCCCGCGTTCGTGAGGACGCAGGCTATCCTCCGCTGGTCACCCCCACCAGCCAGATCGTTGGCACGCAGGCTGTGTTCAACGTCATCCTGGGCGAGCGCTACAAGATGGTCACCAAGGAGTTCAAGGGCCTGGTCCACGGCGACTACGGCAAGACTCCCGCTCCCATCAAGCCCGAGTTCACCAAGAAGATCCTGGGCGACGAGCAGCCCATCACCTGCCGCTTTGCCGACACGCTGGCTCCTGAGATGGACAAGCTGAAGGCCGAAGCCGCCAAGTGGGCAACGCAGGAAGAGGACGTGCTGACCTACGCCATGTTCCCGCAGGTGGCACCCAAGTTCTTCGACAAGCGCAATGCCAAGAAGCAGGGCGTGGACGGCGACCATGTGGACTACACCAATCAGTCCCACCCTGTCTGATCTGCTCATCTGAACTGAACAGCGAGCCTCCCGTACACAAGCGGGAGGCTTTTTGTTTTGGCAAAAACAGGAGGATTTCGCCTTTATGCAACTAAAATGCAACAAATACACCCACTTTTTACCAGAAATCTGACACAACTGCATTGACTTGCCACGGCATTCCTTTTATAATTAACAATCATATCAAGTGTTATTCTGAGCGAAGGGGGTTATTGCCATGAGGCGTATTACCGAAGAGCACCTCGCCGACCTGTGTGAAGCGGATTACCGGAACCTGATGGGGGTTACCCGGGAGGAATTCGGCCGCATGCTGCAGGCGCTGGAAGAAGGCTACCGCCGGGAACACAAGCGCAAGCCGCGTTTTACCAAGATCACCATGGTCGACAAACTGATCCTCACCCTGACCTATCGCTGCCAGTACCGCAGCATGGACAGCATTGCAAAGGAATACGAAGTCTCGCTGGACACCATTTCCGACAACATCCACTGGGTGGAACAGACCCTGCTGAACGCAGATCTGCTGGAAAGCAGCGTGACCTGCGTGTATAAAACGAATGCCGGAACAACGGCTCATTGACCCGGAAGCCCTGACGCGATCTTTATTTTCAGGATCGCGCCGGGGCTTTTGTTTCGCACCTGCGCGCAATGCCGTATTCCGGCCTGGAAAGAGCCTGATCCTGCACCTTGAATTTTTCAGAAAAGAATAGTAAAATGATGCTATATGTATCGTAACATGGGCTTGTATACCCAAAGGCGGATACATATGCCGGAAACTGTACGCAAACACACAAAAAAGGAGAACGTATGATTTTAAGCATGACCGGTTTCGGCAGGGGAACCGCAGTGCGCAACGGCCGTGAGATCACGGTGGAACTGCGCAGCGTAAACTCCCGCTATTTTGAGTATTCCTCGCGCATTCCGCGCACCTGCAGCTACCTGGACAGCCGCCTGAAAAAGCAGCTGAACGAGCGCATTACCCGCGGCAAGGTGGAGCTGAGCATGACCATCCAGAACGTGGATGCCGCCGACACGGTGGTAACCGTGAACATGGAGCTGGCCCGCAGCTATCAGCAGGCCATGCGGGATCTTTCGGAGCAGCTGGGGGTCAAGAATGACATTTCCGCCGCTGTCCTGACCCGCTTCCCGGATGTGCTGGCCACCCGCCACGCCGATGTGGACGAAGAGCAGCTGTGGGAAGATGTGTCTGCCGTCACGGCCCAGGCACTGGACCGTTTTGTGGAGATGCGTGCTGCCGAGGGTGCCAAGATGAAGGCCGACGTGGAAAACCGCCTGAACTTCCTGGAGGAATGCGTCGGCAAGGTGGAGACCCTGAGCGCAGGCCGGGTGGAGGCCTATACCAACCGCCTGTACGAAAAGCTCAAGGTCATTCTGGAGGACCGCGACATCGACGATGCCCGCGTGCTGACCGAGGCCGCCATCTTTGGCGACAAGACCGCCGTGGATGAGGAGACCGTCCGCCTGCGCAGCCACATCTCGCAGTACCGCGAGATCCTGCAGCTGAATGAACCGGTAGGCCGCAAGCTGGACTTCCTGACGCAGGAGCTGAACCGCGAAACGAATACCATCGGTTCCAAGTGTCAGGATCTGGACATCACCCGCATCGTGGTGGACATGAAGGCGGAGATCGAGAAGATCCGCGAGCAGATCCAGAATCTGGAGTGATACAGACTTTTTCGGAGGAATGCAATGAAGCTGATCAACATCGGGTTTGGCAACATGGTCAGCGCGGGCCGGGTCGTGGCAGTGGTCAGCCCGGATTCTGCGCCGGTCAAGCGTCTTGTCAAGGAAGCGCGGGAGCGCGGCATGCTGATCGACGCTTCCTATGGGCGCAGCACCCGTGCCGTGCTCATCATGGATTCCGATCATGTGGTGCTCTCGGCCCTTCAGCCGGAAACGGTGGCCAACCGTGCGGCCGGGCAGGAGAGCAAGGGAACAACAGAGGAGGAACAGACCCATGGAGAAGGATAAATTTCTGTTTGTTGTGTCCGGTGCCGCCGGCACCGGTAAGGACAGCGTGGTCAAGGCACTGCGCGAGGCCCATCCGGAGATCGAAAAAACCGTGTCTGCCACCACCCGCAGCCCCCGCCCCGGGGAGCAGGAAGGTGTGGATTACTACTACCGCACCCAGGAGCAGTTCCGTCAGCTGATCGACGCCGATCAGGTGGTGGAATACAACTTCTACAACGGCAACTACTACGGCACCCTGCGCGAGGAAGTGGACAAGCGTCTGGAAGCCGGCAAACTGGTGGTTCTGGTCATCGACGTGCACGGCGCTGCCAACATCCGCCGGATGTTCCCGGGTGCTACCACGGTGTTCCTGCTGCCGCCGTCGGTGGAAGAACTGGAACACCGCCTGCGTGGCCGCGGAACCGAGACCGAAGAAAGCATCCGCGAGCGTCTGGCCACGGCCCAGAGCGAGCTGGCCGAGCAGGATAAGTTCACCCTCAAGCTGGTCAACAACGAGGTAGCATCCTGCGCAGAAGAGCTGTATCAGGTCATCTGCCGCCGCGCCGGGATCGCACAGTAAATCAAACCGCAAAGGAGCCCGTGCCCATGCCAAAAACGGTGGGTGTTGCCGTAAGCAACGCGACCTTCCATTTTGATAAACTGTACACCTATGCCGTTTTGCCGGAGCATCAGGACAAGGTGCGTCTGGGCAGCATGGTGCTGGTGCCTTTTGGTCGGGGCAGCCGCGCCCGCATGGGGGTGGTGCTGGCCTGTGACGCCGAGCCGGAGCATTCCAAGCTCAAGTTCCTGTTCGACGTGGCCCCGGCGTCGGCCTGTCTGACCCCGGAGCTGCTGCGGCTGGTGCACTTTCTGAAGGAGCGCACCTTCTGCACCTATTACGAGGCGGTCAAGGCGGTCATCCCCTACGGGGCACAGTACAAGCCCACCGTGGCGGCCGATGGGGTCACGCCCGTGCTGCAAAAGCAGCTGGTCCGTCATACAGAAAATTCCTACCGGTTGGCCGGTACCCTGCCGCAAAAGCCAAAGCCCACCGCCAAACAGCTGGCGGCCGTGGCCCTGCTGGGCGGCGGCCCCCGCACCCTGACGGAGCTGGAAGAAAAGGGCATCAGCCGCGCCGTGCTGGACAATCTCTGTACCAAAGGCGTGCTGGAATGCACCAAGGTGAACAAATCCATCGACCTGTATGCCTCCATCCCGTTGCAGAATGAGCCCATTGTACTCACGCAGGAGCAGCAGGCCGCTTATGACGCGCTGCTGCCGAAACTGGAGGACGCCGCCCCGCATTCGGCCCTGCTGTATGGCGTGACCGGCAGCGGCAAAACGCTGGTATTCTTAAAGCTCATTGCCCGGTGTCTGGAGCTGGGCAAACGTGCGCTGGTGCTGGTGCCGGAGATCAGCCTGACACCGCAGATGATCCTGCGGCTCAAGCGGCAGTTTGGCCGTCGGGTGGCGGTGCAGCATTCGGCCCTCAACCACACCGAACGGCTGCTGCAATGGCAGATGATTCAGGACGGCGGTGCCGACATCGTGGTGGGCACCCGCAGCGCGATCTTCTCACCGCTGGAAAATATCGGACTGATCATCGTGGACGAGGAACAGGAACATACCTACCGTTCCGAGTCGGCGCCCCGCTACTCCGCCCATGAAGTGGCCCGGCAGCGTGCCGCCGAGAATGGCGCCCTGCTGCTGCTGGCCAGCGCCACCCCCAGCACCGAGAGCTTTTACGCGGCCCGGAACGGCCGCACCCAGCTGGTGCGGCTTACCCAGCGTTACGGCGGCAATCCGCTGCCCACGGTGCAGATCGTGGATATGCGGGCCGAGCTGGCCTCCGGCAACCCGCGGGAGATCAGCCTTGCACTGGAAGATGCCATCCGCCGCAATCTGGAGGCGAAAAAGCAGACCATTTTGCTCTTGAACCGCCGGGGCTACCAGACCATGGCCCAGTGCGAGGACTGCCGCGAGGTACTGAAATGCCCCAAGTGCAGCGTGCCCATGGTGTATCATAAGTCAGCCCACAAGCTGCTGTGCCACTACTGCGGCAGCCAGATGGACCCGCCGCCCACGGTCTGCCCGACTTGCGGCGGCAAGCTGCAATACCGGGGCTTCGGCACCCAGAAAGCTGAGGAAGAGCTGGCAAAGCTGTTTCCGGAAGCACGGGTGCTGCGCATGGATCAGGACTCCACCGCCGCCAAGGACGCTCACGAAAAACTGCTGGCAGAGTTTGCAAACCACGAGTACGACATCATGGTGGGCACCCAGATGGTGGCCAAGGGCCTCGATTTTGAGGACGTGACCCTTGTGGGCGTGCTGGGCATCGACTCGCTGCTGTTCGCACAGGGCTTCCGTGCCTACGAGAATGTGTTCAGCCTCATCACGCAGGTAGTGGGCCGCAGTGGCCGTGCAAAGGACCCCGGCTTTGCCATCATCCAGACCACCGACCCCGACAACCCGGTGCTCAACCTTGCCGCCGCACAGGACTACGACGCCTTTTTCGAGCAGGAGATCGCGTACCGGAAACTGGGCCTGTACCCGCCCTTCTGCGGGCTGTGTGTCATCGGCTTTGCCGGGCCAAAGGAAATCGAAGTGGCTCGGGCTGCCGCCCGGTTCGCCGCTTTGCTGGGGCAGCAGGCGGCAAAACAGCCCGACCTGCCTTTGCGGGTGTTGGGCCCCACGCCGGGCAGCATTGAAAAGATCAACGACAGTTACCGCTACAAGCTCACCGTCAAGTGCCGCAACGACCGACGCTTCCGCGACCTTGTGCGCAGTACGCTGGACTGTTATGAACAGGAAAAACTTCCGTCCAAGGCCACCGTTGTGGTGGACCTGCATTCGGACGGTGATATCTGATAATTTTTGGAGGTACCATTTATGGCAATCCGCAACATTGTAAAAGAAGGCGACCCCATCCTGAACAAGGTCTGCCGCCCCGTTACCAACTTTGATGATCGTCTGGCCACCCTGCTGGATGATATGCGTGAGACCATGATCGCCGCCGACGGCGTGGGTCTGGCCGGCCCGCAGGTGGGTATGCTGCGCCGCCTGTTCGTGGTGTGGGACACCACCGACGCACCGGAGGAGATCCCGGAGGATTACGAGTACAAGTTCATCGACTTTGTGAACCCCGAGATCCTCGCGGTGTCTGAGGATGAGGAGACCGCCTATGAGGGCTGCCTGTCCTTCCCGGGGCACAACGGTGCGGTGACCCGTCCCGCCGCCGTCAAGGTGCGTGCACAGGACCGCCACGGCAACTGGTTTGAACTGGAAGCCGAGGATCTGCTGGCCCGCTGCATCCAGCATGAGAACGACCATCTGGACGGCATCACCATCATGCAGTCCAGCGAGTATTTCTACGAGGACACCGAAGAGGGCAAGAAAGCCGCCCGTGAAGCGAAAGGAAACAACTGATGCGCATTCTGTTCATGGGCACGCCGGACATTGCCGCCGAGTGCCTGAAAGCCCTGTATTCCGCCGGGCATGACATCTGCGCGGTATACACCCGGCGCGACAAGCCTGTGGGCCGCAAGCAGGTGCTCACGGCCCCGCCGGTCAAGGAAGTGGCACTGGAGCACGGCACCCCGGTATTCCAGCCCCGCACCCTGCGGGACGGCAGCGAGGATGCCAACATCCGTGCCCTTGCCCCGGAACTGATCGTGGTGGTGGCTTACGGCTGCATCCTGCCCAAGTCGGTGCTGGAGCTGCCGAAGTACGGCTGCATCAACCTGCACGTTTCGCTGCTGCCGAAGTACCGCGGCAGTGCTCCAGTGCAGTGGTCGGTGCTGAACGGTGATGCCGAGACCGGCGTGTCCATCATGCAGATGGACGAAGGTCTGGACACCGGCGATGTGCTGCGCTGCGAGAAGATCGCCATCGGCCAGGAGGAGACCAGCGGCGAGCTGTTCGACCGGGTGACGGCCGTGGGTGCCCGCGTGCTGTGCGAGGTGGTTCCGGCCATTGCTGCCGGGACCCTGACGCCGCAGCCCCAGGACCATGCAAACGCTACGCTGGCCCCGATGCTGAACAAGGAAATGGCGGAGTTCCGCCTGACCGAGTCCGCCGCCCACATCCACAACTGGGTGCGCGGCATGAACCCCTGGCCCTGCGCCTGGTTCGTGACCTCCGGCGGCAAAAAGGTCAAGGTGATGGAGTGCTGTGCGGTCGCCTCTCAGGGGGAAGCCCCGGGCACCGTGCTGGCAACAAAACCCCTCACCGTGGCCTGTGCTGACGGCGGCATCCAGCTGCTGCAGGTGGTGCCGGAAGGCAAAAAGCCCATGGATGGCACCTCCTTTGCGGCCGGTCTGCGCCTGAAAACGGGGGACATCCTCTGATGGCGGCCAATCCGCGGGCGGCTGCGGTCGCCGCGCTGGTGCGGCAGGAGCAGGACGGCTTTTCCAACCTGATCCTGGACGCCGAACTCAAGCGCCAGAAGCTGGAAGGCCGCGACAAGGCCTTTGCCAGTGCCATTTTTTACACAGTGCTGGAACACCGGGGCACACTGGACTATATTCTGGAACAGTTTCTGCCCAAGGGTCTGGCAAAGCTGGATGCCCCGGTGCGCGAGATCTTGCGTGCTGCGCTGGCACAGGCCCGCTATATGCAGGTGCCAGTGTCGGCTGCCGTCAATGAGGCGGTCAAGCTGACCCGGAGCTTTAAAAAATCCAGTGCATCCGGTCTGGTCAACGCTGTGCTGCGCCGCGCCTGTACCTATGATCTGGACACGGCAGTGTTCAGGGATGACATAGAGCGCCTGATGGTGCTGGGCTCGGCCGGGCGGGATGTGGCAGAATTCCTGCACAAGAACTACCCGGACGAAGCACGGAACATCCTCACCTACAAGGCAGACGACGGCCTGACCAGCCTGCGGGCAAACCCGCTCAAAGCGGACGCCGCTGCGCTGTGCGAAAAGCTCACTGCACTCGGTGTGCGGGAGGTGCGGCAGGGCGTAGTGCCCGGCAGTGTGTTGGCCCGATTCGAGGGCAGCCCCGCCGACCAGAAACTGTTCCGGCAGGGATATTACCATGTGGAGGGGCAGGCCAGCCAGCTGGCGGCTCTCTGTGTGGAGGCAAAACCCGGTGAGACCGTGCTGGATCTGTGCGCCGCGCCCGGCGGCAAGACCCTGCTGTTGGCCGAGGAAATGCAGAATACCGGCACGCTGTACAGCTGCGATGCGGCCGAGAACCGCGTGCAGCTCATCCGCACCGCCGTGGAACGGATGGGGTTTACCAATGTGAAAACCCTGTGCAATGACGCAACGCAGACAAACCCGGCCCTGCCGCAGGCCGACCGCATTCTGGCGGATGTGCCCTGCAGCGGTCTGGGCATTCTGGCAAAAAAGCCGGACCTGCGCTATAAAAAGCTGGACCCGGCCCGGCAGGCTGAATTATTGGCCACCCAGGCGGCCATTCTGGATACAGCGGCCCGGCTGCTCAAGGCTGGCGGGCGGATGGTCTACTCTACCTGCACCATCGAGCCGGAAGAAAACCAGCTGCAGATCCGCGCATTCCTGCAGCGGCACCCGGAGTTCTGCGTGGCAGAGCCTGCTGTGGCCTTCCCGGCAGGCATGACGGTAACCGAATATGGGGCGCTCTCGGTGCCCACCCGCACCGGCATGGACGGCTTTTTCCTCTGTGCGCTGCAAAAAACGCGCTGAGAGGTGCAATGCCGCCGTGTACTGGTTCGTATTGATCAATAGGAGAACACAATGGAACAAAAACGCTGTATTTCTTCGCTGACGCTGGCGGAACTTTCCGCTGAGCTCAAGGCGCTGGGGCAGCCGGGCTTCCGGGCCAAGCAGATCTTCCACTGGGTGCACCAGAAGCTGGTCACCGAATTTTCGGCCATGACCGACCAGCCCAAGACCCTGCTGGCCAAGCTGGAAGAAGCCTTCTACATCGCTGCCCCGCAGATCGAGCGCCGTCAGGAAGCAAAGGACGGCACCGTGAAGTATTTGCTGCGCATGGCCGACGGCAACTGCATCGAAACGGTGGTCATGCGCTACCACTACGGCAACACGGTGTGCGTGTCCACTCAGGTAGGCTGCCGCATGGGCTGCCGCTTCTGCGCATCCACCCAGGCCGGGCGTGTGCGCAACCTGGAAGCCGGTGAGATCTGCTCCGAGATCTACACCGCCCAGAAGGACATCGGGGAGCGCATTTCCCACATCGTGCTCATGGGCATCGGCGAGCCACTGGACAATTTTGACGAAGTGATGCGTTTTCTGGAAAACATCACCTCACCGGAGGGCGTCAACATCGGCATGCGCAACATCAGCCTGTCTACCTGCGGCCTGGTGCCCAAGATCGACATGCTGGCCGAAAAGAAGCTGCAGCTCACCCTGTCGGTGTCGCTGCACGCCCCCAACAACCAGATCCGCAGCAGCATGATGCCGGTCAACGACGCTTACCCGGTGGAGCAGCTGATCCAGACCGTGCGCCGCTATCAGGACACCACCGGACGCCGCGTCAGCTTTGAATACTCCATGGTGCGCGGCGTCAACGACTCTGACGCCTGTGCAAAGCAGCTGGCGGACCTGATCCGCGGCATGGGTGCTCACGTCAACCTGATCCCCATCAACCCCGTGGACGGCAGCCCCTACTCCGCGACCGATGCGGCCAATGTGCGCCGTTTCCAGCAGAAGCTGGAAAGTCTGGGCGTCAACGCTACGGTCCGCCGCCGTCTGGGCAGCGAGATCAGCGCCGCCTGCGGCCAGCTGCGCCGCGATGAAATGAACGGGAAGGCATAACAGAGGGAGAAGCCTATGAAACTTGCAGGAAAAACGGACGTCGGGCTTGTCCGGCAGGACAATCAGGACGATTACCGTGCTGGGCAGCTGCCCGGGGATGCGGCTTGGGCCCTGGTGTGCGACGGCATGGGCGGCGCACGCGGCGGCAGGGAAGCATCCCAGAGCGCATGCGATGTGATCGAGCGCTGTTTTCAGGAGCACTACAACAAGTGTCTGCCCGGAGAGGAAGAGCTCTTTCTCAAACGGACGCTGGTCAGCGCCAACCGCTTTGTGTTCCAGAAGTCCATCCGGGAAGAGTCTCTGGCCGGTATGGGCACCACGGCGGTGTGCGCACTGGTGCGCTCCGGCAAAGCCTATCTGTGCCACGCAGGCGACTCCCGTGCCTATCTGTTCCGGGACGGCAGCCTGGCCCAACTCACCCATGATCACTCCTATGTGCAGGAGCTGGTGGACTGCGGCACCATCACCGTGGAGGAAGCCGAGCATCACCCCCAGAAGAACATCATCACCCGGGCGCTGGGCGTGGATTACCGCCTGGACCCGGAGTTCACCAGTGTGGCTGTGCATCCGGGCGACCTTCTGCTGCTGTGCTCCGACGGCCTGACCAACGCGGTGCCCCGGCCTCAGCTGGAACAGCTGCTGCGTACCGGCAGCTTCTACGACCTGCCGGATCTGCTGATCCGGGCCGCCAACGAGAACGGCGGCAAGGACAACATCACGGCCTTGCTGCTGGGCGTGGAGCCGCTGGAGGTGCACCATGGATAACCTGATCGGCAAAAAGCTGGATGGGCTGTATGAAGTCAAGGAACTCATCGGCTCCGGCGGCATGGCCAACGTATACAAGGCGGTTATGCTGGGCCGCAACGGCCCGGTGCCCGCCGGTACTGTGGTGGCGGTGAAGGTGCTCCGGCAGGAGTACACCCACGACCCGGAGCTTGTGCGCCGGTTCAAGAACGAATCCAAGGCCATTTCGCTGCTCAACCACCCCAACATCGTCAAGGTATACGACGTTTCGGTCAACGACCAGCTGCAGTATATCGTCATGGAATATGTGGACGGTATGACCCTGCGGGAATACCTCAACGAGCGGGGCGGCAAACTCACCAGCCGGGAGACCGTACACTTTATTTCCCAGATCCTCAAGGCGCTGGAGCACGCCCACGCCAACGGTGTGGTGCACCGGGACATCAAGCCCCAGAACATCATGCTGCTGGACAACGGCCAGCTCCGCATGATGGACTTTGGCATCGCGCGCATCTCCCGGGCCGAAAACCAGCTGCTCAGCGGCAAGACCATGGGCAGTGTGCACTATATCAGCCCGGAGCAGGCCAAGGGCGACGAGACCGACTGCACCAGCGATATTTACTCGGTGGGCGTCATGATGTACGAGATGCTCTCCGGTCAGCTGCCGTTTGATGCAGAGGACGCCGTGGAGGTGGCCATCAAGCAGATCTCGGATCAGCCGAAATCCCTGCACGAGATCGCTCCGCAGGTGCCTGCCGCACTGGTGGAGATCACCGAAAAAGCCATGGCGAAGCTGCCGCAGAACCGGTATGCTTCGGCCCGTGAAATGCTGGACGCGCTGGACACCTATGTGCAGAACCCGTCCGTCATGTTCGAGTATCAATATATCACAGAGGATGCACCCGAAAAGGTGGTGAAACGTACGATGAATCAGAACAAAGCTGCCCGCCAGAACCATCCGAACGAGTCGGCTGCCCCGCGCGGCAAAAATGCAAAGCGCAAGCGGCGCACCATTTTTCTGCCGGTCCTGTTCGGCATCACGATCGCTTTTGCACTGGCCTGTTTGGCCCTGTGCTGGCTGATCCTGAACGACTCGTCCAACCTGATGAACAACAAGGCCGATATCACTCTGAACGATTACATCGGCATGACTCAGGAGGAAGCCCAGGCCACCGAGCAGGTGGCTTCCGGCCAGATCAGCGTGACCTGGGAGCAGGAATACAACAGCAACTATGCGGCCGGTTATATCTACAAACAGTCGCCGGTGTCCGGCCGCACCGTGCGTGAGGGCCAGGGCGTGACCCTGACCGTCAGCCTGGGCACCCAGTATGTCACCGTGCCGGACCTGACCAACTATGTGCAGGCCGACGCCGAGCAGCAGCTCAAGAGCCTGGGCGTTTCTGTGCTGGTGACCCAGGCCGTGGACACCTCCGTGGCCTCCGGTGCCGTGATCCGCACCGACCCGGCAGCCGGCACCCAGGTAGAATCCGGATCCACGGTGGTGGTCTATGTCAGCCGCCCGCAGGTGGCCACCACCACCAAGGTGCCGTCGCTGTCCGGCATGAGCGTGGACGATGCCCGCACCCTGCTGGTGCAGAACCATCTGGGCCTGGGCAGCCAGACCGACCAGTACAGCGACCAGCCGGTGGGCACGGTCATCGGGCAGAACCCGGCGGCCGGTTCCACCGCCAAGCTGAACGGCCGGGTGAACATCACCGTGAGCGCAGGCCCGGAGCCCGCGCCGGTGGAGCCGGAAGCACCCAGCGGCAGCGGCAGCGACTGGTGGGGCAGCCTGTGGGGCGGTGACAGCAGCTCCTCTTCCGGCTCTTCTTCCAGCACCGAGACCGGTGAATCCGCTTCCAGCAGCGAAGGCTCCGGCCTTGCCGACTGGTGGGCTTCGCTGTTGGGCTGACGGAGGCAGGCATGAACGGTTATATCGTAAAAGGCATCGGCGGTTTTTACTACGTTAAAACGCCGGATGGCATCGTGGAATGCAAGCCCCGCGGCATTTTTCGCAAGCAGAAGATCACCCCGGTGGCCGGGGATGAGGTAACGCTGGAAACCGAGAACGGTGCTTCGGTCATTGCACAGATCGCCCCGCGCAAGAACGTATTCGTGCGGCCGCCGGTGGCAAACCTGGACGTTCTGTTTCTGGTGGCCAGCACCACCCAGCCTACCCCCAGCACCCTGGTGCTGGACAAGCTGTCCGCCATTGCAGTGGACAAGGGCGTGCAGCCGGTGATCGTGTGCACCAAGGGCGATCTGGCGGAGGCAGAGTTCCTGCGCAGTGCGTATGAAAAATCCACCCTGCCGTTCATCCGCATCGACTACGGCAGCGGAGCCGGGCTGGACGAGGTCAAGCAGTGGATCAGCGGACGGCTGTGCGCGTTCTGCGGCAACTCCGGTGTGGGCAAGTCCACGCTGCTCAACGCATTGCTGCCGGATGCTGCCCGGGAGACCAGCGCCATCAGCCAGAAGCTGGGCCGCGGCCGCCACACCACCCGGGAAGTGACTATTTTTGAAGCCTTTGGCGGCCGAATTGCCGACACGCCGGGCTTTGCCAGCCTGGAAGCAAACCGGGCAGGCTTTATCCCTAAGGAAAATCTGGAGCACGCTTTCCCGGAGTTCGGACCCTATCTGGGGCAATGCCAGTTCACCGGCTGCTCCCACCGGACCGAAAAGGGATGCGCTGTGCGGCAGGCTCTTGCCGAGGGCAAGCTCTCCCAGACCCGGTACGACAGCTACTGCGCCATGTACGATGAGGTCAAGGACGTCAAGGACTGGCAGCGCCCTAAATTTTAAAAAGCAAGGAAGGTTTGTTTATGGCACGGTGTGTGATCCTTTCGGCCTGCCCGGTCTCTCCGGCGCTGGCCGGTCTGCTGCGGGAAGATGATTTTATCATCGCCTGCGATGCGGGCTACCGCAACTGCGCGCCCCTGCACTGCAAGCCCCATGTGATCGTGGGCGACTTCGACACGGCACCCTGCCCGCAGCAGGAGGACGACGAGATCGTAGTTCTGCCCCATGTCAAGGACGATACCGATACGGAATACGCGGCAAAGCTGGCCGTGCAGAAGGGCTTTGACGAGGTGCTTCTGCTGGGGGGCCTCGGCGGCAGGCGGCTGGAGCATACCCTTGCCAACCTGTGCACCGGTCTCGGCCTGGAAAAGCGCGGTGTGCGTGCCACCCTGCAGGACGAGCGCAGCCGCATCACCTTTGTGATGCCCGGCGAGACGCGCCGCTACCCCAAAGAGGATTACTTCTATTTCTCGGCGTTCCCCATGGAAGGCCGTGCAGAGGGCGTCTGCGAGCAGGGTTCCTATTACGAACTCACCGATGCAGAGCTGACCGCAGGCTACCCGCTGGGCGTCAGCAACGAATACGCCGAAGGCTCCGACTGCATCACGGTGTCCACTCGCGAAGGGGCACTGGTCATCGTGGAAACGGTGGCGGACTGATCCTTTTCCGGCAATTCCGGAACATTCCGGCTGCAAACTGCTTATAGTGTGGTATCAGACGGAAAGGTGGGGATCGGGATGCAGGTGATCGTGCTCAAAAGCCCCAGACTGCTGCGCGGTGTGCTGCGCAGACTGTTTGGCATCCGCAGCAACACGCAGGAATAAGCGCAAGTCAAGCAAAGCTCCCGTCGGGCAGGCCCCGGCGGGAGCTTTTTGCTGCATATCTCCCGGCCCGGCCGCATACCGTGTGGTAGAAGCGGACAGGGAAAGGAGCATCTTGCATGGAACTGAAGATCTTTCGGGACACGATGCCGCAGGCGGGCACGGTGTGCACCGTCAAGGCAGAGCTCCCGCTGGAGACCGAGATCCTGGTCTCGGACTATCTGCCGCCGGTGTTCAAACTGGTCAAATGCTTTGCAAAGCCGGTCATCCTGCAAAAGCAGCTGCAGCCGGGCAGGCTGACACTGGAGGGTTATCTGCGCTGTACGGTCTATTATCAGGGCGAGGAGGGTACAGGTCTCTGCCAGACCGAACAGAAACTGCCCTTTACAAAGCAGCTGGAACTACCGGAATTTGACTTTACGGCCTGGACGGCGGTGGTGGAGGGTCAGACCGAATACCTCAACAGCCGGGTGGTCAACCCGCGCCGCATGGAGGTGCGAGGCGCCGTGGGGCTGGTGGCGACCGTGCGCACTCAGAACAAAGCGGAGGTGATCACTGCACTGGCCGATGGCGGCATTGAGCAGCAGCTGGACACCCTGCAGGGCGTGCGCAGCATTGCGGTGCTGGATAAGCTGATCTCGGCCGAAGGGGAGCTGGCTTTTCCCAGCCCGCCGGCGGCGGTGTTGGACATTGCAGGCACAGCCAATGCACAGGAGGTACGGCTGCTGTCCGGCAAAGCGGTGGTCAAGGGCGAAGTACGGGTGCAGTGTGCCTGGCGTGCCGAGCAGGAAACCGAATTGCAGAGCCTGAGCACGACTCTGCCGTTCCAGCAGGTGCTGGATGTGGACGGCCTGACCGAGGACTGCAAGTGTCTTTGCGTGGTGGAGCCGGTAGGCTTCTCCCTGACGGAAGGGCAGCCGGACGCGGCGGGCACCCTGTCGGCCAGCCTGATGCTGCATCTGCGGGCCTGGCGCAGCTACCAGCTGCAATATGCGGCGGATGCCTTTTCCACCCGGTTTGAAACGGAGCTTGTCCCACAAGAGCTGGCGGCCGAAGAACTGGTCTGCCTGCTGAATGCAACCACGACGGTTTCCGGTTCCGGCCCGCTGCCGGATGCCGGGGCACAGCTGCGTGCCTGTTTTGTATCGTATGGGCCTGTCAGCATCTCGCAGCAGAGTGGGCAGGGCGTCGGCTGGGCGCTGACAGCCCGCGCCACGGCCACCGCCTTTGCGGAGAACAGCCTGGGAGAGCTGGACAGCTACGAAAAAACGCTGGAGCTTTCCGTGCCCATCCCGGCCGAGGTGCCCGCCGGGATGCAGCTGCAGCCGGAATGCTGGCTGAGTACCGACAGCGTACAGTGTACCTGCACCGGCGGAACTCTTACCGTAACCATCACCGCCCGGGCTGAGGGTGCCATCCTGGGACGCAGTACCCGCCAGGGCATTGGCAGCATTTCGCTGGGCGAAGCCCTGACCCCTGCCGACCCGGAGATCACCTTGCGCATTTACTATGCACAGGAAGGGGAGGCGCTGTTCGATATCGCGCGGCGGTTCCATGTGCCGCCGGCCCAGATGCTGGCGGCCAACGGACTGGACCCCGACACCCGGGTGCTGACGCAGGCACAGCATTTTCTGGTGCCGGGCCTCTGACCCCAAAGCACAGACATTGCTCTTTCCGGAGTGGTGCCTGTGCTTTTTGTATGCCCGAACAAGCGATCCGGCCAAACGAAATCTTATGTCTGCCATAAAAATTTTTGAGCGTTTCTATCACAAAAAATGCTACAAGGCCCTTTTCTCCGGCCCGGCGGTGGAGTATAATAGACAATGTTTGGAACAGGAAAGGAGCAATTTCAACATGGAAACAAGCAATTCGCTTCTGGATGCGGACATCATCCGGGAGCAGAAGCCTGTGTGGGCCTTCAGCCGAAAGGTGTTTTGTGAGGGCATCCGGGATGGCGTGCCCATCGCACTGGGCTATTTTGCCGTCTCTTTCTCGCTGGGCATTGCAGCCCGCAAGGCGGGTTTTACCCCGCTTCAGGGGTTTCTGGCCAGTCTGCTGAACAACGCATCGGCCGGTGAATACGCTGCCTTTGCGCTTATTATGAGCGGTGCCAGCTATTTTCAGGTGGCCGTGATCACCCTCATCGCCAATGCGCGCTATCTGCTCATGAGCTGCGCGTTGGCCCAGCGGTTTGCACCGGGCACGCCGTTCTGGCACCGGCTGGTCATCGGTTACGACGTAACGGACGAGCTGTTCGGCATCACCATTGCACGGCCCGGCAGCCTGAACCCCTGCTATACTTACGGTGCCATCCTGCTGGCAGCCCCGGCGTGGGCATCCGGCACGGCATTGGGCATCGTTGCCGGCAACCTGCTGCCGCTGCGTGCGGTCAGCGCCCTGAGCGTTGCGCTGTACGGCATGTTCCTTGCCATCATCATCCCGCCTGCCCGCAAGGATAAGGTGGTGGCTGTGCTGGTGGCCATCAGCTTTGCATTGAGTTTTGCCTGCAACTATCTGCCGGGCATCTCGGCACTTTCGGACGGCACCCGGACCATCCTGCTCACCGTACTTATTTCCAGTGTGGCTGCGGTGCTGTTCCCGGTCAAGGATCAGGAGGCGGAACATGACGCATAACAACTACATTTACATTGCGGTCATGGCACTGGTGTCGTATGCGATCCGCATCCTGCCGCTTACTCTGATCCGCAAACCCATCAAGAACCGGTTCGTTCAGTCGTTCCTGTACTATGTGCCCTATGTCACGCTGGCCGTCATGACCTTCCCGGCCATCGTGCAGGCCACCCAGAGCCCGGTGGCCGGTGCTGTGGCGCTGGTGATCGGCATTGCAGCGGCCTGGTGCGGTGCAAGCCTGTTCCAGGTGGCTGTGGCCTGCTGCGCCGTGGTCTTTGTGCTGGAATTCTTCCTCTGAAAAAATGCAGCTGCGCTCTGAAGCTTTCGCTTTGGGGCGCAGTTGCTTTTCTTACTGCACAAAATATGCTATACTGACAGCAAACCAGGGAAGGGAGACGGTACCGATGAAACGCGTTCTCATCACAGGCGGCAGCGGCTTTCTGGGCGCACGCATCCTGCAGCAGGGGCTGGGGGATGCAGAGCTTTGCAGCCTGCCCCGCGGCTTTCTGGCAGCAGCCGGGGAGGCAGAAGTGACCGAGACCATTCAGAAACTACAGCCTGCGGCCATTGTGCACGCGGCGGCTCTGTCGGACACCGGCTATTGCGCACAGCACCCGGAGGAAGCCCATCGTGCCAACGTGGAGCTGCCGGTCTGGGTGGCAAAAGCTGCCTGCGCATCCGGCGCAAAGCTGCTGGCGTTCAGTTCAGATCAGGTCTATGCCGGAATCACGCAGCCCGGGCCGCTGCCGGAGACATTGCCCCTGCAGCCGACCAATGTATATGGCCGCTGCAAACTGGAAATGGAACAGCGTGTGCTGGAACTCTGCCCGGACGCTGTGCTGCTGCGGGCCAGCTGGATGTATGACCTGCCGGGCTACGGGCTGCCCATCCGGGGCAACCTGCCGCTGAACCTTTTGCGCGCCGCCCTGCATGGGACGTCGGTGACCTTTTCGGCCAACGACTGCCGGGGCGTGACCTATGTCCGACAGGTGATCGCAAACCTTGCTCCGGCACTGAGCCTGCCCGGCGGCGTGTACAACTTTGGCAGCTCCAATACGGAAAATATGGTGCACACGGCACAGCAGTTCGCGCAGGAGCTGGACATTGCGGTGCAGATTGAAGCCGCCGACTGGCCGCGCAATCTGGCCATGGACGGCAAAAAGTTGGAAAAGGCCGGCATCCGCTTTGATACCACACAGCAGGGCATCCGGCACTGCCTGCGGGATTACGGCTTAGCCAGTCGGTAAAAGGAGAAAAACGATGAGCGAAGAGATCCGGCCGGGGCGTTACCGGCATTTCAAAGGCAAAGAATATGAGGTGCTGGGTGTGGCCCGCCACAGCGAGACCGAGGAGGAATATGTGGTCTACCGGCAGCTGTACGGGGAGCACAGTCTGTGGGTGCGGCCCGTCTCCATGTGGAACGAGATGGTTACCCGCGACGGCAAGACCCAGCGACGGTTCACCTATGTGGACGAGGAAGCCTGATGTGCGGACAAAGAAATTGTAAAATCTCTGTATCGCACAAAAACTGAAAAAACTCTAGAAAAAAGCAGGGGATTCTGCGCGAAACCAGTCCATTCCGGGTGGAAGCGTGCGCGGAAAACCGCTGCTTTTTTGCTGTCTCTGACCCGGAAACGACCATCGGGCAATGTTGCAGCCGTTCACGGAAAAGTCATACTTTATTTACATTAAATGGCAACTTTGTTATAATGAATCCGCTTTTTGCAAAGCATCCGAAACCCAAAACGTCAAGATTCTGAGGAGAGTGGAACATTTGAAGGAAGTCAAACTTGAAGAGGCTGCTTACCAGTTTGATGGCAAGATGTCTCTGCGCCAGGCCATCCCCCTGGGCCTGCAGCATGTCTGCGCCATGTTCGTGGGCAACCTGACCCCGCTGCTGATTATCACCAGTGCCTGCGGCATTGCCGGTGGTGAATTTGCAGACCTGCAGGTCACCCTGCTGCAGAGTGCCATGTTCGTGGCCGGTGTGGTCACGCTGGTGCAGCTGTTCACGGTCGGCCCCGTGGGCGGCGGCGTGCCCATCATCATGGGTACCAGCTCCGGTTTTATCGGCGTGTTCAACAGCGTTGTCGGCAGCATGGGAGGCGGTGTGCTGGCCTATGGTGCCATCATGGGCGCTTCCATCATCGGCGGCATCTTTGAAAGTGTGCTGGGCTTCTTCCTCAAGCCTCTGCGCAAGTTCTTTCCGCCTGTGGTCACCGGTACCGTGGTGCTGTCCATCGGTCTGTCGCTGATCTCGGTGGGCATCAATTCCTTTGGCGGCGGCAACAGCGCCAAGGACTTCGGCTCGGTGGAAAACTTGCTGCTGGCCCTGTTCGTGCTGGTGGTCATCCTGATCTTCAAGCACTGGACCACCGGCTTCCTCAGCTCTTCCGCCATCCTCATCGGTATCCTGGCCGGTTATGCTGCCGCCTTCCTGATGGGCTTTGTGCTGCCCACCACCGGTGTCACCGCCGACGGCGTGGAGTACACCAAGGCCTGGGTGCTCAACTGGGACAAGGTGGCACAGGCTTCCTGGTTTGCCATCCCCAAACTGGTCCCGGTCAAGATCGTGTTTGATATGCGTGCCATCCTGCCGGTGCTGATCATGTTCATTGTCACCGCCGTGGAAACGGTGGGCGACATCTCCGGCGTGATGGAGGGCGGCATGAACCGCGAACCCACCGACAAGGAGCTGTCCGGCGGCGTCATCTGCGACGGCCTGGGCTCCTCCTTTGCCGCCCTGTTCGGCGTGCTGCCCAATACCTCTTTCAGCCAGAATGTGGGTCTGGTGGCCATGACCAAGGTGGTCAACCGCATAGCCCTGGCCTCCGGTGCCGTGTTCCTGATCCTGTGCGGCCTGATCCCCAAGCTGGGCGCCCTGATCTCCATCATGCCGCAGGCCGTTCTGGGCGGCGCAGCCGTGATGATGTTCTCTTCCATCGTGGTCAGCGGCATCCAGCTGATCACCAAGGAAAAGATGACCCCGCGCCAGCTGACCATCGTGTCGGTGGCGCTGGGCGTAGGCTACGGCATGGGTGCCAACAGCGGCATCCTGGCCAATACGCCCCATGCATTCCAGCTGATCTGCGGTGAGTCCGGTATCGTTCCGGCTGCCTTCGTAGCCATCCTGCTGAACGTCCTGCTGCCCAAGAACGATCAGGCAGAGTAAATCTTATCCCTTTTCCTGGACAAGCGCTTCCAGCTGCGCCAGTGCGGCGGGCGTATCGGTGTCGGCCAGCTCTTCCGGCTGTGCGATACAGGCGGTATGCACCAGCGTCGGGTACTTGTGCAGCAGGACGCTGCCGCCCTTGCCCTCCGGCAGGGTGAGCAGCTCCGGGAAAAAGCCGTTGCTGAACAGAACGGGGCTTCCCACAAGGGGGTCCGGGCCGTTTCCGGCCGGGGCACCCAGACGGAAGATCACCCGTTCTGTTTCTTTTTGCGTCTGTGCAAAGGCCGTCAGCAGTTGGTCCACCGTAGCCCGGCGCAGCAGGGGCTGGTCACCGGGCAGAAACATGCACCCGGTCAGTTCCGGATGCTGTGCCAGCAGCGCCGAAAGTCCCAGCCGCACGGTATCGTTCCGGCCGGGCAATGCATGCAGGAGCACCGGCACCCCCTGTGCTTTGCACAGCGCCTGCACCTGCGCCGAGCGGGTCACCACGATGCGTGCCGACAGCTGCGGCGTGTCGGTGGCGGCAAAGGCCCGGCACAGCAGGGGCTGACCGTCAAACTGCGCCAGAAGCTTGTTGGAGCCAAAGCGGGTACTCAGACCAGAGGCCATGAGCACACACCCCGTAGAAGCATGCATTTGCATAAAAAAGACCTGCGCTTTCCGATGGGATTTTTTCCATTATAGCGCAATTGCCGATTGAAACGCAATCTGTGTCTGTGTTAAAATAGAAACAGTAAGGATAAAAAGAGAGGGACCTGCACATGATGACGATCCGAGAATACAAACGGGCCGAAAGTCTGGAAGAAGCCTGGCAGCTCAACCAGAAAAAGGCCAACCGCATCCTGGGCGGCATGATCTGGCTCAAGATGGAGACCATCAATGTTGGCACAGCCATCGACCTGTCCGGCCTGGGGCTGGACACGATCGAGGAAACGGATGCGGGCTTTTCCATTGGGGCGATGGTCACCCTGCGCCAGCTGGAGACCCACCCCGGACTGGAAGCCTTTACCCACGGGGCCGTCCGGGAAGCGCTGCGCCACATCGTGGGCGTGCAGCTGCGCAACCTGGCCACCGTCGGCGGCAGCATCTACAGCCGGTTTGGCTTTTCGGATGTGCTGACCCTGTTCCTGGCCATGGACTGCTCGGTGGAGCTGTATAAGGGCGGCATCGTGCCGCTGCGGGAGTATGCCGAGCGTCCCTACGACCGGGACATCGTGGTGCGTCTGCTGGTCCGGAAAGAAGCGGCCGATTACTGCTACCAGTCGGTGCGCAACAGCCAGACCGACATTCCGGTGCTCACCTGTGCCGCTGCCCGGCTGCAGGATGGCAGCTACCGGTTTGCGGTGGGTGCCCGCCCGCTCAAGGCTGTGCTGTATGAAGAACCGGCAGCTCCGGCGCAGCAGCTGGCCGAAACCATCCAACAACAGGTGGTCACCGGTTCCAACATGCGCGGCAGCGCCGAATACCGCCGCCACCTGACTGGTGTGCTGGTGCGGCGTGCAGCCGAAGAACTGGAAAACCGCGCCGGACAGGAGGAAACCTAAATGCAGATCAATCTGATGCTGAACGGAGTGCGCGTCTCGGACGATGTGGCTCCCGATACGCTGCTCATCGACTTTGTGCGCAGACATGGATGCCTGAGCGTCAAACGCGGCTGCGAAACTTCCAACTGCGGCTTGTGCACGGTCTTTCTGGATGACAAGCCGGTGCTGTCCTGTTCTGTGCTGGCCGCCCGCGCCGACGGTCACAAGGTGACCACGCTGGAGGGCCTGCAGGAAGAAGCTGCCGAATTCGGTGCCTTCATCGCCGATCAGGGCGCAGAGCAGTGCGGCTTCTGCAACCCGGGCTTTATCATGAATGCTCTGGCGCTGTTCCGGGAAAATCCATACCCGTCTGCCGAAGAAATCAAAGAATATCTTTCCGGCAATCTCTGCCGCTGCTCCGGCTATGAGGGCCAGCTGCGCGGCATCCTGAATTTTCTGGACTGGAAAAAACAGAAGGAGGCGGCTGCTGAATGAACACGGTCAACAAACCGTTCCGCAAAAAGGACGCCATGCAGCTGGTCACCGGCCAGCCGGTCTATATGGATGATGTGATCCCGCAGGACTGCCTGATCGTCAAGCTGCTGCGCTCGCCTCATGCAAACGCCATGGTCCGGACGATCAACACGACCGTGGCCAAGAAGGTGCCCGGCATTGAAGCCATCTTCACCTGGGAGGATGTCCCGCAGGATGCGCCCCGCTACACCCAGGCAGGCCAGACCTTCCCGGAGGCAAGCCCCCGTGACCGACTGGTCATCGACCGCCACGTCCGTTTCGTGGGTGATGTGGTGGCTATTGTGGCCGGTAAGGACGAAAAATGCGTGGACAAAGCGCTGAAGCTTATCAAGGTGGACTATGAGGTGCTGGAACCGGTGCTGGACTTCCACACCGCCAAGGACAACCCGGTTCTGGTGCACCCGGAGGACAACTGGGAGGCCCTGTGCCCGGTAGGGGCCGACAACAAGCGCAACCTGTGTGCCCACGATGAGTGCGGCTCCGGAGACATCGACGCAGTGCTGGCGGGGTGCGATGTGGTGATCGACCATGTTTACCACACTAAGGCCTGCCAGCAGGCCATGATGGAGACCTTCCGCACCTATTGTTCCATTGATACTTATGGGCGGCTGAACGTGCTCAGCTCCACCCAGATCGTGTTTCATGCGCGGCGCAACATTGCCAATGCCCTGCATATCCCCAAATCCATGGTGCGTGTTTCCAAGCCCCGCATCGGCGGCGGCTTTGGTGCCAAGCAGACAGCGGTCAGCGAGGTATACCCCGCCTTTGTGACCTGGAAAACCAAAAAGCCCTCCAAGATCATTTTCAGCCGGGTGGAAAGCCAGACGGCCTCCTCTCCTCGTCACGAAATGGAAATGCACGTCCGGCTGGGTGCCACGAAGGATGGCATCGTGAAGGGAATCGACCTGTACACGCTGTCCAACACCGGTGCCTATGGCGAGCACGGCCCCACGACCGTGGGCCTGTCCGGCCACAAATCCATCCCGCTGTACGGTAAGGCCGAAGCGTTCCGCTTTGTCAGCGATGTGGTGTATACCAACCACATGTCTGCCGGTGCCTACCGCGGCTACGGTGCGACCCAGGGCCTGTTTGCTGTGGAATCTGCCGTGAACGAGCTGGCCCACAAGCTGAACATGGACCCCTTTGCCCTGCGCCTGAAGAACACGGTGCAGGAGGGCGATGTGATGCCTGCCTACTACGGTGCCGTGAACACCAGCTGTGCGCTGGACCGCTGTCTTGTCAAGGTGCGGGAGATGATCGACTGGGAGCACAAATACCCGGCCCGTGATCTGGGCAACGGCAAGGTGCGCGCCGTCGGCATGGGCATGGCCATGCAGGGCTCCGGTATTTCCGGCATGGACGTGGGCAGTGCGACCCTCAAGCTGAACGATGATGGATTCTACTCGCTGATCATCGGTGCAGCGGATATGGGCACCGGCTGTGACACCACGCTGGCGCAGATCGCCGCCGAAGTGCTGGACTGCCCGCTGGACAACATTGCGGTATTTGGTGCCGACACCGATACCTCTCCCTATGACTCCGGTTCCTATGCATCCAGTACCACCTACGTTACCGGCAAGGCCACTGAGAAGTGTGCCATGAAGCTGCGGGAACAGATCTGCAAGCTGGGTGCCGAGCTGCTGGGCTGCCCGGCAGATGCTGTGGAGTTTGACGGCAAAGAAGTGTTTGAAAGCGCCGCCCCGGAAACAAAAAAGACCCTGTCCGAGATCGCCTATGCGTCTCAGTTCGGCCATATGGTCCCGCTGGAAGCCACCGAGACCCACACCTCGCCCCTGTCGCCGCCGCCCTTTATGGTGGGTGCTGCCGAGGTGGAAGTGGATACCGAGACCGGCGAGGTGAAGGTGCTGGAATTTGATACCTGCGTGGACTGCGGTACCCCCATCAACCCCAACCTGACCCGAGTGCAGGCAGAGGGCGGCATCCTGCAGGGCATCGGTATGACGCTGACCGAGAATGTTACCTATGACCGGAAGGGCTGCCCGGAAGAGAACTCGCTGTTCCAGTACAAGATCCCCACCCGCATCGACATCGGAAAAATCAACGTGGAGTTTGAGAACAGCTATGAGCCAAACGGCCCGTTTGGTGCAAAATCCATCGGTGAGGTGGTCATCAACACGCCGCTGCCGGCCATTTCAGACGCCATTTACAACGCCATCGGCACCCGTTTCTATGAGCTGCCCATTACTCCGGAGCAGATTGCCATGGCCGCTGCTGAAAACCACAAATGATCGGGGAACAGCAGTTTCCGTTTCTGGCGGAAAAAGGCCATGTGGTCTCGCTGATGGGCGGCGGCGGAAAAACAACGCTGCTGTATGTCATGGCCAGCCATTGCGCGCTGAAAGGTTGGCGGGTGCTGGTGTCCACTACCACCCACATCCTGCGCCCGGAAAACGGGCTCTGGGCAAAGACTGACGCCGAAATACAGGAACTCTGGGCCCGCGGCTCTTATGCCGTGGTGGGTTCTCCGGCTCCCAAGGGTAAGTTGACCGCACCGCCGGAAGCAGACCTTGCCCACTGGATGGCACAGGCAGACGCCGTGTTTCTGGAAGCCGACGGTGCAAAGCATTTCCCGTGCAAAGCCCCGGCGGAGCAGGAACCTGTTCTGCTGCCGCAAAGCGACATCGTACTGGCGGTGGCCGGACTTTCCGCACTGGGTTGCCCTTTGAAAGAATGCTGCTTCCGGTTGGAACAAGCCTGCATGCTGCTGGGCGTTCTGCCGGAGGCCTGCCTGACCCCGGAACTTCTGGCTCAACTGCTGGCAAGTGAGCAGGGCGGCCGGAAACGAGTGGGCAGCAGGGCCTTTTATGCGGTGCTCAATCAGGCAGATACGCCGCAGCGCCAACTGCTCGGGAAGCAGACGCTCTGTGTTCTGCAGGAACGTTATCGTGTGAACGGCGTTCTGACACAATTTGAAGAGGGAGAACGTGCATGAGCAAGGATGAAAAAATCGTATTCTGTACCGGGGGCGGCTGCACGGCAAAGCTGGGTGCCGGTGTACTGAGCCGCATTCTGGAAAAGCTGCCCCGCGGCGAAAAGGACCCGAATCTGCTGGTGGGGTATGACAGCCGGGATGATGCCGCCGTCTACCGCGTTACAGAAGATCTGGCCCTGGTGCAGACGGTGGACTTTTTCCCACCCATGGTGGATGACCCCTATACCTTCGGGCAGATCGCAGCGGCCAACGCCCTGAGCGACGTGTATGCCATGGGTGGCGAGGTGAAAACCGCCCTCAATCTGGTGTGTTTCCCGGAAAATATGGACCTGAACGTTTTGGGCGAGATCCTGCGCGGCGGAGCCGAAAAGGTAGCCGAGGCCGGGGGCATTCTGGCCGGGGGCCATTCCATTGCAGACACCGGCGTCAAATACGGCCTGTCGGTGACCGGCCTTGTGGACCCGCATCATCTGTACGCAAACGATGCCGGCCAGCCGGGAGACAAGCTGCTGCTGACCAAAGCGCTGGGTGTGGGACTGCTGTGCACCGCAAACCGTGTGGGCGAGGCGGCCCCGGAACACATGGCAGCCGCCATCAGTTCCATGACAACCCTGAACAAGACCGCTGCGGAGATCAGCCGCCGGTATACTGTGCACGCGGCCACCGATGTGACCGGCTTCAGTTTTCTGGGGCATCTGCACGAGATGATGGGCGGGAAACTTTCCTGCAAGATCAACGCCCGCGCCGTGCCGGTGCTGCCGGGCGCGGAAAAGGCGGCGGATGACTTCCTGTACACCGCCGCCGGGCAGCGCAACCGCAATCATACCGGGCCTTTTGTCCAGTTTGAGGGCGTTCCGTTTGCCATGGAAGAAGTCTTGTTCGACCCGCAGACATCCGGCGGTCTGCTGCTGGCAGTGGACCCGGCGGAGGCCAGTGCGCTGGAGAAGGAGCTGCAATCCGCTGGCCTGCCCGCGAAGATTGTGGGCGAGATCGTTCCCCGAACCGAAACCGAGATCACAGTAACATACTGACCTACCGAAAGGAGAAACGATTATGACTCATGTTGATGCAAGAGGAGACGCCTGCCCGCTGCCGGTCGTCAAGGCCAAGCGCGCTATTTCGGAGCTGAAGGGTGCCGGTCAGGTGGAAATTCTGGTGGACAACGAGATCGCCGTGCAGAACCTGACCAAGATGGCCCAGCAAAAGGGTTATCAGTACAGCGCCGAAAAGCTGGCCGAAGGGGAATACCGAGTGCTGTTCACCATTGGGGAGGCCCCGGCGGCTGAAGAGACCCCGGCCGTCTGCATGCCGGACGCCCGCACGGATACCGTGGTGGCCATTGGCGCAAACACTATGGGTGCCGGGGCCGAGGAGCTGGGCAAGACCCTGCTCAAGGCGTTCGTGTTTGCCCTGACGCAGCAGGACAAGCTGCCCAAGACGGTTCTGTTCTATAACGGCGGTGCATCCCTGACCTGTGAGGGCTCTCCCATGCTGGAGGACCTCAAGACGCTGGAATCGGAAGGTGTGGAGATCATGACCTGCGGCACCTGCCTGAACTATTACGGTCTGACCGAGAAGCTGGCTGTGGGCAGCGTGACGAACATGTATGCCATCGTGGAAAAGCTGACCCAGGCCGGGAGCGTAGTCAAGCCGTGATCTATCTGGACAATGCTGCCACCACGCTGTACAAACCGCAGGAAGTGGACGCCGCCATTCTGGACGCCCTGCACACCGCAGGCAATCCCGGCCGCGGTGCCCATGAGCCGACCCTGCATGCTTCCCGGCTGGTGTATGCCGCACGGGAATCGCTGGCAGAGCTTTTCCACGCGCCGGACCCTGCCTGCATTGCCTTTACGGCCAACGCCACCGGCGCGTTGAACACCGCCCTGTGCGGGCTGCTGGGGCCGGGGGATCATGTCATCACCACCGTGTGTGAGCACAATTCGGTCCTGCGGCCGCTGTACCGGCTGCGGACACAGGGGGTCCAGCTCAGCTTTGCCGGGGTAGACGCCAAAGGCCGCCTGCAATATGAAAAATGGGAAGAGCTTGTGCGTCCAAACACCAGAGCGCTGGTCGTGACCGGAGCGTCCAATGTGACCGGCAACTGCACCGATCTTGCAAAGGCTGCGGCCTTTGCGCACCGGCACGGCTTGCTGCTGATCGTGGATGCCGCGCAGACGGCCGGAGCCCAGTCCATCGACGTACAGGCGCTGGGTGTGGATGTGCTGTGCTTCACCGGGCACAAGGCTTTACTGGGGCCGCAGGGCACCGGCGGGCTGTATGTGCGTCCGGGTGTGCAGATCGCGCCCCTTGTAGTGGGCGGCAGCGGCGTGCACAGCTATGACGAGCAGCATCCCGCCCAGATGCCCACCGCACTGGAGGCCGGCACCCTGAACGTGCACGGCCTTGCCGGGCTTTGCGCCGGAGTACAATGGCTTCTGACACAGGGCGTGGAAACGCTGGCCGCCCGCGAAGCTGCACTGGCTCGCTGTTTTTACGAAGAAGTATGCGGTATGCCGGGCGTGACTGTATACGGCGACATTGAGACCGCTCTGCGTGCGCCCATCGTCTCTCTGAATATCGGAGACGAGGACTCTGCCCGGGTGGCCGATATCCTGTGGGAGGACTACGGCATCTGTGTGCGGGCCGGAGCACATTGCGCCCCGCTGATGCACAAGGCGCTTGGCACGGTGGAACAGGGCGTGGTACGGTTCAGCTTTTCACACAGCAATACCATGGAAGAAGCTCTGCACGCTGCACAGGCCGTGCGGGAGCTGGCACAGGAGCTGTAAATGCGCACAAAAAAGACCTATATCGTGCTCTCCTTCCGCACAACGGTGGAAGCCATGGCCTGGGAGAAGCACTGCGCCACGGCACAGATCCCCGGGCGGCTGATCCCGCTCCCACGGGAGATCTCCGCCGGGTGCGGCCTTGCCTGGCGTATGACGCCGGAGGATTGGGAACACTGGAACAGCCTGCTGGACCCGGCGGCTTACGACGCGGTGTCGCAGGTGGAGCAATGACGAACAGGAGAACATTTTATGAGCGCATTGGTTGATGCCCTGCAGAAAGGGCAGGTCACCGGAGACGGTACCCTTGCGGCGGTTCTGGATGGACCGGAGGCCGGCAGCCGGATGCTGCTGCGCGGCGGGCGCCCGGTGTGGCAGACCCACAGCAGCGGCGTATTGCAGCGCAGCCTTTCCCGTTTGCAGGAATGCACAGCCACCGGGTTTCTGGAACTGGACGGCACGCGGGTGTTTGTGGAACGATTCGGTGCGGTGCCGCAGATCGTTGTCTGCGGCGGCGGCCATGTGGCGGTATCGGTGGTACGGCTGGCAAAACTGCTGGGCCTGCCGGTGCTTGCTATGGAGGACCGCACGGAGTATGCGCAGGACCTGCGGGATGCCGGAGCGGACACGGTCCTCTGCTTACCGTTTGCACAGGCACTGGAGCAGGTGCCCGGCGGGGCAGAGACCTACTTTGTGGTCGTGACCCGCGCCCATGCCTTTGATGTGGCCTGCCTGGAGCAGATCTTGCAGAAACCGGCGGCTTACGTTGGCATGATGGGCAGCCGGGGCCGGGCCGCACTGGTACGGCGACAGCTGCTGGAAGCCGGGGTGGATGCTGCACGGGTGGAAGCTGTTTTGGCCCCCATCGGACTTGCCATCGGGGCCAAAACAGCCGAAGAGATCGCGCTGTCCATTCTGGCGCAGATCGTGGAAGTGAAAAACGCCCGCCCTCAGACCGAGGGCTTTGCTCCGGCGCTTCTGGCGGCGATGGAGCAGGCCGCACAGGACGGCCAGCCTGCAGTGCTGGCGACGATCATTGCACGGCACGGCTCCACCCCGCGGGAGGTCGGCTCCAAAATGCTGCTCCTGCCCGATGGCACGACTGTGGGCAGTGTGGGCGGCGGCATCATGGAATACCGTACTCGGCAGGCCGCCGCTGAAATGCTGGCCGGGCATACAGCAGCAGTGCAGACGGTCACATTTTCGGCCGACGGCAAAAACGAAGATGCCGCGGTTGCGGCCTGCGGTGGTTCCATGGAGCTTCTGCTGGAAATCATTCCGGAAGGAGGATCCATCGAATGAAACAGGATGCTCTGATCCTGGTGCGCGGCGGCGGCGACCTTGCTACCGGCACCATCCATCGTCTGTGGTCCGCCGGGCTGCGGGTGCTTGTACTGGAAACCGCTCACCCGGCGGCTATCCGGCGGCAGGTGTCGCTCTGCGAAGCTGTGTACGAAGGTGAAACAACGGTAGAGGGCCTGCGGGCTGTTCGTATCGACACACTGGAACAGGCTCCGACCGTCTGGGCACAGAATGCGGTGCCCGTCCTCATCGACCCGGCAGGCAGCTGCGTGGCACAAGCAAAGCCGGATGTATTGGTGGATGCCATTCTGGCCAAGAAGAACCTTGGCACCACCCGTGATATGGCACCGCTGACCATCGCCCTTGGCCCCGGATTTACAGCCGGACAGGATGTGGATGTCGTGGTCGAGACGAAGCGCGGCCATCGGCTGGGCCGTATCATCCGGGAGGGCGCTGCCATCCCGAACACTGGTATTCCGGGTGTCATCGGCGGTTATGGCAAGGAGCGGGTCATCCATGCGCAGACGGAAGGCATCTTTCAGGATGTGCGAAAGATCGGTGACCTGGTGGAAGCAGGGGAGATCATCGCACAGATCCGGACGCCGGAAGGCAAATCCATCCCGGTCACCACACAGATCGGCGGCATCCTGCGCGGTCTGCTGCGCAGCGGCTACCCGGTCACTCCGGGGTTCAAGGTGGCTGATGTGGACCCCCGCCGGGAAGAGCTTTCCAACTGTTTCCTGATCTCGGATAAATCCCGCTGTATTGCGGGCAGTGTGCTGGAGCTTGTCTGCGCACAGCTGTGGAACTAACAACAAAAAACGCCTCTGCTCCGGATGGAGTGACCATCCATGGAACAGAGGCGCTTGCTTTTTTATGGAATCAGTTGCGGTAGCAGCGGTCCTGGCCGACCAGCCAGTCCTCACACAGATGCTGGGCTTCCTCCAGGCTGCGGCTCTCGCAGTCAAAAAAGGCACCGTGCAGGGAACGGTAGGAGTAGTGAACGCGCGGAACACCGTTTGCGTCCTTGAATCGTTCGCAGCGGTCCTGGCCGGGCATCAGATAGCATTGTTCCATCGTTCATTTCTCCTTCAATCTTTTTGCTGCGGCGGCAGGGCACGCAACGCTTGCTATTGTATCACGCAGGAGAAAAGTTTGCTATTGCTGTTTTACCCAAAGATACATTTTGTTTTTCTATGCGGTTGTGGCACAAAAAGGCTTGACAAGGTTTATTCGTGCAGGGCACGCTCTTCTTCAAGGGATGCTTTTATCCCATGGATGCGGCCCAGACCATAGGCCAGCAGAACGCTGCACAGCAGATTTACAATGGAAAACGTCTGCCCGTCTAGGATATTGACAACGCCGATGATCAGATTGGCAAGGCAGATCAGCCAGAGCGATTTACCGATGCGTGCAAGATGCGCAATGCGGGAATCTATGTCCGAAAACAGGTCAAACGACCCGAGCTCGGCTTTGCGGCGGAAATAGACCCAGTTCACACAGCCGCCGACATATTCTGCACCGGTTTCTTCTACAAAGCTGCGATAGTCCCGGTCTGCATTCATCTCCATGCGGATGACGTATTCGCCCGGCTCACAGCGCACGAAGGTGTACGAGCAAAACGCTGCATGCTCCAAAGCCCAGCCTTCCGCCGCCATCTCGTTGAGCCAGAGTTCTTCCTTCTTGAAATCCCATGCCAGATAGACTTTATGGATGGTTTTGCGCGTGTTCATGGTCATTCCTCCTTCAGGATGCTTTCGCCGTTTGCAACCAGCTGCTGCAGCCGGGCAAGCTCATGCTTCAGGACTGCTAGACCCTCTGTGGTCAGCTGATATTCTTTTTTACGGCTCCCACGTTCCACGGGCAGCTGTCGGATCCATCCTTTTTCGCACAGGGAGTTCAGCGCTCCATACAATGTCCCTGCGGCAAGGTGTACCCGCCCGCCGGAAAGCTGCTCGGTCTGCTGCATGATGCCGTATCCATGCTGCGGATGATAAAGAGAAAGCAGAATGTAATAGGTGGACTCGGTCAGGGCCATGGCTTCCATCGTTTCGATACCTCTCCGTTTCGATCGAAAGTCTTTATATCGTGTTCCGATATATCGTGATCATATTATATCGTGTGACGATATAGTTTGTCAAGTGCATTTTTGCAATATGGAAAAACGATGGAAGCCGGAAAAATATTTTGTGCAATTTTCATAGTTTTCTTCTAAGGATTTTGGTGGTACAATATAGCTATCGAAGTAGGCACATCAGGAGGAGCACATGGCAGAAAAGAACATTGAACTGGATAGTGTAGAGATCGCCGCGGCGGTCTTTGGCAACTGCGACCGGAACATCCGGCTGCTGGAAAACGAGTTCTCCGTTACGGCCGTCTGCCGGGGCACACAGCTCCGGCTCTCCGGCGAACCGGCCAACGTAGCGGCGGCCAGCCGCGCGGTGGAAGGCATGCTTCTTCTGATCGAGAACCATACCCCGCTGGAGGATCAGACTGTGCGCTACTGCATCAGCCTGGCTCATGACGGCGCTGAGAAACGGGTGCGGGAACTGACCGAGGATTTTGTAACGGTTACGGTCAAAGGGCGGCCCATCCGGCCCAAGACGCTGGGCCAGAAGGAATACCTGAATGCCATCCGGAACAATGCCATCACCTTTGGTGTCGGCCCGGCGGGCACCGGTAAGACCTACCTCGCCGTAGCTATGGCCGTAAAGGCCTTCAAGGCCAAGGAGGTGTCCCGCATCGTGCTGACCCGCCCGGCGGTAGAAGCAGGGGAGAAGCTTGGTTTTCTGCCCGGTGATCTGCAGCAGAAAGTGGACCCGTATCTGCGCCCGCTGTATGACGGTCTGTTTGATATGCTGGGTGCTGAAACATATGAGCGTCTGGTGGAAAAACAGATCATTGAGGTGGCCCCGCTGGCCTATATGCGCGGCCGTACGCTGGACGACTCCTTCATCATTCTGGACGAGGCGCAGAACACCACGCCGGAGCAGATGAAAATGTTCCTGACCCGCATGGGCGTGGGTTCCAAGGTCGTTGTGACCGGCGATGTGACCCAGATTGACCTGCCGGAACGCACCCGCAGCGGCCTTGTGGATGCGCTGCATGTGCTGAAGCAGGTCAAGGGCATTGCCCAGTGCTATTTTACCGAAAAAGACGTTGTGCGCCACCGCCTTGTGCAGGAGATCATTAAGGCATACGACAGGGCTGCACATCCCGAAAAACAACCAAACCAGAAAGGAGAGGACTGATTCTATGTCCAATAAAGTTCTGATTACCAATTCCCAGAAGGCCGTCAAGGTCCCGTCCGGCCTCCGCATCCTGATCCGCCGCGCCTGCAACGCTGTGCTGGAGTTCGAGCACTTTGAGGCCCCGGCTGAGATCAGCGTGACCTTTGTGGACAACGCGGCCATTGCAGAGCTGAACAACCAGTACCGCAACAAGCCCATGCCCACCGACGTTTTGAGCTTCCCGCTGGGTGTGGATGGAAAATATGATGTGGACGAAAACAACGGCTGCAAAATGCTGGGCGATATCGTCATCAGCATGGAGCGCGCCCAGGAGCAGGCGACCCTCTACGGCCATCCGCTGCAGCGGGAAGTGGCATTTCTGACCGTGCATTCCATGCTGCATCTGCTGGGCTACGACCATGAGAACGGCGGCCTGGAAGCTATGCGGATGCGGGAAAAAGAAGAGGCCGTGCTGCTGCAGCTGGGCCTGCCCCGCACGGTGAGCTACACCGAATGATTTGCCTTTGATCCAACGTGCATTTCTGCACACAGCAAGACAGGAGTTTGATTTTGAGTAACACGACGCCCGTTCAGGGCCATTACGATACGTCGTCGGTTTTTGTGGCGGTCATCGGCCGCCCCAATGTGGGCAAATCCAGCCTGACCAACCTGCTGGTTGGCGAAAAGGTGGCCATTGTCACCTCCAAGCCGCAGACCACCCGTACCCGCATTACCGGTGTGATCACCCGCGGCCCGCTGCAGTATGTGCTGCTGGATACCCCCGGCGTGCACAAAGCCCGCAACAAGCTGGGCAAGCGCATGGACAAAACCGCCAGCGATTCCATTGCCGACGTGGATGTTTCCATGATGCTGTTTGAGCCCTATGGTGCCCTGAATGAATCCGAGATGGTTCTGGTGGACATGCTGCGCAGCAGCGGCGGCCCGGCCATTGCCGTCATCAATAAGACAGACCTTGTCAAGGATGCCGCTGACCTGGAAGCCCGCAAAGAAGAGCTGAAGGCGCTGGGTGTATTCGATGACATCTACACGGTCAGCGTCCGCAACGAGGACGGCTGTGAAACGCTGTTCGATGCCTTGAGCCGCTACGCCGTAGAAGGCCCCCATTACTTTGATGATGATGCCTACACCGATATGCCGGAGAAGGAACTGGTGGCAGAGGTCATCCGTGAAAAGGCCCTGCTGTTCATGCGCGATGAGATCCCGCACGGCATCGCGGTGGTCGTGGAGCGCTTCAAGGAGCGCCCCGGCACCGATCTCATCGACATTGATGTGAACATTTACTGTGAGCGGGAAAGCCACAAGGGCATGGTCATCGGCAAGGGCGGCGCCATGCTGAAAAAGATCGCCAGTGCGGCCCGTGCCGACTGCGAAGAGTTTCTGGGCTGCCGTGTGAACCTGCAGTGCTGGGTCAAGGTGAAGTCGGACTGGCGGGATAACGAGTTCCTGCTGAACAATTTCGGTTTCAAGCAGAACAACGGCAACCGCTGAGCCTTTCCAATGCAGGGCGGGTTTTCCTCGGATAACGCCACCGCCGCCAGAGAACACTGACGGCAGTGGCGCTGCCCGGAAAGGAGACCCGGCCAATGGACGTGCAAACAAGCTGGCAGGCCTTTGCCTGCACGGGAAACATTCTCCGTTATCTGGAGTACAAACAGACACAGATGCCGGACGAGCATCCGGCAGGAGACACGGATCATGGAGACCTTTGTAACACTGGGTCTGGTGTTGAAAGAGACCCGCTATAAAGAATCGGACCGGATCCTCACGATCCTGACCCCGGGGCTGGGGGTGATCTCGGCTTCGGCACAGAGCAGCCTGCGGCTGAAAAGCAAATTGTTCAGCGCGTGCGGGCTGTTTTGCTATTCGGAATTCACGCTGGTGCCTGGGCGCAACATGTATACTGTGCGCGAAGCGGCCGTCAAGAATGTCTTTCACGGCATTTCTTCCTCCATCGAGGGGATGAGTCTGGCCATGTATCTGGCCGAAATGGCTGCTGCGTTGACCCCCACCGGACAGGAAGCTGAGCGGGAACTGCGTCTGCTGCTGAACTGCCTGTACATGATCAGTGAGCACAAGGCGGACCTGCGGGCCATCAAGGCCGTTTTTGAGCTTCGCACCATGAGCGAGTGTGGCTTTCTGCCGCAGTTGGTGTGCTGCCGCGACTGCGGCACCTACGATGCAGGCGATGCCTTTTATCTGGATGTGCAGGAGGGCTATCTGCTCTGCGCTGATTGTGCGGCCAAGGCTGGGAAACGCTGCAATCTGGATCGCAATGCACTGTTTGCACTGCGGCACATCTGCCTTGTGGAGGACAAAAAAATATTTTCGTTCAAGATTTCTGTGGGCAGTCTGGAAAAGCTGGCAGCCGTAGCGGAGCAGTATGCGCTAACGCATCTGGACAAGCCGCTGAAGAGCTACGACTTTTTAAAAACGGTGCTGCCCTGAGCAAAAGGATATTATGGAAACAAGCTACTTAAAAACATTAGAACTGGATAAGATCATCGCCCGTGCTGCGGAGGGCTGTGTATGTAAGGAAGCAAAGGCGAAGCTCCTGGCACTTGAGCCGCAGTGTGACCCGGACGAGGTGCGCTATGCGCTGGAGCAGACGGATGCCATCAATACGCTGCTGATTAAGAACGGTTCGCCCCGTTTCGGCGGAGTGGAGGGCGTCAGTGCGCTGGCCGCCCGTGCGGTCAAGGGCGGCGTGCTTTCCATGGGCGAGCTGCTGATGGTGGCCGGTGCTTTGCGCAACTTCCAGAACCTGACCAACTGGTACGGTTCTTCGGAGCACGATATGCTCCCGACCGATGATCTGTTCTATGCATTGTCCCCGGAGCCGGGTCTGGAACAGCAGATCTCCAGTGCGATCCTTGCCCCGGATGCGATGGCCGACACGGCCTCCCGCACCCTGAACGACCTGCGCAAGAAGATCCGTGCGACCGAAAACAGCATTCGCGACCGTCTGGAAAGCATGGTGCGCAACATGGACACCTCAAAATATCTGCAGGAGAGTGTGGTCTCCATGCGCAACGGCCGCTACGTTGTCCCGGTCAAGAGCGAATACCGCGGCGAAGTGAGCGGCATCATCCATGACGTTTCCTCTACCGGTGCAACGGTGTTTGTGGAACCGCAGGCTGTCGTGGAAGCCAATGCCCGCATCCTGCAGTATCGTGCCCAGGAAGCGCAGGAGATCGAGCGCATTCTGGTAGCCTTTACCGCACAGGTGGCAGCCATTGAGCCGCAGTTCCAGTACAGCTATCAGGCCATGCTGGACATTGATGTCCTGCTGGCAAAGGCGCGTCTGGCGCTGGAGCTCAAGGCATTCAAACCTGCAGTGCGCACCGACAATTCCTTCTCGCTGATCCGGGCACGCCACCCATTGATCGACCCACAGAAGTGCGTGCCGGTGGACATTGCACTGGGCAAAGAATATGATTCGCTCATCATCACCGGCCCGAACACCGGCGGCAAGACCGTCACCCTGAAAACGGCCGGTCTGCTGTGCGCGATGGCACAGTGTGGTTTCCTGATCCCGGCCGACGAGCGCAGCGAGGTCTGCGTGTTCGATGAGTTTCTCGTGGACATCGGCGATGAGCAGAGCATCGAACAGAGCCTTTCCACCTTCTCCGGCCATATGAAAAAGATCACCGGCATTCTGGAGCTGGCCATGCCGCACACCCTTGTGCTGCTGGACGAGCTGGGCGCCGGTACCGACCCTGCCGAGGGTGCCGCGCTGGCTGTGGCCATCATTGAAGAACTGCGCCGCCGCGGCGTGCTGCTGATGGCCACCACCCACTATGCAGAGCTCAAGGTGTTCGCACTGGAGACCAAGGGCGTCGTGAACGCCAGCTGCGAATTCGATCTGGAAACGCTGCGCCCGACCTATAAGCTGAGCGTCGGCGTGCCGGGCAAGTCCAACGCATTCCTCATCAGTGAGAAGCTTGGCATCCCGGAGCGGGTCATTGAGGCAGCGCAGCAGCATCTGTCAGCCGAGGATAAGCGGCTGGATGCCGTTCTGGGTCAGCTGGATGATCTGAAATTGCAGCTGAAGGAAAGCCAGCACGAGGTGGAAGAGCTGAAGAACGAGGCATCCCACCAGCTGGAAGCTGCCCAGAAAAAGCGGGATGAACTGATCCAGCAGGGCGAAAACGAGCTGGAAGCGGCCCGCGCCAAAGCCCGTGCGCTGGCCCAGCAGGTGGAAAGCCAGGCCTATGCGCTGACCGACGAACTGCGTCAGCTGCAGAAGGACGAGCGCCTGAGCACCCAGCAGAAAGCCCAGCGTGCCCGTGAGATTGCCAAAAAGGAATCCGAAAAGCTGTTTATGGGCACCGAGGTGGTGCACAATCCGGTCAAGGAATTTGTGCCGCTGAAAGAGGTCAAGGTCGGGCAGGAGGTCTGCATTGCAGAGCTCAACCAGCTGGCCACGGTGCTTTCGCTGCCGGACAAGAACGGGGATGTTCTGGTACGGGCCGGCATCATCAAGACCAAGGTCCCGCTCAAGGGGCTCAAACAGCCGGAAAAGCTGGTCAAGGACCCGAAACCGCAGACCAAGGCACAGCAGCGGTATTCCCGCCTGACCGGCGACGCAAACCGTCCGAATGGCCGCGTGGAGCGGGTGCACCGCAGCGCCAAAATGGAGTGCAATCTGCTGGGATTGACCGTGGACGAGGCCTTGCCAGAGGTGGATTCCTTCATCGACCGCGCCATTCTGAACGGCCAGACCGTAGTCTACCTGATCCACGGCAATGGCACCGGCGCACTGCGCACCGCCATCCACAAGCACCTGCGCGGCAACCGCATGGTCAAGAGCTTCCGTCTGGGCCGTTACGGCGAAGGCGAAAGCGGCGTGACCGTCGTGGAGCTGAAATAAGGGGTCATTTCAAAGCCTGCCCGCTGCTTATGGGCAGGCTTTTTGCTTGCACTGCAGAAAAAAGCCGAGTATACTCGTATTATTATAGGAAGTTTATCTGGACAGGAAGTACATATCATGGCAGAACGTCGCAAGCCCACACACCAGAAAAAGAAGCGAAGAGCGAAACGGAAGGAGAGTTCTTTTCTCCACACGGCCCTCACACTCTGTTTCTGTGTGCTTGCATTTGTTTTTTCGGCGTTTCTCTGGCGAGAAGCATTGCGGATTTCTTCACAAGAGCAGGGAAGTGTCTCTGCATCCGGAGAGGCGTTTCGGCCGCAGGTGGGCGACCCGCCGTATCGTGTAGCCATTGATGCCGGGCATGGCGGCAACGACCCGGGCGCAAGGGGAGTGGTGGAAGAAAAAGACATGACGGCCGCCACGGCCTCCGTGCTGCTTGCATGGCTGGAGCAGGACCCGAATTACATTCCGCTCCGGACGCGGGATGCCTTTGACCAGACCGCAACGCCTGCCGAGCGGGCAGCCGCCGCCAATGCGCAGGCCCCACAGTTGCTGCTTTCCATTCACGGAAACTCCGCCGCAAACGGTTCCAGTGCAGCCGGCTTTGAGTGCTATCCATCTGTGCCGGGGCGCACATGGCATGCGGAGAGTTATTACTTTGCTCAGAAATTGGCAGAGGGGATGCAGAACGCCGGAGCGCACCTGCGTGGGCGCGGCGGCATCCGTTACATTTATTATCTGGAAAATGATCAGAAGCAGCTGGTGGAGAGCACCCATACCGAAGTGCGTGCAGAACGGAGCTTCACACTGCTGGAAGATGTAAACTGTCCGGCCGTGCTGGCGGAACAATGCTTTGTGACCAATGCGGATGATGTGGAACGCTTTGGCAGCGAACAGGGCTGCAAACGAACTGCGCGTATTTACTACGAGGCCATCTGTGCATATTTTGGCACCACGCCGCTGCCGGATGCAAACCAATGATTCTCAAAACGGGGAAGAGACGTTTCCTGTGCCAAAAATTAAAATGCCGCAACCCAAGTCATCAGGGCCTCCGGATCGCAGAAACCTGCGTGAAGGGAAGGTCCTGATTTTTAGGATATGTATTTTCGTATAATGCACGTTATGTGAAACAGAGGGAAGCGAAAAAGCCCTCTTTTCCAGATTTTGGCTCTTTTGGCGTCCCGCCGGCGTTCCGACCGCCCATGCCGCGTTTTGCGGGCTTTGCTGCAATTTATCTGTTTTTTATGATTTTATATTTTGTTTTTTCATTATAATTTGATTCTTCGGACTGCACAGTCTTTACAATCTTTTTTGTCCGGCACTCGTTGTTTGCCAGTCATTATTTATATTTGCTTTTAAGACCGTTCCAATCTTTTTATTTTTCTGTGCACGACCATTTGGTTGTGTCGAACCAAATCGTTGGCTGCATTCCGGGGCTGCATTCCGGTTGACATTTTCGTGGGTATCTTTTAAAGCACGATTTCGCTCTGCACAAACTTTTTTGATTGTGCCGACAATGCCCAGCTGCAGCCGTTTTACAAACGTGCCTTTATAGAATCTCTGCCGGCTGGAAAACCAACAGGTGCCGCGGTGGATTCCTGTTGCACTCTGTAAGCTTCGTTAATTTATTCACAGAGCAAACAAAAAAGCACCTTTTGATTCTGAGATCATAAGGTGCCTGACAAACCATATTTCAATTACTTTTCCGTATCTGCGTCCGAATTTGCTGCGAGCGTCTCGGTGTCCAGTCCGAAACCCTCTTTTGCAGAGCCATCAAAGGCTGCCATGGGTGCAGAAGAATCTTCCGCAGTTGCGCTGTTTTCTGCGACTTCGGCAGTGCTGCCAAGCGATTCTTCCCTGCTCTCCCCTGTTTCAGTTTCTGTTGTATCCAAGGCTGCTTTGCCGGGCTTTTTGCGGGACGCTTTGCCCAGCGGGTTTTCCTCAATGGCGGCACGCACCTGGAATTCCTGCAGATGGGTATAGATTTGCGTTGTGCCAACACTGCTGTGGCCCAGCAGCTGCTTCAGGGTCAGGATATCCACATTGCCGGTCTGGTACATCAGCGTTGCAGCCGTATGGCGCAGTTTGTGGGTGGAAAAACCTTTCAGTCCGGCTGCTTTCATGGCTCCGGTCACCAGCTGCTCCACCCGCCGGTTGGAGATGCGTTCCTTGCGCCGCCGGGTCACGAACACGGCACGTTCTTTTGGCGAAAGACCTTCCATCACATTGCGCTTGTTCAGGTAAAGCTGCAGCGCTTCCACGCAGGCATCGTTCAGATACACCATGCGCTCTTTGTGGCCCTTGCCGAACAGCCGGATCTGCCGCTGTTCCAGATCAATGTCATCCAAGTCCATGCCCACAAGCTCCGACAGACGCATGCCGCAGTTCAGGAACAGGACCACCATGCAGTAATCCCGCTCCGGGAAATCGCTCTGGGTCTGGGTGCTTTCCAGCAGATCCATGGACTGTTCTGCAGTCAGGTATTTAGGCAGGACCTTGTCCTGTTTGGGAGGTTTGATCGCAGCGGTCGGGTCGGAATCCAACCGGTTGACCTGATTGACCAGATAATCATAAAAGCCGTGGAGACTGGCCAGCCGCCGGGCAGTCGAGGACTTTTTGTTGCCGCATTCCCGGTTGAGGAAATACAGGTATTCGTAGATATCCTCTTTGGTCACGCTGGCCCAGAATGCCGTGTCCAATCCTTTGGGGTCGATGTCCTGCATCTCACTGTCCGCAGGGACAAGGCCGCGGCGGCGCTTCATAAAGCGGCTGAACCCGCGCAGGTCACAAAAATAGCTGAACGCCGTATTGGCGCTTTTGCCGGCGATCACTTCCAGATAGCGTACATATTCCACAATATCCGGCGAAGCATCCTCAAAGGGCTTGTGCTTGCCGGGGTTCTTTTCGTCCAGATAAATCGACATGGCATCCTCTTACAAACGATCTGTTTTCAGTGCGTTGATGGCATCGGAAATATACGCGGCACCGATCAGCTTCATGCCCGGATAATCCGCCGGGTTCAGGTGGTTCAGGCTGTGCTTGGGCACCACGGCGCGTTCAAACCCAATGCGTTCTGCCTCATGCAGACGCTGTTCCAAGTTGGGCACACTGCGCACTTCCCCACCCAGGCCGACCTCGCCAATGGCGATCAGCTTGTCGCTGACCGGGCGGTCCAGCAGCGAGGACACCATACTCAGACACACCGAAAGATCACAGGCCGTGTCCCGCAGGGCAATGCCGCCCACAATGTTGACATACACGTCCAGATTGCCGAAGAAATAGCCTGCACGCTTTTCCAACACGGCGATGAGCAGATTCATGCGGTTATAGTCGTAGCCGCTGCAGGCACGCCGTGGGGCCGGGAAATTCGTCTTGGTGGCAAGGGCCTGGATCTCGCTCAGAATGGGTCGGCTGCCCTCCATGGTACAGGCCACGCAGTTTCCGGAAACGCCCAGTGGACGGCCTTCCAGCAGCATCTGCGACGGGTTTTCAATCTCGGCCAGACCGGTACCGGTCATATCGAACATGCCAAGCTCATTCGTGGAGCCATAGCGGTTCTTTGCCGCCCGCAGGATGCGGTATGGCAGCATCTTGTCGCCCTCAAAGTAAAGCACGGTGTCCACGATATGCTCCATGACTTTGGGGCCGGCAATGGCACCGTCCTTGTTCACATGACCCACGATGAACATGGGGATCTCCTGTTTCTTGGCAACAGCCAGCAGACGCGCCGCGCTCTCCTTGACCTGGCTGACTGTACCGGACGACGACGAGATGTCCATACAGCGCATGGTCTGGATGGAGTCGATGACCACAAGGTCCGGTTTTTCCTTTTCGATCAGGCCACAGATCTCGTCCACATCGTTTTCGGCGGCCAGAAAAATATTGTCCTGCGGCACCTTCAGGCGGGCTGCACGCAGCTTGACCTGCCGGACCGATTCTTCGCCCGTGATATACAGAACGCTATGCTGATTGGAAATGGCACCGCACAGTTGCAGCAGCATGGTGGATTTGCCCACGCCCGGCTCGCCGCTCAGCAACACAACGCCGCCCAGCACGATGCCGCCGCCCAGCACGCGGTCCAGCTCTGAAATGCCGGTCAGAATGCGGCTTTTCTCCTCTGTGGTGCTGATCTCGGACAGACGCCGGGCCGTCAGGCTGGTCACGCCCTCCGGACGGGCAGCAGCCGCCTGCCGTGCCGCAGCGGTGCCCGCTTTCGGAGCTTCGGCCACTACATCTTCATTCATGGTATTCCAGCTCCCGCAGCTCGGGCAGCGGCCCATCCAGCGGGGGCTTGTCTCCCCGCAGTTGGAGCAGACATAAACAGTTTTCAGTTTCGGCTCTTTCATAAAAAGACTCCTGCGTTTCTCATCCATTTTCCTTATTGTAGCATACCCGGGGCGGCATCGCAAGAAAAGCTGACGTTAAAGGATTTTTCCGCCCAGATAGGCGACTCCTGTCGCTGCGCCGCACAGCGGCAAAAATACCACGATCACCAGCAGATACTGCCCCATCAGTTCCCGCGCCCCGGAACAGGCTTGTCCGGCCGTTTTCCGGAAGGAGTAGGCCCGGATGCGCCCGCTCACCTGCAGTGCTGCTGCACCGAACATGCACAGGCAGCCGGCGGCACAGGCGGCCGGAATGCCCAGCAGCAACAAAGCGAGGATGCTTTTCCCGTCTGCCCCCGCCAGCAGCTGCGCGGATAAAAGGCCGTTGCCAAGGCCGTACAGCATCGTAAACAAAAAGATGCACACCGGCCCCACAGCGGACAGGCCCAGCAAAAGCAGCAGCGTTGCCGCAGCGGCAAGGGCCGCATACTCGGCGCAGAACAGCCCTGCCGCAGATGGCGTGGCAGAAATCGAAAAGAGCCCGCACCAGCATTGCAGAAAATAGCTCAGCATCTCCTGCTGCGAGGCATCGCAGACCGCCTGCAAAGCCCCTGCAGCCGCCGTGCCCAGCAAAAAGGCCGCCGCCAGCAGGCAGCAATCCCGGCTGGCATGCCGCATGCGGCGGTGCAGCCGTTCCGGTTGCTGTGCGACGCCATCCGGCATTGCTTCTCCGGCGTTCAGGGGCTCCGGAACCGGTTGCTTCGGGGTACCGGACTCTGCCGGGAGCTGCGGCAGAAGCGCCGTAGTCTCAGGCGATGTCCGGACTTCATCAGACGGATAAACCCACATCCTGCATCCTCCTTCAGATCCGACGTTTTTTCTCTCCGAGAGCCCGGCCCAGAACACCCCCGGCACAGCTGCAGAGAAGCACCGCTGCCATCCGGAGCAAAGCCGGGGTGTCAAACAGGCCGCCGGACATCAGCAGCAGACCGCTCAGCGCTGCCGCAAACAGTCCGCCCAACAGCAAGCCCGTCAAAAGACCCTGTTCTTTTTTCCAGAACGCCGCCAGTGCGCTGCCGCAGAAGCCCCCGACGCAAACCGACACCGTGGCCAGCGGCCACGCCATAGACGCCGAGCAGCCCTGCTTTGCCATCCAGGCCGCAGACCCCAAGATGCAGAGCGTCGCAGCCAACACTCCGGCCAGCGCTCCCAGCAGCAGAGCCGCCGGGGTATGAGTTTTTTCCAACATAAAAACGCGCCTCCCTGCCATACACTATGCAGAGAGACGCGTCGGATATGCGGTGATCGAAAAAATTACTTCTTGTCCGTCTTGCTTTCAGCCTTGTCCATGTTCAGCTTCTCGACAGAGCCGATGGCAGTCTTGGTAAAGCGGATCTTCACACGGTCTGCGCCGGTTTCCAGCACGAAGGTGTCATCCTTGATGGCAACAACGCGGCCGATCACACCACCGATGGTGGTGACCTGATCGCCGATCTCCAGGCTGTTGCGCATGGCGGCGTCCTTCTTCTCCTGCTTCTTCTGCGGACGGTAGATCATGAAGTACAGCAGGACCAGCATCAGTGCCAGCGTAAAGAACAGGCTGATGTAGCCCTCGGACGTAGTAGTCAGAAATTGCATTTGGCAAAATCTCCTCTCAAAATTCAGATAAGTTTATTATACCTTCTTGTTCGGCTGGTTGCAAGGCTTATTCTCAAATTCTGGTGTCCAGCAGCTTAACGTACCTGTCGTGGAAGGCCGTGAAGGTGCCTGCGTCCAGTTCGTCGCGGATGCGCTCCATCAGGTGGTTGTAGAACCACAGGTTGTGCATGACGGCCAGACGCATGCCCAAAATCTCCTCTGCCTTGAACAGATGACGGATATAGGCACGCGAGTAGTTGCGGCAGGCTGGGCAGCCGCAGGCGGGGTCGATGGGGCGTTCGTCGCGCTCATACTTGGCGTTCTTGATGTTGATGATGCCGCCCCAAGTGTTCAGATGGCCATGACGGGCATTGCGGCTTGGCATCACGCAGTCGAACAGGTCCACACCGCGGGAGACAGCTTCAATGATGTTGCCGGGGGTGCCCACGCCCATCAGGTAGCGGATCTTGTCCTTGGGCATATAGGGCTCCACCTGGCTGATCATCTCGTACATCACCTCGGTGGGTTCGCCCACAGCCAGACCGCCGATGGCATAACCGTCCAGGTCCAGATCTGCGATCTGCTTCATGTGTTCCACACGCAGGTCTGCAAAGGTGCAGCCCTGATTGATGCCGAACAGCAGCTGATCCGGATTGACCGAAATGCCCTCATGCTTCAGGCGGGCCATCTCGGCCTTGCAGCGCTTCAGCCAGCGGGTGGTGCGCTCGCAGCTGGCCTTGGAATAATCGTGCTGGGCCGGGTTCTCCACGCACTCGTCAAAGGCCATGGCAATGGTGGAACCCAGGTTTGCCTGGATCTGCATGCTCTCTTCCGGGCCCATGAAGATGCGGTGGCCGTCCAGATGGGAGGCAAAGGTCACACCTTCTTCGGTGATCTTGCGCAGCTTTGCCAGGCTGAACACCTGAAATCCGCCGCTGTCGGTCAGGATGGGGCCGTTCCAGCGGGTGAACTTGTGCAGGCCGCCCATGTCAGCCACCAGCTTATCACCGGGGCGCAGGTGCAGATGGTAGGTGTTGCACAGCATCACCTGTGCGCCGATGTCCTTCAGATCCTGTGCCGACAGGCCGCCCTTGATGGCGCCTGCCGTAGCAACGTTCTGGAAAGCGGGTGTCTGCACCGTGCCGTGCACGGTCTTGAACTCACCCCGCCGGGCATCGTGTTCCTGCTTGAGGAGCTTGTAAGTCGTCAGTGAAGGCATTGTCTCGTGTTTCCTTTCTGCGCACGGAAAACAGCCGTGCGATCCTGCCGCAGAAACCTGCGGTATTCAGAACAATCTCTTACAGGTTTCGATCATGCGCCTTCACTCACAGAATGAGCATCGCATCACCGAAACTGAAGAAGCGGTATTTCTCTTCCACAGCCACCTTGTAGGCATGCATGGTCTTGTCGTAGCCATACAGTGCGGCAATGAGCATGATCAAGGTGCTCTCCGGCAGGTGGAAGTTGGTGACCAGGCCGTCGATGCAGTTGAACTTGACGCCCGGGTACAGGAAAATGGAGGTATTGCCGCTGCAGGCGCGGATCTCGCCATACTTGGCCGCTACAGCTTCCAAGGTGCGGCAGCTGGTGGTGCCCACGGCGATCACACGGTGACCGGCAGCCTTGGTGTCGCGGATGCGCTGGGCGGTCTCCTCGCTGATGGAATACCACTCGCTGTGCATCTTGTGGTCGGTGATCTCATCCTCCTGCACGGGGCGGAAGGTGCCCAGACCAACGTGCAGTGTCACCTCGGCAATGCCGACACCCTTGGCGCGGATGGTGTCCATCAGCTCCGGGGTGAAGTGCAGGCCGGCCGTGGGTGCGGCCGCGCTGCCCAGCTCCTTGGCATACACGGTCTGATACTGGCTCTGATCCTCCAGCTGCTTGGTGATGTAGGGCGGCAGCGGCATCTTGCCGAACTCATCCAGCTTTTCATAAAGAGTCTCGGTGTCGTAATAGAATGTAACGTACTTGTTGCCGTCCTCCAGCGTCTCGTCCACCACAGCGGTCAGGCTGCCGTCACCGAAGCTGACCTTGGTGCCGACCTGCATCCGCTTGCCGGGCTTTGCCAGGCATTCCCACTGGTCGCCCTTGACCTGACGGAGCAGCAGCAGCTCGCAGACCGCACCGGTGGGCTGCTTGATGCCCACGATGCGGGCGGGCAGCACCTTGGAGTTGTTCACCACCAGCAGGTCGCCGGGCTCCAGAAAATCCGGCAGATCCCGGAAGATCTTGTGCTGGATGCTGTCATCCTTCTGGCTCAGGACCATCAGGCGTGCAGAGTCGCGGGGGCTTGCAGGTTCCTGCGCAATGAGCTCTTTGGGTAAATCGTACCAAAAATCTTTTTTTAACATATTGTGCATTTGCCTTTCCGATGATTGACACGGGTACCGCATCAATGATATTATAAAATTTGTATAGACAGTATCTATTATATTGCATAGAGTGCCTGTTTTCAAGTCTCTGTGCAAACCAGAGAGCACATGGCTCGTCTTTTTGAAAGGAAAGGTGCTGGAAATGGAAAAACAGTATAAAGTGGGTATCGTAGGCGCAACCGGTATGGTGGGTCAGCGTTTTATTACGCTGCTGGAAAACCACCCCTGGTTCAAGCTGACCGTCCTGGCTGCTTCTGGCCGCAGCGCAGGCAAAACGTATGAAGAGGCTGTGGGCAGCCGCTGGGCCATGACCACCCCGATGCCCGAGAGCGTCAAGGGGATGATGGTGCAGGACGCTTCCAAGGTGGAAGAGGTCGCCGCACAGGTGGACTTTATTTTCTGCGCCGTCAACATGCCCAAGGATGAGATCAAGGCTCTGGAAGAGGCCTACGCCAAGGCAGAGTGCCCGGTGGTGTCCAACAACAGCGCCAACCGCTTCACCCCGGATGTGCCCATGGTGGTGCCCGAGATCAACGCCGACCATATTGAGATCATCCCCGCACAGCGCAAGCGTCTGGGCACCAAGCGCGGTTTCATCGCCGTCAAGTCCAACTGCAGCCTGCAGAGCTATGTGCCCGCGCTGCACCCGCTGATGAAGGAATTTGGTGTGAACAAGGCTCTGGTGTGCACCTATCAGGCAATTTCCGGTGCCGGCAAGACCTTTGACCGTATGCCGGAGATCGTGGACAACGTGATCCCCTACATCGGCGGCGAAGAGGAAAAGAGTGAGCGCGAACCCCTGAAGCTGTGGGGCCACATCGAGGGTGACCACATCGTCAACGCCGAGAAGCCCACCATTACCGCGCAGTGCTTCCGTGTGCCGGTCTCCGACGGTCACACCGCTGCCGTGTTCGTGAGCTTTGACAAAAAGCCCACCAAAGAGCAGATGCTGGAGGCATGGGCAAACTTCCGCGGCCCCGCACAGGAGCTGAACCTGCCCAGCGCACCCAAGCAGTTCCTGCACTACTTCACTGAGCCGGATCGTCCGCAGCCCAAGCTGGACCGCAACACCGAAAATGGCATGGCCGTGTGCATCGGCCGCCTGCGGGAGGACACCCTGTTTGACTACAAGTTTGCCTGCATGAGCCACAACACCCTGCGCGGTGCTGCCGGCGGTGCCGTGCTGCTGGCTGAGCTGCTGGCGGCCAAGGGCTATTTTGACTGAGTATATTTTTTGCGTGAGAACGCAATCAAAGGAGTTTTTGCTATGAAGAATCCTGTCTTTACCGGTGCGGGTGTTGCCATCATCACCCCGATGTATGAGGACGGAAGCATCAATTTTGACGAGCTGGGCCGCATCATCGAGGACCAGATCGCCCGCAGCACGGATGCCATCGTCATCTGCGGCACCACCGGCGAGTGCTCCACCATGACCGATGAGGAGCAGCTGGCTGCGATCAAGTACACGGTGGATGTTGTGAATCACCGTGTTCCCGTCATCGCAGGTGCAGGCTCCAACGACACCGACCACGGCTGTGCACTGGCTGCCAAGTCGGCCGCCTGCGGCGCAGACGCCCTGCTGATGGTCACCCCCTACTACAACAAGACCTCGCAGGCCGGTCTGGTGGCACACTTCACCGCCATGGCAGAGGCCGGCGGCATCCCGGTGATCGTGTACAATGTTCCCTCCCGCACGGGCCTGAACATTGCCCCGGAAACGGCACTGGAGCTGAGCAAGCACCCGCTGATCAACGGCATCAAGGAGGCTTCCGGCAACATTTCACAGGTGGCCAAGATCGCAGCCCTCTGCGGCGATGAGCTGAACATCTACTCCGGCAACGACGATCAGGTGGTTCCTCTGCTGGCTCTGGGCGGCAAGGGCGTGATCAGCGTGGTTTCCAATGTAGCACCGGAGCTGGTGCACAACTGCTGCCAGGCCTTCTTTGACGGAGATACCGCAAAGGCTCGCGACCTGCAGCTGGAGATGCTGCCGCTGTCCGATGCACTGTTCTGCGAAGTGAATCCCATCCCGGTCAAGTATGCAATGAATCTGCTGGGCTGGGAGGCCGGCGAGTGCCGCCTGCCGCTGGTGGAGCCCAGTGAGGCACATCAGGCACAGATCGAGAACACCCTGCGCGCAGCCGGTCTGATCCAGGAATAAGTTTCAGGTAAAATGCCCAGGGAGACGGTTCTCCGGGCATTTTTCCGTATTATTGCGTAAAAAGAAAGGAACTCAACTATGACGGAAATCGTGATCCAGGGCATTGGCGGCCGTATGGGCCATGTTCTGTGCGATATGATCGCACAGCGGGAGGACTGCTGTGTTGTGGCAGGCATTGATGTGAAGGACGGCGAGCAGAACGGCATCCCCGTGTATGACAGCCTGGAAAAACTGAACGGCAAGGGCGATGTCGTCATCGACTTCAGCTCCCCCGCTGCTGTGGAAAAGGCTCTGCCCTACTGTGAGGCCCACAAGCTGCCCATCGTGGTCTGCACCACCGGCCTGTCGGAAGAGTTGCAGCTCAAGGTCGTGCAGCTGTCACGCACGGTGCCCGTGTTCAAGAGCGCCAACATGTCCATGGGCATCAACGTTCTGTCGGAGCTGTGCAAGCGTGCTTCTGCCATTCTGGGCGTGAACTATGACGTAGAGATCGTGGAGCAGCACCATCACAACAAGCTGGATGCCCCCAGCGGCACTGCTCTGATGCTGGCCGATGCCATCAACGAGCAGAACAATGGTGCTTACCACTATGTCTACGATCGTTCCTCCGTGCGCCAGAAGCGCGATCCGAAGGAGATCGGCATCAGCTCGGTACGCGGCGGCAGCATCGTGGGCGACCACGAGGTGCTGTTCTGCGGCCCGGACGAAGTGATCACCCTCAAGCACACTGCTTATTCCCGCAGCATCTTTGCCAACGGTGCCATCAACGCCGCCGTGTATCTGGCAAAGAAGGAGCCGGGGCTGTATAATATGGGCGATCTGATCGCTTCGATCTGATTCTTGCCCCGCAGATGCGGCACAGCGGTTTTTGGATAGCCCCTGTGCTGCAGGAGGTTCAACATGGCAAAGCATTCGACACCCCGGCGGCGGTCCGGGAAGCACTGGGTCGGCACGCTGCTCACAGCGGGTGCCGTCGTGGCATGCATGGGGCTTCTGCTCCGCTTTCTCCCGGTGGGCACCATCCCGACCGGCGGAGACGAACCGTCGGACAGTGCGGTGAGCAGCACGGAGCCTGCGGCGTCCTCGGTCCCGGAGCCCGAACCGGAACCGGTGGTGGAAACGCTCCGCTTTTCGGCTACGGGCGATGACCTGATCCATTCCCCCATCTACAAGCAGGCCGCCCGGCGGGCCGCCAATGGGCAGCAGTACGACTTTGATTACTGCTATGCACAGGTCGCCCCCTTCTATGCGCAGCAGGACATCAACTGGATCAATCAGGAAACGCTCTGCAGCGATGAGCTGGAGCCCTCCTCCTACCCCTGCTTTTCTACCCCGGGAGACTGTGCCCGGGCGCTTTACCGGGCCGGCATCCGGGTGTTCAGCCTGTCAAATAACCACACCTATGATAAGGGTGCAGTCGGTCTGGCTGCCACCCTGCGTTTCTGGGAGAGCATGCCGGAGGACGTAGTCACCACCGGCCTGTGGCGTGGTACGGACGACTACAGCCGCATTCCGCTGCAGACCGTCAACGGGGTGACCATCGCCTACCTTTCCTACACGGAGCACACCAACGGCATCCCCACCAGCAGCTCCATGCCCGCCAACGTGATCTACACCAGCCAGACGGATGTGATCGAGCAGCAGGTTCGTGCAGCACACCAGCAGGCCGACTTTGTGATCGTGGGTGTGCACTGGGGCGTAGAGGACAGCCACACCATTGTGGACGGTCAGCGCACACTGGCACAGCAGCTTGCAGACTGGGGTGCCGATGTGATTGTGGGCACCCACCCGCATGTGCTGCAGGATGCTCAGTGGCTGAGTGCAGCAGACGGAAGGCAGACATTCGTTGCCTATTCTCTGGGCAATTTTCTGAGCACGCAGAACCGGCCGGATCAGCTGGTAGGTGCTATCCTGAACCTGCAGCTGCAAAAGACCACCGAGCCGGACGGAACGGTGCAGTGTGCCGTTCTGGAACCGAAGCTCCTGCCGACGGTCACCCATTATGACGCTGGAAAATCCAATGTGCGCACCTATCTTTTCCGCGATTACACGCAGGAATTGGCAAAGCAGCATGGTGTGCGCGCAGAACATTCCGATTTCAGTCTTGACACCGTTCAAAAAATCGCGCAAAATAATATCAGCAGCGACTTTCTGGAGCTTACATAAAACCGTGGGAATCAATTGGAACGCCCGTGTGACGGGCAGAGTGGAGGGATTTTATGTACGGAGTATCGAAAATCAACATTGAGCCCAGCCTGATGATGATCAGTGTGCAGGACGTGGAATTCAAGGGCAACAGCCTGGCCCGTTATCTGCAGATTTTTGCAGACAACGGCGTTGTCGTGGACATGATCAGCCAGAGTGCACCCCATGGCACCACCATTGACTTCAGCTTTACCGCCGCCGGCAGCGATCTGCCGCTGGTAATGAAAGCCATTTCAGCCGCCAACCTGGACAAGGATGCCAAGGCTTCCCCGCTGATCAGTGTCGGCTATTCCAAACTGAACCTTTTTGGCGAGGACATGGTTACCAGCTGCGGTGTGGCCGCTCGTGCCCTGAATGCACTGGCCATGGCCGGCATTGAAGTGCTTCTGATCACCAGCAGCGACCTGGATATCTCGCTGCTGGTCCATGCCGAGAACGAAGATGCCGCTTACGAGACACTGAAAAAGGCGTATGAGCTCTGAGTCAGCCGAAGCAGTGACAGCTGCGGCCGTTGGAATCGCAGCCGCCATTCTGGCATGGAACCGCTGGATCACGGCAGACAGCATGCTGTTCGGGCTTCTGCTGGCCGGGCTGATTGGTCTGGCTGTGGCAGGTGTTGTCTTTCTGGTCTGTAAGGTCTTTTCGTATTATCGGAAAAAACGGCACCCTGAAGCACCGGTCGTTTCCTTCTTCTCTTCGGAAGGTGGAATGCTCATTGCTTCTCCGCTGGAGGGAAAGCTTCTTCCGCTGGATGGAATCGAGGATCCGGTATTTTCGGCGGAGGTTCTGGGCAAAGGCTGTGCCATTGAACCGGATAAGGGAGAGATCTATGCTCCGGCAGACGGTGTGATCCTGAAAATTGCCGAAAGCAGTCATGCCGTCAGTCTGCGGTGTGATTCCGGCGTGGACCTTCTGATTCATGTTGGAATGGACACGGTGGAACGGCATGGAGCCGGATTTGCTCCGCAGGTCCGGGCAGGCGAACATGTCCACAGCGGACAGCTTCTGCTGAAATTTGACTTGCAGAAGATCCGTGCCGATGGTTATCCCCTGACCACTCCGATTGTGGTAACCAACAGTGATGCCTTCTCGGATATCACTGTGGTGGCTTCCGGCAACGTGACCGAGGGGCAGAACATCCTGCTTCTCCGCTGAATGCAAACAAAAAATACCGCTGTCCGGTTCAGAACCGGACAGCGGTATTTTTATTGTGGGATCTTGGGCAGATGCTTACAGGGTGACCTTGTGATAGACCTTCTTGCCCTTCTTAATCACAACGCCCTTCTTGAGCTGTTCTGCGGTAAAGCTGACGGTGGGAGCTGCAATCTTTTCGCCGTCGGCCAGAACACCGCCCTGCACGACCAGACGGCGTGCCTCACCGTTGGAAGCAGCCAGACCAGCCTTGACCATCAGGGTCAGGATGCCGATGGAGCCATCGGTCAGATCCGCCTCGGTCAGCTGGGTGCTGGGCATGTGCTCCGTGTCCATTGCAGCACCGCCAAACAGTGCACGGGCTGCTGCCTGTGCCTTTTCAGCTTCTTCCTTGCCGTGGACCATGCTGGTCAGCTCGTAGGCCAGAATCTCCTTGGCCTCGTTCAGGCGCTGATCCTTCCATGTGCTCATCTCGTCGATCTGCTCCAGCGGCAGGAATGTGAGCATCCGGATGCACTTCATGACATCGGCATCACCCACATTGCGCCAGTACTGGTAGAACTCGAAGGGGCTGGTCTTGTTGGGGTCCAGCCAGACAGCATTGCCTGCGGTCTTGCCCATCTTCTTGCCCTGCGAGTCGGTCAGCAGGGTGATGGTCATGGCGTAGGCATCCTTGCCCAGCTTACGGCGGATCAGCTCGGTGCCGCCCAGCATGTTGCTCCACTGGTCATCGCCGCCAAACTGCATGTTGCAGCCGTAATGCTGGAACATGTAGTAGAAGTCGTAGCTCTGCATGATCATGTAGTTGAACTCGAGGAAGGACAGACCGCGCTCCATGCGCTGCTCATAGCACTTGGCACGCAGCATGTTGTTGACCGAGAAGCAGGCACCCACGTCACGCAGCAGCTCCACATAGTTCAGGTTCAGCAGCCAGTCGGCGTTGTTCAGCATCAAAGCCTTGTCATCCGAGAAGTCGATGAACTTTTCCATCTGCTTTTTAAAGCAGGCTGCATTGTGGGCAATGTCCTCTTTGGTCAGCATCTTGCGCATATCGGTGCGGCCGGAGGGATCGCCGATCATGGTAGTGCCTCCGCCGATCAGGGCGATCGGCTTGTTGCCTGCCATCTGCAGGCGCTTCATCAGGGTCAGGGCCATAAAATGGCCTGCGGTCAGGCTGTCGGCCGTGCAGTCAAAGCCGATATAAAAAGTAGCCTTGCCGTTGTTGATCAGATCAATGATCTCGTTGTCGGTGATCTGTGCCACCAGACCACGGGCCTGCAGCTCTTCGTACAAAGTCATAGAAACATCCTCCTGTTTTGTGGGGCAGAGGAAACAAAAACGCCCTCTGCCAAACATCAATTTGGCAGAGGGCGAGAAATCTTCGCGGTACCACCTCTGTTTGCCGCTTCCTCACAGAAACGACCTCACGAGTGCACACCCCAGAGTAGAGTGACACTCCTGCGTTTGTAACGCTCGCACGCGGCACAGCCTACTAGCTCAGACAGCATTCAGCCTGCAGCTCCGGGAGGTATTCGCCTGCTGTTCTGCGGCCCCTTGCACCAACCGGGGTTTCTCTGGACAGAACACTTCAGGGTACTTATTCCCTTCATCGCCATTAACAAAACTTACTTTATCACAAGAACACGGGCTTGTCAAGCCCCGGATTCCGACGGGAACGCTCCCCTGTTACTGGCGGCCGGTACCCAGCATTTCCCGCGCATTTGCCCGGGAAAGCTCGGTCACATGATCGCCGGAGATCAACCGGGCCAGTGCTTCCACGCGGCCCTCCGTATCCAGCGGGTGGATCTCGGTATAAGTGCGATCGTTCGTCACATTTTTCTGGATCAGCAGGTGGCAGTCAGCCAGTGCGGCGATCTGTGCCGTATGGGTGATGCACAGGATCTGATGTCCCTGTGCGCTCTGCCGCAGCACCTCACCGATCCGTCCGGCGGCCTTGCCGGAAACACCGCTGTCGATCTCATCGTAGATCACCGTGGGCACTGCATCCCGGTCTGCCAGCGCATTTTTGATGGCAAGGGTGATGCGGCTCAGCTCACCGCCGGAGGCAATGCGGGCCAGCGGTTTCGGGGCTTCACCGGCGTTCGTGGAGATGTAGAATTCCACGCTGTCCTGTCCGTGGCTTGCCAGCGGCCCACGGGCGTGGTGCAGCGTCATGCGCACACCCGGCATATTCAGGAACTGCAAGGTATCGGTAATGCGTGCATTCAGCTCGTCAAAGGCTTTCAGACGGGTCTGGGTCAAGGCCTCCGCCTTTTCGCGCGCCAGACCATACAGGCGCAGCTTTTCCGCCTGCAGCTGATCGTGCCGCTGCTCCGAGAACTGGATCTGTTCCAGTTCCTCCCGTGCTTTCTGTCCAAAGGCAATGATGTCCTCCACCGTATCACCGTACTTGCGTTTGAGACGGTACAACAGATCCAGCCGCTGTTCGATCTCATCCAGCTCGGCGTCGTTCGTGTCGTAGGCATCCAGCCGGTCAATCAGCTCTGCCGCTGCGTCCTTGGCCGAATAGTACAGGTCCATCAGCGTGCCGGATACCCCGGAAAGTGACTCGTCCAGCTGGGCGGCCGTATCCATGGCGTTGGATGCTTCACCCAGCAGATCCACTGCGCCGGGGGTGTCATCGTCCCCGGACAGCAGCGCATGGGCCTTTGCCACCCGGTCCCGGATGGTGGACGCGTTGGCCAGCACCTTGCGGCGGCTTTCCAGTGTCTGCTCCTCGCCGGCGGTCAGTCCGGCTTCTTCGATTTCCTGGACCTGATAGGTCAGCAGGTCGATCCGTCGCTGCTTTTCCGCCTCGTCGGTGATCATGGCGTCCAGTTCCTTCTTGACCTTGACCAGGCTCCGGTACAGCACATAATACTCCTGATAGAGTTTGGCGTTCTGCGCATAATCGTCCAGAATGCTCAGATGGTGTGCCGGATTCAGCAGTCCCACCGAGTCGTGCTGGCCATTGATATTGATCAGACCTCCGCACAGCTCCCGCAGCACAGCCGCCGTGGTGGGCATGCCGTTGATCCGGCAGCTGCTCTTTCCTTCGGCGGTGATCTCACGGCTCAGAAGCAGCTCTGCCGAGCGCTCATAACCGGCCGCTTCCAGTTTGTCCAGTACCACATCCGGGATCTGCGCAAAAGACGCACGGATCACCGCTTTGGACGCACCTGTGCGCACAAGATCCTTGGAAGTCCGATTGCCCAGGATCGCATTGATGGAGTCGATCAGAATGGACTTGCCCGCACCAGTCTCACCGGTGAGGACGTTCAGCCCCGGCTGAAAATGAACTTCTGCCTTCTGGATGACCGCGACATTTTCAATTTGCAGGCAGCTTAACATGGTTTATCGTCTCTCCCGCGTTTGTTTTACCCGATGTGCCGGGTCAGTTCCGTGCAGATGGTCTTGGCGTCCCGCTCGGAGCGGGCAACGATCAGAAAAGTGTCATCACCCGAAAGGGTGCCGACCACGTTTTTCCACTGCAATGCGTCAAATACCTCACAGGCTGCATTGGCCATGCCGGAATAGCACTTGACCAGCACCACATGGCCTGCATAGTCCACCCCCAGCACCGACTCATGAAAGATCGTCTCAAACCGGCCCTGGGTCTTGGGGTTAAAGCTCTCGTTCCGGCTGGAAACATAGCGGTAGCCCTCCGCAGTGGCAGCCTTGACCAGGCACAGCTCCCGGATATCCCGCGAGATCGTGGCCTGAGTCACATCAAACCCTTCCTTGCGCAGATAGTCCAGCAGCACTTCCTGCCGACTGATCGGATGCTCCTGCACAAGACGGAGAATGGTCTGCAAGCGGTCTCCCTTGCTTTTTGCTTCTTCTTTGCGGACATGTGCCATAGTTCGTCGTATCTCCTTTTATCGTCTGCTGCGCAATTTCTGGTCGATGGCCTGGAATTGATCCGCCTTGCTGAAGGTGATCAGCTGCACCACCTGATCCGAAAGCCGGACTTCTGCCGTTGCGCCCGCCTTGAGCGGGAATCCTGCTGCACCGTCACAGCTGATGAACACCTCGCCGTCGGCCACCTGACCGACGCAGATGTTCAGCTTGCGCTCCTGCGCAAACACCATGGCCGGACTGGCAAGACTGTGGGGACAGATCGGCGTGACGACCACGCCTTTGGTCTGCGAATCCAGAATGGGCCCGCCTGCGGCCATCGAATACGCAGTAGAGCCGGTCGGCGTCGCAACGATCACACCATCGCCCCGGTAATGCTCCACCAGAATGTCATCGCAGTAAATGCTGAAATCAATGGCCTGCTGCAGGCGGCCTTTTGTCACGACAACGTCGTTCAGTGCATGGCCTTCCCAGCCGTCATGGCCCAGAACATGGGCGTAGAGCAGCATCCGGTTGTCCAGCTGGAACTCGCCCCGCGCCACGGCAGGCAGCTTGCTTTCCATCTCGCTGACCTCGCAGGTAGCCAGAAAACCGCAGCGGCCCAGGTTGATGCCCAGGATCGGCTTTGCATGCTTGAGCGAAAGATTCGCCTCATGCAGGATCGTTCCGTCTCCGCCGATGGTCAGGATCACGTCCGTACGTTCCAGACACTGTTCCAGCGGCAGATATACAACGCCGGCCGCATTGCAGACCGTGCGCAGATCCTCGCACATCAGCACCGATGCACCATGATTCTGCAGGATCTGCGCTGCACGCAGAGCGACCTCACTGGCCGAGATCTTTCCAGGGTTCGGAGAAATGTAAACGGTCATGCCGAAGCCTCCTGTTTTGGTTCTGTATCCGTATCGTTCAGCGGTCCAGCGTGGAATGGCTTGCAGCCACGACCTGTTCGGCGGCCGCATCGTCCAGCACGCAGGGCTCCTCGCTCTTCTGCACGAACATCAGATATTCGATGTTGCCTTCCGGACCTTTCACCGGGCTGAAATCCAGCCCGCGCACAGCAAATCCGTTGGCAGCCGCATAGCCCATGGCATTGTGCAGCACTTCGCGGTGGGTGGCGGGGTCACGCACCACGCCGTTCTTGCCCACTTTTTCGCGCCCGGCTTCAAACTGCGGCTTGACCAGACAGACGCCCATGGCGTCCGGCGTGGTGATGGCCTGTGCCACCGGAAAAATATGATGCAGCGAGATAAAGGAAACGTCCACGCTGAAGAACTCGATCGGTTCATCCAGAGCCTCCGGCGTAACGTTGCGGATGTTGGTGCGCTCCATGTTGATCACGCGCTCATCGGTGCGCAGTTTCCAGGCCAGCTGGCCGTAGCCCACATCCACTGCGTAGACCTTGACCGCACCGTTCTGCAGCATGCAGTCGGTAAACCCGCCGGTCGATGCACCAATGTCCATGCACACCTTGCCCTTGGGCGTCAGCGGAAAACACTGCATGGCTTTTTCCAGCTTCAGGCCGCCGCGGCTGACATAACCGATGTCGTGCCCGCGCACCTCCACCTTGGCATCTTCCTTAATCATCTCACCAGCCTTGTCCACCTTCTGTTCGTTGACAAACACCACACCGGACATGATCATGGCCTTGGCGCGTTCACGGCTCTGGATCAGACCATGCTGAACCAGATATTGATCCAACCGAATTTTCACGATATGTTTTCTCCTTTCATCCAGGCATCCATCACCTGCTGTGCAAGGGTGTCGGCATCCAGCCCGGTGACCTGCTTGATCTGCGGGACGGTTGCATGGGGCAGGTTGGCCGTATGCACAGCAGCGTGCAGGAAGGTTCCATTCCAGCCCGCCTGCTGCAGGCAATAGGCCAGATGCTCCCCGATGCTGCCCCATTCCACACATTCTTCTGCAAATAGCACGATTTTGTAATCCTTCACAGCTTCGATCATTTTTTCTGTAAAGGGGAATAGCTTTACAAGTTTAAGTGCATCGCAATTGATACGATGCTCCGTGAGTTTTTCACATGCAGTCAGAATATCATCCATTTCGTCCGCATAGCTGATCAACACCGCCTGGGCGCCCTCGGTTCTGTGCAGGAAATCATAGTCCTGCCCGCTGCAGTCATACTGCGCCAGACGGGCATTTTCCCCGCCCCGCGGATAACGGATCGCACGGGGGCCTCTGCAGCCGTCCTTCAGCAGCTCGTGCAGCCAATAGGTCAGCTCCGCATAATTGGAAGGTGCATAGAGCGGCATACCGACCTGGCTCAGGAAAGCCGGGTCGTAAACGCCCTGATGCGTTTCTCCGTCTGCCGGAACAAAACCCGCGCGGTCAATGGCAAACACGACGTTCTCCTGCAGCAGGTTCACATCGTGCAGGATCTGATCGTAAGAGCGCTGCAGGAAGGTGGAGTAAATGCACACCACCGGCAGCATGCCCTGACTGGCCAGACCCGCCGCAAAGGTCACGGCGTGCTGCTCTGCCATGCCCACGTCAAAGAACCGCTCCGGCGCACTGTGGGAAAAGAACTGCAGCCCGGTGCCATATTTCATGGCCGCGGTAATGGCGCAGATGCGGCTGTTCTGGGCCGCTTCCCGCGCAAGCGCCTGCCCGAAGGTCGTTGAGAACGATTCCTTGGGGGCCACCTCCGGGTCGGGCATCCCGTCCGGGTCAAAGGCTGATACCCCGTGGTAGTTGCCCGGGTTCATCTCGGCCGGCTGATATCCTTTGCCCTTTTTGGTCACAACATGCAGAAAGTGCGGGCCAGGCCGCTGACTGATGGTGCGCAGGGTCCGCTCCAGTTCTTCCTCATTGTGACCATCCACCGGCCCAATGTACTGGAACCCCATGTCCTCAAACATGGTCGAATGGTACATTGCCCGTCGGAGCAATGTTTTACCCTCGGTCAGGGCTTTTTTCAGCGGGGTACCCACCACCGGGACACTGTCGAGGAAGCTCCGCACATTGTCCTTGGCGTCAAAATATGCAGTCGTCGTGCGAAGGTGGGTCAGATACCGCGCCAGCGCGCCCACATTGTGGGAAATGGACATCTTGTTGTCATTCAGGATCACGAGCAGATTGTCCAGGGAGCCGATGTTGTTCATGCCCTCGTAGACCATGCCGCCTGTAAAGGCACCATCGCCGATGACCGCAACCACCCAGCCCGGCTCATGCCGGATCTTCTTGGCCCAGGCCATGCCGATGGACAGCGAAAGCGCTGTGTTGCCGTGCCCTGCAATAAAGGCATCGTGCTCGCTCTCGTTCGGGTTCGGAAAACCGGAAATGCCATCCAGCTGGCGCAGTTTTGCAAAGCCGCTGCGTCGGCCGGTGAGCAGTTTGTGCGTATAGCACTGATGCCCCACGTCAAAAACGATTTTGTCCATTGGCGTCGTCATCACCCGGTGCAGGGCTACCGTCAGCTCCACTGCGCCGAGGTTGGACGCCAAATGACCGCCTGTGCGGGAGATATTCCGCAGCAAAAACTGACGGATCTCCGCACAGAGCTTGTTTACCTGTTCTTTGTCCAGATTTTTCAGATCGCTGGGTTGATCAATGTTGTCCAGCAGCAACGATTCCATAACCAAATCACACGTCCTTCATGCAATGTTTCCTGCCCTGCTGGCACGTCTCACAGGCCCAGCGGGTACAGCAGGCCGATCACAAGGCCCACCAGAAAGCCTGCGACCACCTGCAGCGGAGTATGGCCGACCATTTCCTTCAGATGCATGTTCTGCAGGAACGGGGCGTTCTTTTCGCTGACCTCGATCCACTGGTCGATCATCTGATTCAGCACCTTTGCCTGCTCGCCGGTCTCATGGCGCACGCCCATGGCGTCGTGCATGGTGATGATGGCCACCACACAGGCCACTGCAAAAATGGCAGAGTCAATGCCCTCACACCGTGCCGTGGCAATGACCATTGCGCAGACGGTGGCGCTGTGGGCGCTGGGCATACCGCCGTCGCCCCACATGCGCTCCAGCTGGAATTTGCCCAGCAGGATGAAGTTGATCAGGGTCTTGAGCACCTGCGCCACGAACCATGCCAGGAGCGACACGGTCAGGATGCGGTTGAATGAAAGGATCTCATAAATGAACTGCATAGCGTTTCCTTTTGCTTTCCCGGACGATGATCCGTTTTAGTGTTTGCGTGTCAGGAGCTGCTGCGCAAGCTGCTCCAGAAAGGCCGATTTTTCGCCGAATGTTTCGCGCAGAGCGCTGCAGGTCTTTTCGTTTACGCGCTGTGCAAGAGCCATTGCGCCCTCCACGCCATACAGCGTTGCAAACGTTGTTTTTCCGTTTTCACTGTCGCTGCCAATGGGCTTGCCCAGCTGTTCCGGCGTGCTGGTCACATCCAGCACATCGTCCACGATCTGGAACACCAGACCAATGCCGTAGGCGTATGCTTCCAGTGCTCGGCACTGGTCGGCGTCGGCACCGGCGGCAGCTGCCCCCATCTGGACGGCTGCGTTGATCAGAGCACCGGTCTTATTGCGGTGGATCAGCCGCAGCTGTTCCTCGGTCGCTGCCAGTGCTTCGTATTTCAGGTCCAGCTCCTGCCCATACACCATGCCGCGGCTGCCGGCACCAAGGCCCAGCGCCTTTGCGGCCTGCACACAGGCCTGCGGGCAAGCCGGTGCATTGGCGATTGCTTCAAAGGCTTCGGTCAGGAGCACATCTCCTGCCAGCATGGCCGTTGCCTCCCCGAATGCCTTGTGGCAGGAGGGGCGACCGCGCCGCAGGTCATCGTTGTCCATACAGGGCAGATCATCGTGGATCAGCGAGTAGCAGTGCAGCATTTCCACCGCAGCGCTGAAAGCTCTGGCCGTCTGCGGATCACCGCCCAGCATATCACAGACACTGAGCACCAGCACGGCCCGGATGCGTTTTCCGCCGCCCAGCAGGCTGTACCGTGCCGCACGGCATACCTCCGATTCCTCCGGAAGAAACTTTGCACAGGCGTCTTCCAGCGCGGCAGAAGCCTGCGACAGATACATCTGATATTGTGTTTTGTAATCCATCAGTTTTCCTCCCGCTGTTCCTGCATGGTCTGCGTGATCTTCGCATCGATCTCCTCGATCTGGAGCGATGTTTTTTCCAGCGCAGTATGACAATATTCCATCAGAGATGCTGCCTCCGCATACAACTTGACGGCTTCTGCAAGAGTCGTCTGCTCGTCCTGCATTTTGGCCAGAATGGCATTCAGGCGCTCCATGCCCTCTTCATAGCTTTTGGGTGCTTTCATCAATTTCCTCCACGGCCTCCACCCGGCACTTTGCCCGGCGGGAAGCGCTGCGAATGTAGATGGTCTTGTCCGGCTCCAGTTGGTCTGCCGGAAGGATCTGTCCTCTGCCCGTGGTGATCATCGCATAGCCTCGGGCAAGGACCCGGTACGGGCTCAGAGAGGCTGTCAGTGCTGCGGCATGTTCCAACTGCATATTTGCAGCCTGCATCCGGCGCTGTATCTGGATCTGAAGCGTCTGCCCAGCCTGTTCCAGCTGGTCAAAATCCCTCTTCCAGATGTGATGCGCAGGCTTGCGTTCCAACGCTAAGTTGTATTGCTCCAGCTCATTATAGCACAACTTGAGCCGTTTTTGCATATTTTCAGAAATATTTTGTTGTAAATTTTGCAAAATATTCCATTGTTCTTCCCGGTCCGGCACCGCAAGCTCTGCCGCCGCCGAGGGTGTCGGGGCTCTCTGGTCTGCCACGAAGTCCAGGATCGTGTAGTCGATCTCGTGTCCAATGGCGCTGATCAGCGGTGTTTTGCAGGCAAAGGCTGCCCGCGCGATCACCTCAGCGTTGAACACCCACAGATCCTCCCGGCTGCCGCCGCCGCGGGCCACGATGATCACATCTGCCCTGCCGCTGCGGTCCAGCGTCCGGATGGCCGCCGCAATCTGCGGAGCCGCTTCAAACCCCTGCACCATGACCGGGCAGAGCAGCAGCCGGATACCCGGCCAGCGGCGGCTGATCACATTGCGGATGTCCTGTAAAGCCGCTCCGGTCTTGCTGGTCACCAGCCCAATGCACCGGGGATATTGCGGCAGCGGCTTTTTGTGTGCCGCATCAAACAGGCCCTCCTGTTCCAGACGGGCCTTGAGCTGTTCCAATGCCAGCTGTGCTGCACCGATTCCGTCCGGGAACATCTCATTGACATACAACTGGAATGCGCCATCCCGCTCATAGAGCGTTGCACGGCAGCGCACGACCACACGCATCCCCTCTTCCGGACGGAACGCAAGCCGCCGCGCATCCGAGCGGAACATCACCGCTTTTACGCTGGCCTGCTCATCCCGCAGGGTGAAATAGCAATGCCCGCTGCGCGCGTTCTGCACAAAATTTGCCACTTCGCCGCGCAATGCCAGATCAAACAATCGGTCGTTTGCATCAAAAAGAGATTTGACATAGCGGTTCAGCGCCGAAACCGTGATCACTTCAGCCATAAACCGGCCTCCCGTGCCGCAAGAATGGACACGCCAATGGCATTGTCACTGGAATACTGTCCCGGCACAAAATACACCTGAGGCAGGCGTTTCTGCACCCATTGGCGGATCACATCGCTGCTCATCACGCCGCCGGCGCATACCACCGGCAGACCCGGGTATTCCTTCTGCGCAGCCTTTGTCATTTTGACCACCGTATCGGCCACACAGAGCAGGCAGTACTTGCACACATATTCCGGGCTTTTGCCCGCAGCAAGCAGGGCATTGCACTGGTTTTCCAGGCCGGAAAGGCTGCACTGCATGCCCCTCACGCTAGATTTCGGCCGGATCTCTTCCGGGCACGCTGCAGCAAGGCGAGACACCTCTGCACCCGCCGGGAAGGCAAACCCGAGCTTGACGCCCACGCGGTCCACAGCCTGTCCGGCGTAAAGGTCCGTGCTCGTGCCAAGTTGGGTGATCGTGCGTACCTCATCACACAGCAGCAGATCCGTCGTGCCGCCGGAAATATGAAACAGCAGGACTTTCTGCGTAAAAAGGTCTGCGCCGCGGGCTGCAAACAGCGCCGCAGCGGCATGGCCCTGCTGGTGGGTCGTATAAATCAGCGGGATGCTCCGCGCCGCTGCAAATGCCGTCGCCGCGTTCACACCGGCCAGAAAGCACGGCATATAACTGCCCTCTGCCGGGCGCGGCTTCTGGGAGACACCCACGGCGTCGATGCGGGTCAGATCAAACTCCTGCACAAGCTCGTGCAGCATTTCCGGCAGTGCCGTGGTGTGGTGGAACAGTGCATCGCTCTGCCGCAGGCCCAGCTGCCCGGGTTTGACCGGAAGAAACCGCTTTTTTGCACAAACAACCTCTCCGGCTGTATCAAAAACTGCCAGAGAGGTTGCATAGTTGCTTGTATCGACCCCGAGCGTATAACGGCTCACTGTTCAGCCGGCTCCACAGCGGCTTCTTCATTCAGGCCGTGATCCCGTGCCACTGCGCCGAGCAGGCCGTTCACAAACTGATAGTCCTCATCGGCACCATACTTTTTGGTCAGCTCCACTGCCTCGTTGATGGCAACGCCGGGCTTGTTCTCGCTGCCGAACAGCATCTCTGCAATGGCCAGGCGCAGCACGGTCAGGCTGACGCGCGGCAGACGCTCCATGGTCCAATTGCGCAGATGAGCGCGGATCTCGTCATCCACCTCTGCGGAATGGTCGTAATAAGCATTCAGCAGCAGCTTGCTGAAGCCATCCACCGGGTGCTCTTCGTCGTTTTCCGCATGGTTGGTCAGAGCCTCTGCCAGCGGGACGTCGCCAAAGGTCTGCGAAAATGCCAGCAAAAATGCATTCTCGCGAGCTTCTCTACGGGGCAAAATGTTTTCCATAATATTCCTTTCATAACAGGAGCTCTCCCCGCCGGGAAACCCCGGCAGAGAGAACGCGTTCTATCCATTCTTTTGTACGGCTGCAAGTGCTCTTACTGCTCCGCAGCAAGACCCGCGATCACCAGATTCACACGGCTCACCGTGACACTGGTCATGTTCTGCACGGCCGACTTGACATTTTCCTGCACCTTTTCCGCCACTGCAGGGATGCGTGCGCCGGACGCCATGATCAGATGCAGCGTAAGCTCTGCCGTGCCGTCGCGCATTTCCACGGCCACCGGCGGCTGGATGCTGGCTTCCAGCAGATCCTTCAGCTTTTTGTTCTGGGTCCCGCAGGAAACTTCTGCCACGCCTTCCACTTCCAGCGCAGCGCACCGTGCGATCTTTGCAATGACTTCGGTCGAAATCTGAAGGCTGCCGCCCTGAAGATCCATATTCTGTAAATCCATTGTGCTGTCCTCCATTGAAAAGCAGCAGAACTGCCGCTTTTTTTCGGTTCAAAACGGCTTTGCAGCTGCCGCCGCCGAATGGCCGGGCAGCACACCGTTCCTGTTTTCTGATGGTGTTATTATACCATCAATGCGGGGTTGATTTCAATACTTGTTTGGAAAACTCTGTCGGACCACACAACGGGTTCTTTTTCCAGCCCGATTCCTTCCGGTCGGAGGGAAACACTTTTTATTTTACTTCCACCACCGTGATGTTCTGGGCCGTCACACTGCTCTTGCTGAGCACGACGTCCCGGATCTGCGCCACCTGCGCCGCCGTCAGCGGGTCACCGGATGTCATGACGGTCAGATCGGCGCGGCCGGACTGCAGAAAGCACAGGCAGTCCGCAAAGCCCTTGGCTTTGATGAGGGTCTCGATCTCATTTTCGGCGTGCAGATCTTCCAACCCGGCTGTCAGCTGGGCGGTGCAGTCCTTCTTTTCCTCCGCAGAGAGCGAAGAGGACTTCATGGTTTTTTGCAGGGTGTCCATGGCTTCATCGTGCGCCTTTTCCCGTTTCAGGCGTGCCTCTTCAAAGAACTTTGCGCCGCTGTCGCTTGCCACGCTGACCAGCTGTGCTTCCCCGTAGTTTTTGTTCGCGGCCGACACTGTTTCGGCTTCCGTGGGCAGGCCGTCCAGGACCGTGTCCGACTGCACAGGCTCGGCCGAAACGACCTGGGCTTCCTCGTCCGCTGCAATGCCGGTATCGGTGCGGGCATACTGCCAGTTCAGATAAACGGCAATGACAAGGGCAGCGGCCAGCGTAAGCGCGGTCACCCGCCGGGTATTTCTGGAAAGTGCTCTCATCTTGAATCCTCCTTGTTCTGGGTCAGATCATGGCTTGCGCTGTTCCACACAGATCCGGTTGGATGGCAGATCCAGCAGCGCTCCCACCATCTCCGTGATGCGTGCTGCCACGCGGACATCTCCCCCGCCGTCGCACAGCACGGCCACGCCGCGGATCTGCGGCTGATAGATCGTCTCTGCCAGGGCGGAGCCATCTTCCAGCAGAACATGCGTCTGCTGTTCCTGCATCTGCCCGGACTGCGTATCCAGTGCATAGATCGTTTCCTCCCCCGTTTCCAGTGTGAGCATCACCGTCGTCTTTCCCGCTCCGTCCATCTGAGCGATCAGTGTTTCAAGCCGGTTTTCCAGCTGGGTCTGATACGCGGCGATTTCCTGTGGGGCTGTGCTGGCGGCAGCAGACTTCGTCCCGGTCGGCATCAACTCCGACAGCAGCAACAGCAGCATGGCCACCCCGCCAATGAGCACCGCAAGTCTTGTGCGCCCCTGCGGGCCTTTGCATCCCTGAAGAACAGTTGTGATCGTTGCTTTTTTCATGGTTCCGCCTCTTCCGCTGCGGTGACAGCGTCGGTGCTAAGTTCTTTTTGCAGAAACTGCACAAGCTGTGTCTGCACCTGTGCCGGGCTGTCCGGCGGCATCCACAGGATCGCGCGAGCTGCGCGGATTCCGTCCGGCGTCTGTTCCAATTCCGTTTCCACCCGGACCGGGATGCCTGTCTGTGCCTCGCATTCCGCTGCCAACATCTCATTCAAGCGCTTCGCCGCCTCCGTGAGGATCGTGGTTTCCACGCCCTCGATGGAGGCAGATGCCTGCACCGGCTGAAGCCACTGTGCGGTCCGTGCAGGCAGTGCAGAAGTTGCACGGAGCAGAACTGTTAGAATATATAGCCCCGCAACCACTTTTATGCATCGGCGCGCCCAGCCTGCTTCCACCAGCTGCACTAGCAGCTCCGTGCAGACACAGGCAAGGCAGAATGCCGTTACGACCCGCATTTCACCCTCCGTTCATCATTGTCATCAACGCGACACCGACCATTGTCAGCGAAAAGAACAGTGCCGTGACCGCCGCCATGCACCGGACCGCCTCCGTCAGACAGGCAAACAGCGCCCGGCACCGGTCGATACCGGCAAAGCTGCACAGAAGCCTGCACCCGGACAGAACTGCCAGGTGGAACAACAGTCCCAGATACAGCGGAACAAATTCCGCGCCAAGGATCACCAGTGCCGCGATTCCAAGAGAGTTTTTGAGCAGCTGCAGCCCGGCCAATACGGTATCGGCCGCACCGCTCAACGCCTGCCCGATCACCGGGACACTGCCCGTCAGCACCTGGCCCAGACGGGATGTCGTGTGGTCCAATTGCAGTGTGATCACTCGCTGTACGCCAAGCAGAAGCGCAAACAGTTTTCCGCCCGCCGAAATGCTTTTTCGCAGCAGCTGCCCGCTCATCCTGCAGGCTTCCGGGAGACCCGTCTGCGTGTGAATGCAGCAGGCCATGCTGATGGCCAGATAGCTTTGCAGCAGCGGCCGGATGCACAGCGCGATCCCCTGTGCCAGCAGAGCCAGCACGCTCAGCAGAAATCCGCTGGCCACAGCTCCGGCGTTTCCCTCTCCACCTGCCGTCAGGACTGCGCCGCACACCGGTAGAAATCCCGTGAGGAACAGCCGCCAGCTGTCCATGCGTTCACCGATAGACTGTGCCAGTGTCAGCAGATCACCCCAGATGAGCACCCCGCAGCCACCGGCTGCCGCAAGGTCCAGCAAGGTACCGTCCGCTGCATCGCCAACGAGAAATGACAAAGCTGTGAGCAGCAGCAGAAACAGCAAAAGATCTGCGTAGCTGTGCAGGGTATCGACCAGAAGCTGCACGGGTGAACCCGGCAGCAGGCTCAGCAATGCCGACACCGGGTCCCGGGCAAAATCCGCTGCACCCTGTGCACTTTGGGTCAGGTAGGGCTGCCACAATTCCCGGCCGGGCAGGCTTTCCAGTGCGAAAGCCCGCACCGTTCCAAAAGGCATTGCGGCCAGAAACACCAACCCTGCCAGAAGCCCCCGGTATTTTTTGCCGCTCATCCTGCCAGCCCCCAGATCCGTTGACACACTTCTTCCAGCAGTGGGAACACTGCCGCCAGCACCAGACAGCGGCCCGCAAGCCCTGCACACCAGCCAAGTGCTTCAGCCCCGCTCTCCTTGCAGAGGGTACGGGTATAGTCGGCAAGCAACAGGATGCCCGTGCTGCGCAGCAGGCATTGAAACGCCTGCTTGTCCGTTTGCTGTCCCAGCAGCGCGACGCCCTCCAGAACACTGCGGAAGGTGCCGCCCAGCCGCACCAGCAGAAGGACGATTGCTCCCAGTGAGAGCAGGAGCGCATAGGCCGGAAGCTCCTTTTGCAAAAGTGCATGCATCGCTGCCAGCACTGCCACCAGCCCCAGCGTGACCCAGGCGGAACTCACAGCGAAAACAGCGCCTTGATGGTAACAAACAGGGTGCTGATCTGCTTGACCAGAATGGACAGGACCACCACAAGGCCGGCAAGGGTCGTCATCATGGCCTGATCCTCCCGCCCGGAGCGGATCAAGAGCTGATTGAGCACCGCCACAATGATGCCGATGGCTGCAATTTTGAACACCAGATCAATTTCCATCTGCGCTGTTTCCTCCAAAATTTCCGAATTCAGATGAGCAGCAGTGCCATTGCCATCCCGGCTGCAAGGCCCAGTTTGCGGGGCAGACCGGCCTGCCGCCGGGCAGCGTGTTCTGCCGTTTGCTGCAAAGCCTGCAGGCGGGCCCGGTAGTAGTCCAGCTGTTCGCACTCCTGCTGCGCTTCCGCACGGCCAAGGCCGGACATGCACGTCCGGAAGCACTGCTGTTCTTCCCGCGTCAGGCCCTCCGGCGGTGGGGCCTCCTGTAAGCAGCGGGCGCCGGATTCCAGTATGCCTTCCCGGCAGAGCTCTGCGTAAAGCTGCTGCAGGTCTGCCCGGCGGAACGCGACCTCCTGCCGGATGCGTTCCAGAAGCGCAAGGCATTTCTGCAGTGCAGCAAGGTGCTGTACCGTACGGGCCTGTATGGCATCCCCGGCCAGCCAGCCGCACAACGGCAACAGCAGAGCACCCAGAATGTGCAGCATCATAGCAGCGGAAGCTGCCGGATCTCCCGGATCCGGCCCGGTGCACAGCGTCCTTCCAGCAGGACAAGAAACCGCAGTGCTCCCTGCTGCTGTAAAATCCGCACCTGCGGCCTTTGCAGAGCGTCCTCCAGCGTGGCGGCATGGACGCTGGCCACAAACTCCACCCCGCTGAAAAAGCCCTGTTCCAGTGCGGCGACCTCGGTCAGGTCCCCCAGCTCGTCCAGCAGGATCACCTGCGGGGCCAACGTCCGCAGCGCCATCTGGACCGCACGGCCTTTGGGCAGGCCGCTGATGCAGTCAAGGGCATCGCCATTCTGCCGCTCCGGCGGAAAAAGTTCCCCTCGCTCGTCGATCACAGCTACGGCCCGTTTCTGTGCAGCCAGTTCCCGGGCGATCTGCCGCAGAAGGGTGGTCTTGCCGCTGTCCGGTTCTCCCACCAACAGTGCCCCGATGAAATGTCCCTGCAAAAGGGTGCACAGCTCCGCCGGAAGTTCCGTACAAATTGGACGCGCAATGCGGAAATTCAGCGACAAAAGACGCTGCAGCACAACATCCTCCGGGCCGCGCAATACGAACCGACCGCCCACCCCCACACGGCAGCCGGATGCCGTGGTCAGGTAGCCCTGCGCCAGTTCGGCCTGATGGGTATGTACTGAACCGCCGCAGAGCACATAAAGGATCTCGTCCATCTGCAGGGCATCCAGCGTCCTGCCGCGCAGGGTCTGCGGACATTCCGGCAGCTCGTCCAACGTCGTCTGCTGCCCGGCAATGGACAGGCAAATTCCACAGCCTGTCCGCAGCCGCAGTTCGTGCACTTTTTCAGCGGTATTCTGCGGCAGCCGGGCCAGCGGCTGCGCCAGCCATGCAGGCAACAGACGGATCGCGCGGTAATACTCGTCCACAATGGGCACTTCCTTTCAACGAAACTTGTGTTACCAGTGTATGCAGCCCCTGCCCGCTTAGAACCGCACACAAACAAAAAGCCCCTGCGGCCCGAAACGCCGCAGAGGCTATGCAAAATTGTAATTATTCTTCTTTGAGCAGATCAAGGAATTCGGCTTCGGTCAGCACCGGAACGCCCAACGCCTGCGCTTTGGTCAGCTTAGAACCGGCTGCTGTACCGGCGACCACATAGGAAGTCTTTTTGGAGACCGAGCCGCTGGCCTTGCCGCCGTTTTTGACGATGAGGGCTTCTGCCTCGTTGCGGGAGAGTGTTTCCAGCGTACCGGTAACCACCAGCGTTTTACCGGCCAGCTTGTCGCCCTTGGGCTCGCCCTTCCACTGCATGTTGACCCCGGCATCTGCCAGACGGTGCACGAGGTCTGTGGTGCCTTCCTTCGCAAAGAATTCCACTACGCTCTGGGCCATCACACCGCCAAAGCCGTCGATCTCGCTGATGGCAGCGGCATCTGCTTCCCGGATGGCCTGCAACGAACCGAAATGTTCTGCCAGCAATGCCGCCGCCTTGTCGCCGATGTTGCGAATGCCAAAGCCAAACAGCAGCTTGTCCAGATTGTTCTCTTTTGAGCGCTGGATGGCGTTCAGCAGATTGTCCGCGCTTTTCTCCTTGAATTTGTCCAGCGTCAGCAATTGTTCCCGGCTAAGCGCATAGATGTCTGCCGCCGAATGCACCACGCCTTTCTCCACCAGCTGCGTTGCCACAGCCGTGCCCAGACCGTCGATGTCCATGGCATCCCGGGACGCAAAATGAATGATGTTGCGCAAAGCCTGTGCCGGACACTCCGGGTTCACGCAGCGCAGCGCCGCCTCGTCCTCCAGATGCACCACCGGTGCGCCGCAGGACGGACAAACCGTCGGCATCTCGTAGGGCTGAGCGTCCTCGGCGCGGCGGGTGACCCCGATCACTTCCGGGATGATATCGCCGGCCTTGCGCACCTGAATAGTGTCACCGATGCACAGACCAAATTGCCGGATAAAGTCCTCATTATGGAGGGTGGCGCGCGCCACGGTCGTGCCGGCCAGAAAGACCGGATCAAAGCAGGCCGTGGGGGTCAGGACACCGGTGCGGCCCACGGCCACCTCGATGCTGCGCAGGGTGGTTTCCTTGACCTCCGGCGGGTACTTGAAGGCGATGGCCCAGCGCGGGAATTTGTTGGTGGAACCCATCTGTTCCCGCTGGGCAAAATCGTTTACCTTGATAACCGCACCGTCCATATCAAAATCCAGCTTGGAACGGTTCTGCCCGATCTGCTCGATCTCTGCAATGGCCTGCTCAATGTCGTGTACCACATGGTAGCGCGGCGAGACCGGCAGACCAAGGCTCTTGAGGTAGTCCAGACTGTCCGAATGGCGGGTCAGTTCCTTCCCGCGGATCTGCTGGACGTTGAACACAAAAATGGACAGGCCGCGGCTTCCGGTGATCTTTGCATCCTTTTGCCGCAGGGAACCTGCCGCCGCATTGCGCGGGTTCTTGAAGGGAGCGGCCCCCTGCAGTTCCTGCTCCGTACACAGCTTCTGGAAAGCCTCGTGCGGCATATAGACCTCGCCGCGCACCTCCAGAAACTCCGGCGCATTTTTCAGCGTCTTGGGGATGCGTTTGATTGCCCGGACGTTCTGGGTCACATCCTCACCTACCACGCCGTCGCCGCGGGTGGACGCCCGGACGAGTTCTCCGTTCTCATACTCCAGACTGCAGGAAAGGCCGTCGATCTTGATCTCGACCACATATTCCGGTTCGATGCCTGCATCCCGTACGCGGCGGTCAAAGTCGCGCAGCTCGTCATACGAAAATGCATCCAACAAACTTTCCATCTTGACCGCATGGGTCACCTTGGTAAAGCGCCCGCTGGGAGTCCCGCCCACCTTCTGGGTCGGCGAAGTCGGCGTGATCAGCTGCGGGAACTGCGCTTCCAACGCTTTCAGTTCCCGGGTCAATGCATCGTATTCAAAATCCTCCAGCTCCGGGGCATCCTGGTCATAATAGAGCCGGTTGTTCCTTTCAATGACAGCGCGCAGCTCCTCCACACGCTTCTGGGCCTGTTCCAGTTCCAAACAAATCACTCTCCTGCCGGGTGACCTGTGTCGGGAGACTGCTCCCACAGGACACCGTTTTGTACGGTCCTAGTATACCACACCAAGCGGCACTCTGCAAAGCAAAGGAAAAAATACAAATCGTAATTTTTATGCATGAAATCGGTATCATATCGCATTTGTGAGTTGATTTTAAATCAATTCCTAAAGATACTCTCTGTTTATGCCATTAAAATTTTATCGACTTGACGTTAATATCCAGATTGATTCTTGCCGAATTCAAAGAAATTCCAATGCAGACGCTACGGTCCTCCCGGCAAAGTCAAAAGAAAAAGAGCCTGCGCTTTCCGTGTGCAAGCTCTTCTCTCTATGCCGATCCGGCTGTTCTGCACTCGGCTTTTCCCTTTAGCCGATCAGGGTCTGATAGCGCCGTTCCAGCACCTCAAACTGTGCATCATCCACAGGCACAGTCACGAAAAACTCCATCTTTCCCTTCTCGTTTTTCGCGCTCAGATGCCAATGGTCTTTGCAACCATCGAAACGATGTGTGCAACACCATTATACCCCAACAAAAAAGGAGCCGCCCTCTCAGCCTAGCCAAGAGAACAGCTCCAGAAATGCAATGCAGGAAATCAGATAGAAATGGTGTTGCAGACGTCGATCAGGACGGGGTCGAGGGTCTTGGTCATTTCGAGTGCTTCATCCACCGGGTAGTCCACCAGCTTCTCGCCCTTCATGCCGACGATGCGGTTGTACTTGCCCTGCTCCAGCAGGCACACGGCCTGGTAGCCCATGGCAGATGCATTCACGCGATCACGCAACGTGGGAGAGCCGCCGCGCTGGACATGGCCCAGAATGGTGGCACGGGAGTCGATGCCGGTGCGGGCCTGGATCTCGTTTGCGATCTCCTGTGCATGGCCCACGCCCTCGGCAACGATGATGATGAAGTGACGCTTGCCGGTCTTCTGAGTCTCAGCGATCTTGTCCAGAATATCGTGCTGCATGTCGAATTCCTTCTCCGGCAGCAGGACAGCCATAGCACCGGAGGCGATGGCAACGTTCAGGGCAATGTAACCGGCGTTGCGGCCCATGACCTCGACCACACTGCAGCGGTCGTGGCTCTGGGTGGTGTCGCGCAGCTTGTCGATCATTTCCAGAGCAGTGTTCATGGCTGTATCATAGCCGATGGTGTACTCGGTGCAGGCAATGTCGTTGTCGATGGTGCCGGGCAGGCCGATCATCGGGATGCCGCGGTGTGCCAGCTCGCGTGCGCCGCGGTAAGAACCATCGCCGCCAATGACGACCAGTGCGTCAATGCCCAGCTCACGACACTTGGCAGCACCGCGATCCTGGCCTTCCTTGGTCTTGAACTCCAGGCAGCGGGCAGTGTACAGAATGGTACCGCCGGCCGAAATGATGTTCGAGACGCTGCGCAGGTTCATTTCAAAGCATTCGCCGTTCAGCAGGCCGTTGTAACCACGCTGAATGCCGATCATGCGGTAACCTTTGTGCAAGCCGGTACGGACCACAGCGCGCACGGCAGCATTCATGCCAGGAGCATCGCCGCCGCTTGTGAGCACGCCAATCGTTTTGATTTGCTTTTCCATACGAGAGATTCCCTCCAATTTGTTTCTTCATTCACCCATGAGCCAGCGCCCTTCTTCATTACGCCGCTCAGTGTTTGCATCGTAAAGAATTGTTAAGACTTGCCTTTCAACATTATAACACATTCTCAGCCATTTGAAAATATTTTGGACCCATTTTGAGCTCTTCCGACCTATAGAGATTCGTGCACAGAAATGTCATTTTGTTGCAATGTTCTCTGCGCCCACCAGTCTTTCCAGTTCTTCAAAGAAGAGCGGATGCCCGGAAGTGTACAGATGCCGGGGGGCCGCCAGCTTCTGTTTTGTGTCTTCCAGATACAGGATCACCGGCATATTGCCGTCAAAGATGCCCAGCAGATTGATCACCTTTGCATACTGCGGGCAGCTGCGGGACGGCAGACGGATATACAGCCGCTTTGCCGCCGCCTTGACCGGGTCCGGGCGGCCGTTCTGCGGGCGGGTAGGGTCGTAGCTGTCAATGGGCACGATGCTGTCTGCCAGCAGCTTGGAAGCTTCGTCCTCCCGCACCGACAGGCGTCCGTCGATGACCACGACCGCATTTTCGCGGATAGCATCGCGGAAGGTGTCCAGCACCTTGGGGAACACGATCACTTCCATGGTGCCAGTCAGATCTTCCACGCTGGTAAAGGCCATCATACTGTTGGACTTGGTGGTCATCATGCGGTTCTTGACCACCGCACAGACCACACGCACCCGCTCGCCGTCCGTCACATGGGCGTCCTCGCCGGTGAGGTCCTTGATGGTGTGGGAACCGATGCGGGCCGATTTTTCCCGGTAGGCATCCAGCGGATGACCGGACAGATACAGGCCGCTGACCTCTTTTTCCTGCTGGAGCAGCTCGGTGTGACTGTACTCCGGCAGCTGGCGGATCTCGTAGCGGTCCTCCTGTGCGGCATCCTGCTCTCCCCCGCTCATCACCGAAAACAGGTCCAGCTGGCCGTCCAGATTGCGGCGGGTGTCGGTCTCGATGCTCTTCAGGATGCCCTCCACGGCCTCCACATGGCTGTGACGGTTGTTGCCCAACCGGTCAAAGGCACCGGCCTTGATCAGGCACTCCACCGCCCGGCGGTTCAATTCGTTGCCGTGCATCCGCTTGCAGAAGTCATACAGGCTGGTATAGGGCTTGTTCCGACGCTCCCGCACCACATTCTCGATCAGGTTACGGCCCACGTTCTTGACCGCGTTCAGGCCGAAGCGGATCTGGCCGTTCTCGTCCGCCGTAAAGCCGCCGCCCGAAACATTCACATCCGGCGGCAGGACCTTGAGGCCAAGGCGGGCACACTCGCCGGAATACTCGATGACCTTGTCCGTGTTGTCCAGCACACTGGTCAGCAGGGCGGCCATGAATTCGCTGGGGTAATGGCACTTGAGGTAAGCGGTCTGGAATGCCACATAGGCGTAGCAGGCCGCATGGCTCTTGTTGAATGCGTAAGAAGCAAAACTGGACATCTCATCGTAGATCTCGTTGGCGACCTTTTCCGAAATGCCGTTGGCCACACAGCCGGGGCACTCGTGGCCCGGCTCGGTGCAGCCGTGCACGAAGTGCTCCCGCTCAGCCTCCATCACAGCGTGCTTCTTTTTACTCATGGCACGGCGGACGTTGTCGGCCTGCCCGAAGGAGAAGCCCGCCAGCTCCCGGAAGATCTGCATGACCTGTTCCTGATAGACGATGCAGCCGTTGGTCACATCCAGGATATGGGCGAGCTGCGGGGTCTTGTAACTGATCTTGTCCGGCTCGTGGCGGTTGCGCAGATAGGTTGGGATGGAGTCCATGGGGCCGGGACGGTACAGGCTGATCAGAGCGATGACATCTTCCAGGTTCTGCGGCTGCAGGCCTACAAGCACCTGCTTCATGCCGGAAGATTCCAGCTGGAACACACCCTCGGTGTCGCCCTGTCCCAGCATTTTATAGGTCTCCGGGTCGTCGTAATCCAGCTTCTGGATGGAGAACTCCGGGCGATGCTTCTGCACCGCCGTTTCCGCATCGCGGATAACGGTCAGAGTGCGCAGACCCAGAAAGTCCATCTTCAGCAGGCCCAGTTCCTCGATCTCGGTCATGTTGAACTGGGTCACCGGCAGGCCGTCGTTGGTGGCCAGCGGCAGATAGTAGTCGGTAGGTTCCGGCGTGATGACCACGCCCGCCGCATGGGTGGACGCATGCCGCGGCATGCCCTCTACCTTCAAAGCGGTGTCGATGAGCTCGGTGACCTGCGGGTCGGTGTCATAGAGCTTCTTCAGCTCGGTGGAAACTTCCAGTGCCCGTTTCAGGGTCATCTTGAGCTCCATGGGCACCAGTTTTGCCACCACGTCCACCTGCTGATACGGGATACCCATCACACGGCCCACATCGCGGATGGCGTTGCGGGCGGCCATGGTACCGAAGGTGACGATCTGTGCCACATGATCGGCCCCGTATTTCCGATTGACGTAATCAATGACCTCCTGCCGACGCTCGTAGCAGAAGTCCACGTCAAAATCGGGCATGCTGACGCGCTCCGGGTTCAGGAAGCGCTCGAAAATCAAATTGTACCGGATGGGGTCGATATCCGTGATGCCTACGCTGTAGGCCGCAATGCTGCCTGCACCGGAACCACGGCCCGGGCCCACCGGGATGCCCTGACTTTTGGCGTAATTGATGTAGTCCCAGACGATAAGGTAGTAGTTGGTGTAGCCCATGGTTTTGACCACGCCGATCTCATAGCTCAAGCGGTCCTTGTTGGCCTGCGGGACATTGGGCCCGTACCGGCGTTCAAGGCCCTCCCAGCAGAGCTTTTCAAAGAACGCCTGATTATCCATGCCGTCCGGGGCTTTATAATAAGGAATCTTGGTGTGGCCAAATTCAAAGTCAAAGTTGCACTGTTCTGCAATTTTTGCTGTGTTTTCGCAGGCTTCCGGCACCATGGAGAACAGGTCATACATTTCATCTGTAGTCTTGACGTAAAATTCGTCGGTCCGGAACTCCATGCGGTCGGCATCCTGAATGGTCTTGCCGGTCTGGATGCACAGCAGGATGGCCTGCATCTTGGCATCTTCCTTGCGCAGATAGTGGGAGTCATTGGTGGCCGCCATGGGGATGCCGGTTTCCCGCGCCAGCTTGATGAGCTGCGGCAGAACGATGTTGTCCTCTTCCAGCCCATGGTCCTGCAATTCGATGTAATAATTGCCTTCTCCGAACAAATCCCGATACCACAAGGCCGTGGCCTTGGCCCGCTCGTAGTCCCCGGCCAGAATGGCCTGCGGCACCTCACCGGCCAGACAGGCCGACAGGCAGATCAGGCCCTCGTGATACTGTTCCAACAGCTGCTTGTCCACGCGGGGCTTGGAATAAAAGCCCTCCACGAACGCTGCCGAGACCATCTTGATCAGGTTTTTGTAGCCGGTCTCATTCTTGCACAGCAGGATCAGATGGTTGTTGCCGTCGATTTTGTTCACCTTGTCAAAACGGGTGCGGGTAGCCACATAGACTTCACAGCCGATGATGGGCTTGATGCCTGCCTTTTTGGCTGCCTTATAGAACTGCACACAGCCGTACATGACGCCGTGGTCGGTGCAGGCAATGGCGGTCTGGCCGCATTCCTTGACGCGGTCCATCAGCTGGTCGATGCGGCAGGCACCGTCCAGCAGACTGTATTCCGTATGGATGTGCAGGTGGACAAAGTCTCTGCCCAAGTGGTTGTTTTCGCTGATTTCGCTCAAGGCTCTGCCTCCTGTCCTTTTTCCATGCGCTGCCGCAGGGCGTCTGCCAACGCTTCCAGTTTTTTCATCCGGTGCGAAAGGCCGGATTTGCTCACCGCCGGGTCAAAGCAGCCGCACAACGCGGTAAGCGATAAGTCGGGGTATTGCAGCCGTACTGCTGCCGCCTGCTGCAGCACCTCCGGCAGTGTTTCCAATGCATCGTTTTCCTGCAGATACCGGATGGCCCTGAGGGTCTGGGCGTTGGCCCGGGCCGTTTTGCCAAGGTTGGCCGTGTCGCAGTTGGTCTGTCGGTTGGTCTGGTTGCGCACCTGCTTGAAGGCTTTCTGCGCATGGATCTCCTCTGCCGCACCGGCTGCCCCCATAAAGCGGAGCAGTCGTTCCAGATTGGCGCTGTTCTTGACGTAGACCAGGTTCACGCCGTTGCGGCGGGTGCGGTGCGGGGCAAATTCATGCTCAGCCAGCAGGGCTTCAAAATCCCGGGCCAGATTGGTGCGCGCGGTCAGGAACTCCAGATTGTACTCCTTCTGCGGGTCTGTGACGGTGCCGCTGCACAAAAAAGCTGCGCCAATGTATGCACTGACGCAGGTCTGACAGCGGATCAGGGCGGGGTCGATCTGCAGGCTCGTCTCGCTGCCGGTGGTGCCGAACAGTTCATGCATCCGCGCCACCTGTTCCGGCTCCCGGATGTTGAACTCATACAGTACGCCGCTGGGGCGCTGCTTTTCCAGAACGTCCCCCTGCACACCGCAGCGGGCAAAAAGTTCCCGGGCCAGCTGCACTGTGTGGGGCTGCTCGGTCTGGAGCACCAGCCCCCCTTTATCAAAATATTTGGCAAAGCAGGCAAAGCCATACGCTGCCGCACGCACGCAGCAGTCCTTCTGCAGGCTGCGTTGTGCGATCTCCTCCCGTGCACGGGATGCAAAGCTCATAGTGGTTCCTCAATTCTGGTCAGCGCATGGCATCGCGGTGCTGAACACCCGGCTCGTAGCCGAGGGATGTGCAGTACTCCGCGATCTTGCGCGCAAAAGTAATGGAGCGGTGCTTGCCGCCGGTGCAGCCCACCGCGATGGTCAGCTGGCTCTTGCCTTCTTTGACATAGAGCGGCAGTGCCACCTGCAAAAACTGCTCATACCGGTCCAGCAGCTGCTTTGCCTCCGGGTGGTTCATGACGAAGTCCACCACTTCCTGATCCAGGCCGGTCTTGTGTTTGAGCTCCGGCACATAGAAGGGGTTCGGCAGGCAGCGTACATCCAGTACCAGATCCGCCTCCGGCGGCAGACCAAACTTGAACCCGAAGGACATGATGGTAAGCCGCATGGCGCTTTTTGCACCGCCATTTTTCAGGAAAAGGTCGCAGATGCGTTCCTTGTTCTGTGCAGTCGAGAGCAATGCCGTGTTAATGGTGTAATTGGCCCGCAACCGCAGCGGCTCCAGGATCTGACGTTCCTTCAGGAAAGCATCCCGGGTGGACAGTCCCTCTGCGATGCTGATGGGGTGACGGCGGCGGGTCTCGCTGTAGCGGCGCATGAGCACCTCGTCCGGCGCATCCAAGAACAGGATCTTGTAGGGTTTTTTCTGCGCATCCAGCTGCTGCAGCGCCTGTTCGATCTCTTCCCGCGTGCGGCAGCCGCGCACATCCATACACAGCGCCACCCGTTCCAGCTGGTTATCGCCCGCCTTGGAAAAGGCCGTGATGCTGGGCAGAAGTGCCGCCGGGATGTTGTCAATGCAGAAATAACCGATATCTTCCAGCGCATTCATAGCAACCGACTTTCCTGCACCGGAAAGTCCGCTGACGATCAACAGTTCCATGGATCCGATCCCGCTCCTTTTTGAATCTATCTTATTTCACGACCCGGATCTCTTTTTCCAGATCGTAGCCGGTCTTTTCCTTTACAATGGCGCGCACTTCGTCGCACAGTGCCAGCACATCGGCACAGGTGGCACCGCCCAGGTTCACCACAAAACCGCAGTGCTTGTCGCTTACGGCGGCACCGCCATGGCGGTAGCCCCGCAGGCCGCACTGGTCGATGAGGGCCGCCGCAAAAGCGCCCGCCGGGCGCTTAAAGGTGCTGCCGGCGCTGGGCTTGTCCAGCGGCTGTTTGTCGATGCGCTTCTGCATCAGCTCGTTCATCCGGGCCTTGATGGCATCCGGGTCGCCTTTTTCCAGGTGGAACACTGCGCCAAGGATGCAGGCACCATTCTCTTCAAACGCGCTGTGCCGGTAGGAAAAGTCCAGCTCGGACGCTTCACAGTCCACCCAGCGGCCGTCGGCGGTGAGATAGCTGACGGCTTCCAGCACATCCTTCATTTCGCCGCCGTAAGCACCGGCGTTCATGTAGACGGCACCGCCCACCGTGCCGGGGATGCCATAGGCAAATTCCAGCCCGGTGTAGCCGTGCTGGAGGGCAAACTTGCACAGCTCGGAAAGTTTCAGACCTGCCGGTGCCGAAATATAATCGCCGTCGGCATTCTGATAAATCGACAGTCCCATTCCCGCTGCTTCGGCAGAAACATCAATGACTGCTCCTCGAAAGCCCTCATCCGCAAACAGGATGTTGCTGCCATTGCCCAGCAGGTAATAGCGGATCTCCGCCTGTTTGCAGAACTGAACGGTCTGACAAAGCTGATCTTCATCCCGCGGCATCACAAACAGGTCAGCCGGGCCGCCAATGCGGAAAGTGCAGTGTGCCGAGAGCGGCTCGTTTTCTTTATAAAGGATTCCAGCCGCCTGCAGCTGCTGCTTGAGTTGTTCCATGGTGCGTGCTCCTTTAGTCCAGTTTATCGTCCAGACCCAGACGGATCAGCAGCTCCCTGGCCGCATTGTACCCCATCTTTTTCTGGCGGTTGTTGATGGCCGCGGTTTCCAGCACCACAGCAAGGTTGCGTCCGGGCGAGACCGGAATGCTGGTGCTGGGAATGCTGACGCCCAGAATGTCGTAATATTCGTTTTCCAGACCTGTACGCTGGTAATTCTTGGTGGGGTCCCAGGCTTCCAGCTGGACCACCAGGTCCAAGCTCTCGCTCAGCTTGACTGCACCCACACCGAACACCCGGGCCACATTGACGATGCCAATGCCGCGCAGCTCAATGAAGTGGCGGATATTCTCCGGAGCGGTGCCCATGATCTGCCGGTTGGACACCTTGCGCAGCTCTACCGCATCGTCGGCCACCAGCCGGTGCCCGCGCTTGACCAGCTCAATGGCCAGCTCGCTCTTGCCGATGCCGCTGTCGCCCAGGATCAGGATGCCCTCGCCGTACACCTCCACCAGCACGCCGTGCCGGGTGATGCGGGGAGCCAGCTCCAGGTTCAGCACGCTGATCAGGCTGCCCATCAGGGTGCAGGTCGTCTCGTTGGAGCGCAGCAGCGCCACGCTGTGCTTTTTGGCCAGCTCCAGCATCTCCGGGAACGGTTTCAACTCTTCGCTGCGGCCCACGATAACGGCCGGCGGCTGCTGGCGGAACAGCTGTTCCAGCGCCTCGTAGCGCTTTTCGGCCGAGAGCCCGGACAGAAAATTCATCTCTGCCAGACCCATGATCTGCAGACGGAGTTTATCAAAATAGTCATAGTATCCGGCCAGAAACAGACCCGGACGGTTGACCTCTGCGATCTCAACATTGATCTGGTCCAGTTCTTTGGGGGTATAGACCACCTCCAGGCTGACGCGCTCGGTCAGCGTTTTGAGCGAGACGTTGAACGTACCCATCCTTGTTCCTCCTGTGTTCTTGTGCCCGGCTGTGCGTCGGCATCCTTCTTCTTTTTATTATAGTAAAAAATCCGGACGATTACAACGCCTGTTCCCATCTTTTTCTATCCTGCGGGCCAAGGCACGCTGCTGCGAAGAGGTCTGTCCGGGCTTCATGCAAAAAGATTTTACATTTACATGGATTTTACATTTGCTCGGTTTCGGATTTTACAATGCATCCACTATACTGAAACTCGGAAGAAAACATGTCAAATCAAAGTGAGGAAAATCCTTATGACTATTTTCAATGTCTTTTCTCTGCTGGGCGGCCTGGCCCTGTTCCTGTTCGGCATGGACATCATGGGCAAGGCGCTGGAAAAGCAGGCCGGCGGCCAGCTGCAGAAGATCCTGAGCAAGCTCACCGACAGCCCGCTCAAAGGTTTCTTTCTGGGTCTGTGCGTAACGGCCATCATCCAGAGCTCCAGCGCCACCACCGTCATGGTGGTCGGTTTTGTCAACAGCGGCATCATGGAGCTGCATCAGGCCATCGGCGTGATCATGGGCAGCAACGTGGGCACCACCGTCACCAGCTGGATCCTGAGCCTTTCGGGTCTGCAGGGTGACAGTGTGCTGATCAAGATGCTCAAACCCACTTCTTTCAGTCCTTTGCTTGCATTTATCGGCATTTTGCTGTATATGTGTAAGAGTGAGAAGAAAAAAGGTGTGGGCACCATCCTCATCGGCTTTGCCGTGCTGATGACCGGCATGACCACCATGTCCAACGCAGTGCTGCCGCTGCAGGGCGAAGAGTGGTTCACCAGCCTGTTCGTCCGCTTCTCCAACCCCATCCTTGGTGTGCTGGTGGGCGCACTGGTCACCGGCATCATCCAGAGTTCCAGCGCCAGTGTGGGCATTCTGCAGGCACTGAGCGCCACCGGCGTGATCACCTACGGCAGTGCCATCCCAATCATCATGGGCCAGAACATCGGCACCTGTGTCACGGCGCTGATCTCCTCGGTGGGTGCCACCAAGAATGCCCGCCGGGCCGCCATGGTGCACCTGTACTTCAACATCATCGGCGTGACCATCTTCCTGTTTGGTTTCTACGGTCTGAACGCCGCGTGCCACTTTGCCTTTGTGGATTCCACCATTGAAGCCTGGGGCATCGCCGTGGTGCACTCCGCCTTCAACATCCTGGCCACCCTCATCCTGCTGCCTTTTGCCAACGGGCTGGAAAAGCTGGCCATCCTCACCATCCCGGACTCCCCGGAAAAAGAGAGCTTTGCCCTGCTGGATGAGCGTCTGCTGAACACCCCGGCTGTGGCCGTGGAGCGCGCCCGCAGCGCCACCGCCGACATGGCAGAGCTGGCCCGCGTGGGCGTGGTGCAGGCCATGAGCCTGACCCACCAGTGGAACGACGAGCTGGCCCAGAAGGTGCGTGACGAGGAAAGCACCGTGGACCGTTATGAGGACGCTCTGGGCACCTACCTTGTCAAGCTGTCCGGCCGCGAGCTGAGCCACGCCGACAGCCAGAGCGTGAATACCCTGCTGCACACCATCAGCGATTTCGAGCGCATCAGTGACCACTCGGTCAACCTGCTGGAATCCGCGGAGGAAATGCACCAGAAGAGCATTGAATTTTCCAAGGACGCACAAGAGGAGCTGCAGGTGCTGGAAGATGCCGTGCAGGATATCCTGAGCCGCACCACCGACGCCTTCCGCAAGGGAGACCTGCACCTGGCCAGCAAGGTAGAGCCGCTGGAAGCTGTGGTCAACGAGCTGGTGCGTGCCATCAAGGCACACCACATCGCCCGCCTGCAGACCGGCAGCTGCTCCATTGAGTACGGCTTTGTGCTGGACGATCTGCTGACCAACTACGAGCGTGTGTGCGACCACTGCAGCAATGTAGCTGTCGCTCAGATCGAGGTAGCACAGGACAGTTTTGACACCCACGCTTACCTCAACGATCTGCGTCATGGCAAAGATACCAAGGAGAGCGAAGAATTTCATCGTCGACTGGACAAATACCGGGAGCGGTATCTCTTCCCGGACAATCAATCTGCGGAGGAATTTGACAAATGATCTATATCGTAGAAGATGATGACGCCATCCGTGAGCTGGAGCAGTATGCCCTGCAGTCCAACGGTTATGAAGTGGCCAGCTTTGCCAGTTCCGAACCGTTCTGGCAGGCCATGCGCACCGAAGCCCCGGAGCTTGTGATCCTGGACGTGATGCTGCCCGGCGAGGATGGGTTCTCCATCCTGAAAAAGCTGCGCAACACCCCTTCCCTGCACCGGCTGCCCATCATCATGGTCACGGCCAAATCCAGCGAGCTGGACACCGTGCGCGGGCTGGACTGCGGTGCCGACGACTACATTTCCAAGCCGTTCGGCATCATGGAGTTCCTCAGCCGGGTGCGTGCCTCTCTGCGCCGGGCGGCTCCGGAGGAACGGCCCAATGTGCTCAGCTTCCATGAGATCCTGCTGGACAATGCACGTCACAGCGTGACAGTGAACAACCAGCCTGTCGAACTGACCTACAAAGAATACAGCCTGCTGCGCCTTCTGCTGGAGAACACCAACCTTGTGGTGACCCGCGAGACGATTTTGCAGGTGGTGTGGGGCACCGACATTTCGGTGGAAAGCCGCACCGTGGACATGCACATCCGCACCCTGCGCAAAAAGCTGGGCGATGCCGGACGCTACATCTGCACCATCCGCAAGGTGGGCTACAAGCTGGCCGATGACGAGGAGGCTGGAGACGAATGAAGCCGCACAGCATGGAAGAAAAGATCAGCTACCGGCTGTTCCTCATGGGCTTTCTGGGGCTGCTGTTCACCGCAGCACTGTGCATCTTTGTCTTTCACCGGGCTTTTACCGCCCAGGCCTGGGATGACCTGGAAAAAGAGAGCGATCTCATCCGTGCCGGGTATGACCTGACCAGCGAGCCGCAGCAGCTTTCTTTCTTTGTGACCGGCGACCTGCGCATTACGCTGATCTCCCCGGACGGCGACGTGATCTTTGAGTCTGCCACCGATCAGCCCATGGAGAACCATCTTACCCGTCCGGAGATCGTGCAGGCGCTGCAGGGCAGCATCGGCAAGGACATCCGTGATTCCCAGACCATGGGATATGAGACCTATTATTATGCCGTGCAGCTGCCCAGCGGCAACATCCTGCGCGTGGCGCAGGACGCCGAAACGGTGTGGTCGGTCTACGACGGAGCCCTGCCGGCCATCGTGCTGAGCTGCGTTGCCCTGATGTTGGCTGCCGCGATCCTGTCCACCCTGCTCACCCGCGCCCTTGTGCAGCCGGTGCTGAACATGACCGAGGATCTGGACCACATTCAGGATAAGGTCCCGTACAAGGAACTGATCCCCTTTGCCGAGAGCATCCATGCCGACCGCATCCTGCGGGAAAGCAACGAGAAGATGCGGCAGGATTTCACCGCCAATGTGAGCCACGAGCTCAAGACCCCGCTGACCAGCATTTCCGGGTATGCGGAACTGATCGAGACCGGCATCGCCAAGCCGGAGGATGTGCCCGGTTTTGCCCAGAAGATCCATGGCGAAGCCAGCCGGATGATCCAGCTGGTGAACGATATCCTGCAGCTGTCCAGCCTGGACAACGCCTCCGAGACCTCCTCCATGCCGGAAATGGAGGTCGTGGACCTGCTGGACGTGGCCAAGGAGTGTGTGGAGCGTCAGAAGCTGAACGCCCGCCACGCCTACATCACCCTGACCTATCTGGGCGAGAGCGCACCGGTGCGGGGCAACCGCAATCTGTTGGATGAATTGTGCCAGAACCTGTGTGACAACGCCATCCGCTACAACCGCCCCGGCGGCAAGGTGCAGATCGTGACAGCCTGCACCCGGGACGGCCATTGCAGCCTGACCGTGACCGACAACGGCATCGGCATCCCGCGCGAGTCGCAGAGCAGTGTGTTCGAGCGCTTCTACCGGGTGGACAAGAGCCGCAGCAAGGCCACCGGCGGCACCGGTCTGGGGCTGGCCATCGTCAAGCACATTGCCCTCATCCACGGGGCCCGCATCAAGCTGGAAAGTCAGGTGGACGTCGGCACGACCATCACGGTCACCTTCCCCACGGCATCCTGATTTTTCAAGCACCCAGAAATACAACGTCTGCCTGCAGCTGCGGGCAGGCGTTTTTTGTTGGGTCAAACCCGTCGGGAGAGCCTGTGCGCAGCAGACTGTGCTCCTGCAGATGCAGCAGGTCTGTCCCCTGCTGCCAGCAGGAACGTACCACCCCAAGGCAAAGCGCTTCCAACTGTTGACACTGTGCCGCATCCGGCTGCGGCGTTCCGTAGGCCGTCTGGCAGTCCAGACGCAGGGTGGCCGTCTGCTTCCGGAGAGCAACTGAGACGGTGCACCGCCGGATGGTTACACGCTTTCCTTGCAGCCAGAAGGTTCGTTTGCCCGGTGTGCCCGTCAGCAGAAGAAACGCCTCTGTCTCGTTTTCTGTCAGGCGCTGCACCGCACCGCTCCCGGTGCGGAAGGCCCCGCTGCCAGAAACCATCACTTTCTCTTCCTGTGCTTCGGGCAAGCAAAGCACAGGAAGCAGCATGCTTTCCTCGTGTGCATACAGCCGGGGCATTGCCGCCGAGTCCGCTTTGAGTTTGTCCAGCAGTTTGTCGGGCAGCGTCTCTGTTTTTCCGCACGACTGCAAGAGTATTTCCAGATCAAATTCTGTGCAGGAAAGTCGGGTCGCTGTGCGCCCGCAGCCGCGTTCCAGCACAAGTGCTTCGTATGCAGAGAGCACGCCGTCGTCCGTCTGCACCGGGAAGAGCAAATAGTCACACAGGCGGTAATCTGCCGTCTGCGGCAGGGCTGCTTCGGCGGCGGCAAGAGCTGTTTCCAATGTCTGCCCTCGGCCATCGGCGATGCGCAGTGCGGCTGAGGCATCGGCTGCGTCGGCTGCCGCTTCCGGTGACTGATACAAAAGCCCCACCGACCAGGTCTGTTCCTTCTGTTCCAGATAAACCACCCGTATCATACTTTTTTCGGTGGTCTCACAGCGCAGGAACAGCAGGCACCAACCGACAAGCACCGCATAAAGCAGAATTCGGGCCCACCGCTGCTTCATTGCCGCACTTCCTTTCGCTTTTGTATGGCGTACTCCTGCCCCAGCATCCGGATGGCCGTGCACAGCACCCCGATGCGAAAAATCGCGCAGGTCAGCCAGATCAGCAGCAGCGCCGCGTCCAGCCGGGAAAATGTCCCGGTGCTCCATGCACGCAGCAATTCCCGCGCCGGGTATGTCCGACCGAACACCAGTGCCATGCCAAGCGTTGCCGCCGTTTGTACAAGGGCTGTGAGAATGGGCAGGCAGACACCACGCCGCTCCTCCCGGCTGCAGAGCAGCGGTACCGCAAAGTATTCCGCATAGACCGGAACGGTGAATGCCGTGCTCTGCGGCGCAGCCTGCGCAAACAGCCCGGCCCAGTGCATCTGCCGGGACAGCCCCAGCAGACACACCGCGCTTCCCACCACCACAAACCACCACAACACCTGCGCCGGGGCACCCCATGCGCGGGCAGGCATCTGCCAGCCCGCCCAGAGCAGCAGCGGCAAAAACCCCAGCAATGCCAGCGAAGAAAACTCTTCCCGGCAGACTTGCAGAGCCTTCCAGAATGTTCCGGCCAGTTCCACCGCCAGCCAGACCTGCAGGCAAAATGCAGCTGCCCAGGCGGCAGGCTTTGGCGGACCGGACTGCCAAAACCGACTGGCCAAAGCAGAAAGTATCATCAGCAGTACTGCAGCCAGCACCTCCTGCCAGAGGAGTGCCCGGGGCGAACTGCATACCGGCAGACGCTCTGCCGCCGCCGCGGCAAAGATGCTGAGGGTCACTGCCGGCAATGAAAATTTGTCCTGCGTTTTATTCATGCGCGGGGCCTCCGTTTTTGCCAGATGTTGAACCCCTTGCGGGACAGGTGCCGATAGTTGCGCCGGATGACGCCGTCCTCGGCCAGCGGACTTTGCGGGAACGGATGCTGTGCAAGATACGGCACCCCCAGCATCCCGGTGCCGGACAGGCTGAGCAGCAGTACAAAAAAAGCCCCGGCCAGTCCCACCGGCCCGGCAAGCCCCGCAGCCACCACTACGCCGATGCGCAGCAGGGTGGCCGGTTCGTACAAAGCAGGCGTTACGAACACCGCAATGGACGTAATGCTGGCCACAAAGATGACCGGGGTGCTCATCAGGCCGGTGGCAATGGCGGCATCGCCCAGAATGAGGGCGGCCACCAGACTGACCGAATGCCCCAGCGACTGCGGCATCCGCAGCCCGGCCTCCCGGATAACTTCCAGAAGCAGGATGACCAGCAGCATTTCTGCAAACAAGGGCAGCGGCGTAGCCTTTTCGGCGGCTTCGATCTTATACAGCAATTGGGGCGGGATCAGCTCCGGCAGATAGACCGCCAGACAAACGAACGCCCCCGGCAGAAAGACCGTAAGGTAAAAGGAAGCATAGTTCAGCACCCGCAAGAAGGAGGCGAACACGGCAGTGGACGCGTAGTCGTCCAAGCATTCAAAGTTTTCGCAGAAAAGTGCCGGCAGCACCATGGCCGACGGGCTGCCGTTGACCAGCACTACAATGCGGCCCTCACATAGTTTGGCCGAAGCCGCCGCCGGGCGCTGGGTGTAGCTGACCGGAGTGAACAGCCGTGCCCGGCTGGGCAGGAGCCACGGTACAAAATAGCTGCTGTCCAGCAGCAGCTCCGGCTTTGCAGCGGAAAGGGTCTGCCGCACCTGTCGCACCATGGCGGGGTCTGCCCTGCTCCTGCAGTAGCAAATAGCGTACTCTGTCCCTGCGGCGGTGTCGGCCTGCGCCACCTCCAACACCAGATCATCGGTACGGACCAGACGGCGCAGCAGGCTCAGGTTCACCCGCAGCAGGTCGGCAAAGCCCTCCCGCGAGCCGCGCAGGTTGCCCTCTCCTTCCGGCTCGTCCACCGAGCGGTACTTGAGGGCCTGCACCGAAAAAGCAATGCCTTTCGCGCAGCCATCCAGCAGCAGCACTGCCATGCCTGCCGTTAACCGCTTGACAAGATCCGGCAGATCCTCCACCGGGGTGCTCTCGGCCGGGGAAGCGGAACCATGCAGAATGCGCTCATACACTTCCTGCCCGGTGCATGGGCAGGGCTGCTGCAGCGCCTGCCGACTGGCCGCGTCCAACAGCAGCTCCCACAGTGAATCCAGACTGGCCATGCCGTCAAACAGCACAATGCAGCCCCGGCAATGATAAATCATGATTTCCTTGGCATAATAATCCGCAGAGGCACCGAACCGGGCGTCCAGCTCTGCCAGATTTTCGGCCAGATGCAACGACAACTGCTGCACACAACATCCACTCCTTTGCACAGCAGTATGCCCGCCCGGAGCCGGTTCCATACCGGCGGGTGCCGACAGGAGGTTTCCACGATGAAGTTGTTGATCTTCCGCACGATTTTGATCTACCTGTGCGTGCTGTTTGCCATGCGGCTGATGGGCAAGCGTCAGCTGGGGGAACTGCAGCCCGAAGAACTGGTGTCCACCATCCTGATCTCCAATCTGGCGTCCATCTCCATTGAATCGGAGGATGTTCCGGTGACGGCCAGCCTGATCCCGCTGTTTCTCATTGCTGCGCTGGAGCTGCTGGGCTCCGCACTGAGCTTCCGCAGCCAGAAGTTTTTCAATCTGTTGTCCGGGCGGCCCAAAACCGTGATTCTGAACGGAGAGATCGACCAGAACGCCCTGCGCACCCTGCGCCTGACGGTGGCCGACCTGATGGAAGCGCTGCGCGGCAAGGATGTCTTTGATCCGCGGGATGTGTCCTATGCGGTCATTGAGACGAACGGGACTCTCTCGGTAGCACTGCGGCCGGAAAAGGAACCTGCGCGGCTGTCCGACCTGCAGCTGCGGGTGGAGCACTGCCACGCAACCATCCCCTTTGTGCTGGATGGGCAGGTGCTCGAGGACAACCTGCACTGGTGCGGCAAAGACCGTGCCTGGCTGGAACGCACAGCGCAGGCCAATACCCTGCTGCCACAGGAAATCCTGCTTCTTGTCGGCAATGAGACCGAGGACTATTTTCTTTTGAAAAAGGAGCGCCGCGCTACGGTGCATGAGGGCCGGAAATGAAACGGATCTACGCCTGCTTTGCCATCGTGGCCGCTTTGCTGGCCACTGCCTTTTACAGCAGCTTTCAGGTACAGCGCTTTGCCGATGACATTTCCACCGACTTGGACTGTGCCATTGAGGCCATCCGCAACAGTGACCTACCCACCGCCCGGCAGGCACTGGCTCGCGGGGCCGACCGGTGTGACCGGATGCGGGAAAAGATGAACCATCTGTTGCGCACGGAGGATTTTACCGAGCTGGAAGCAGCCCTGCGCACCGCCGACGGGCACCTGGAGCAGAACGCCCCCGAAGAAGCCTTTGGGGAACTGCGCCGGGCACAGGTACGGGTGGAAACACTGCAATGGCTGGCCCGGCGGTTTGTGTAAACACAAAAAGCACCACTTCCCTGCTGCTGTACAGAGAAAGCGGTGCTTTGCAAATTATGGGTTACTGTGCGTCCTTCCGGTCGCCCATGAGCTTTTTCAGTTCATTGAAAAAGCTCTCCACGTCGGCAAACTGCCGGTAGACCGAGGCAAAGCGGACATAGGCCACCTCGTCGATCTTTTTCAGTTCCTGCATGGTCAGCTCCCCGATGCGCACACTGGGGATCTCGCGGTCGTAGGAACTGAGCAGGGTCTGCTCGATGCTGGTGACCGCGCGCTCAATGGCCTCGTAGCTCACGGGGCGCTTGGCGCAGGCCCGCAGCATGGCATTGAGCAGCTTCTGCCGGTCAAACGGCTCTCGGGAGTTGTCCTTTTTGATGACCACGAGCGGGACTGTTTCCACCACCTCGTAGGTCGTGAACCGCATATGGCAGCTCAGACATTCCCGGCGGCGGCGGATGCGCTCACTGTCTTCAGTAGGGCGCGAGTCGATCACCTTGGATTCCTCAGCACCGCAATAGGGACATTTCATGTTCTGTTCCTCCTGAACCTCTGCGGGAATTTTGCGTCAGGCCTTTTTGCCGGACTTGGGGCTGCGCTCGCTCCACAGCATCCATGCCGAGGTGGAGACGCACAGCGAAGTGTACACGCCGCTGATCATGCCCATCATCAGCGGGAAGGCAAAGGTAAAGATGCTGTCCAGACCGTAGAGCTTTGCCACGATGCACAGCACACCCAGTGCCATCACGGTGGTGATGGTGGTGATGAGGGTACGGCGGGCAGACTGGTTGACCGAACGGTTGACCAGCTCTTCAAAGCTGGCCTTCTTGCCCATCAGGGCGCGGTTCTCGCGGATGCGGTCGTACACCACGACGGTATCGTTGATGGAGTAACCCAGAATGGTCAGCATGGCCGCAATGAAGTTGCCGTCCAGCGGAGTGCGCAGCAGCACAAAGGTGCCAAACACCACCATCAGGTCGTTCACCAGTGCCAGCACAGCCATCATGCCGCCGGTCAGGCCGCCGATGTTCTTGAAGCGCAGGGCAATGTACAGCAGGATGAGCACCAGCGCAAACACCACGGCCACCAGGCTCTTCTGCAGGAACTTGGTGCCCATGGCAGCACTGACGTTACTCAGGGACAGCTGCGCGAAGTTGTTGTCCGGGTAAGTCTCGTTCAAAGAGCCCAGCAGAGCCTCCACCTGATCGGTGGTCACGGTCTCGGTGCCGGGCATGGAGATCTTCAGGGTCTGGTCACCGGTGGCCACGTTCTCGCCGGTCTGCAGGGTCAGGCCGGTGTTCTCCAGTGCATCGGAGGCGGTCTGCTGCACCTGTGCCATCTCAAAGCTGCCGTCGTAGCTCAGGGTGATCATGGCACCGCCGGTGAACTCGGTGTCCAGATGGACACCGAACACCACAGCACACAGCACGATGGCTGCCATCAGGCAGGAGGAAAAGACCAGGAACTTTTTGCGCAGACCCACAAAATTGATCTGCTTTTTCTCGGTCTCATCCTTGCCCAGCTTGGCAGCACCGTACAGCCAGGGGTTGCGCAGAGCCTTGATGGAGGCCGCACCGCGGATCATGACGCGGGTGGCAAACACGCCAAACACGAAGTTGAGCAGCACGCCGGTCAGCAGCGTGTAGCCAAAAGCGTAAATGGTACCGGCAGTGGAGGGGCCAAAGGCAAAGAACACAAAGTGCAGTGCCTTGGCAAACAGGCCGTCCGAGGGGCCGAAGGCGCCCATCAGCACGATGGCCACGATGACAATGGTCACGTTGCCGTCGATGATGGGGGTCAGGCCGCGGGCAAAGCCGCTCTTCAATGCGCCGTCCAGGGACTTGCCATTCTTCAGTTCTTCCTTGATGCGCTCGGCCGTGATGACGTTGGCGTCCACGCCCATGCCAATGGCCAGAATGATACCGGCGATGCCGGGCAGCGTCAGGGTAAAGCTCTCAAACACCGGGAAGTAGCCGGAAACAAAGGCCAGCGTAGCGGCCACCTGACCGGCCAGTGCGATACAGGCCAGAAAGCCCGGCAGACGGTACAGCACCGTCATGAACACCACAATCAGTGCAAAGGCGATGACACCGGCCAGCACCATGGCGCTCAGGCTGTTCTCGCCCAGGCTGGGGCTGACGGTGGAGTAGCTGTCCACCTTGAGGGCAAAGGGCAGTGCGCCGGAGTTGATCTGGCGGGCCATCTTGACCACGGCATCCTGCGTGAAGGGGTTGGAAGCCGAACTGGTGATGATGGCCTCGCCATCGGTGATGGCCGCGTTGACGGTGGCCGTACTCACATTCTCGTCATCCAGCCAGATGCTGATGGTGCCGTTGGAAGCAGCCAGACGGGTGGTGGCCTCACCAAAGGCCTTGGCACCCTCGTCGGTGAACTTCAGGGACACATAGTACTCCGAAGCACCGCCGCTGGTCACCGGGCCGTACTGGGCCGCAGCACTTTCGATCATGGAACCGTCCAGGATCAACTGGCCATCCTTGCTGCTGCCTTCCCGGAAGGTCAGGTAGGCGGTGGTGCCGATCTCCTCAATAGCAGCTTCCGGGTCGAAGTCTGTTTCGCCGGACTGCCACGGGAACTCCAGGATCAGGCTGTCAGAGTTGGGGTCCACATACAGCTCGTAGTCGGTCACATTCAGTGCGACCAGACGGTTCTCGATGACGAGCTGCGCCGCTTCCAGCTGCTCTTCGGTGGCATCGTAGTCCTCCGAGGGCACAAAGGTGACGTTGACGCCGCCTTTGATGTCCACACCGAACCGGATGTCCTTTGCACCCTTGATATAGGTGGTGGTCACATCGCCGTACTTTGCCGACACGCCGAAAAACGCCGTGTACACAAACGCAAGGATCAGAAGCACTGTGACGACCAGGTGCCATGCTTTGCCTTTTGTCTTCATATGTTTCAGGAATACCTCCAAACGTCCCGTTTGCTGCGGGACCCGTTATTGAAACCTCCCCCGGCAGGCCCGGCGGACCGCACGGAGGAGGTTTTTGCAAAGAAATGTTATGCCTGCTCTGCCAGCAGCTTTTCCACAACGGCCAGACGCACACAGACGCACAGCAGCTCAGAGGCGGTCTCCACCTCGTCCAGGCTGGGGTAGGTGGGTGCAATGCGCAGATGAGAATCCTGCGGGTCTTTGTGGTAGGGGTATGCCGAACCGGCACCGGTCAGGGTCAGGCCGGCTTCCTTGCACAGGTTTGCCACACGTTTGGCGCAGCCGGGCATGACGTACAGGCTGATGAAGTAGCCGCCCTTGGGATCGGTCCAGTGGGCAATGTCGCCGCAGGGGATCAGGTTGTTGCGGAATGCCGTCTTGACGGCATCGAAGCAGGGCACCAGACGACGGCGATGCTTTGCCATGTGGGCCAGGACGCCTTCCTTGTTCTTCAGGAAGCGGACGTGGCGCAGCTGGTTCATCTTGTCGTAGCTGATGATCATCACCGAGAAGCGCTTGCAGATATACTTCATGCTGCTCTCGCTGCAGGCAATGGCGGAAACACCGGCACCCGGGAAGGTGATCTTGCTGGTAGAGGTGAACATAAACACACGGTCCTCATTGCCGTACTTCTTGCTCTCGTTCAGCAGCACCGGAGTCTCGATGATCTCATCGGTGAGGTGGTGCACGATGTAGGCCTCATCCCAGAAGATCTTGAAGTCGGGCGCAGCGGTCTTCATCTTGGCGAAGCGCTCGATGGTCTCATCGCTGTAGGTGTAGCCGTCGGGGTTGGAATACTGCGGCACGCACCAGATGCCCTTGATGGTGTCATCCTCGGCCACCAGTTTTTCCACCATGTCCATATCCGGGCCATTGGGGGTCATCGGCACGCTGACCAGCTCAAAGCCGAACTCCTCAGTGATGGCAAAATGACGGTCGTAGCCGGGCACCGGGCAGAGGAACTTGCGCTTTTCCACCTGAGACCAGGGGCACGGAGACTCCGGGAAACCGAACACATAGCCGATGTTGATCAGGTTGTACATCAGCTGCAGGCTGGAGTTGCCGCCCACGAACACCTCACCGGGCTGCACGCCGAACACATCGGCAAACAGCACGCGGGCCTCCTGCAGGCCCTCCAGCTCACCGTAGTTGCGGGCATCGGTGCCGGCATCGGTGGTGTAATCGTTCATCTTCAGCAGGTCCATGGCCAGATCCATCTGGTGAGGGCCAGGCTTGCCGCGGGCCATATTCAGCTTGAGGCCCTTGGCCTGAAACTTTTTGTACTCTGCCTCAAGCGCAGCTTTTTCGGCAGCGAGTTCTTCACGATTCATTGCAAGATAATTTGCCATTGAAAACACACTCCTTTATCGTACTTCCTGTTACCCATTGCGTCGGGATCTGCCTTGGGGGAAGCGCTCCTGCCAGGGAAAAGCTCCGCACAGATTCCAGACTTTATTATTATAACGCATTTTGCCCTTAGAAACAAGAATCTGAAAACAAAAAGCCCTGCCAAAAGCAAATTGCTTTTGAAACAGGGCCTTTCTCCCCTGCTCAGGATCAGCTCAGGGAGGTCTGGTTCTTATAACGCTTGCGCACTGCGCCGTACTCCAGGTGGGCTTCGCCGCTCTCCACGGTGTCCTCATCCACCGTCACGCGGATGATGGTGGCGTCGTTGGGCACCTCGTACATGATGGGCAGCAGGATGCTCTCCATCACGCTGCGCAGGCCGCGGGCACCGGTCTTACGCTCGATGGTCTTGCGGGCAATGGCGTGGAGTGCTTCGTCGGTGAAGTTCAGTTCCACGTTGTCCATGTTCAGCAGCTCTTTGTACTGCTTGACCAGGCTGTTGCGGGGCTCCTTGAGCACACGCACCAGAGCATCCTCGTCCAGATCGTCCAGCACGGTGATGACCGGCAGGCGGCCGATCAGCTCCGGGATCAGGCCGAACTTGACCAGATCGTGGGGCTCCACCTTGCGCAGCAGGGCCTTCTCTGCCTCGACGGAGTTGTCCTTCAGTGCACTGCCAAAGCCCAGAGCAGACTTGTCGGTGCGGCGCAGGATATACTTGTCCAGACCGTCGAAGGCACCGCCGCAGATGAACAGGATGTTGGTGGTGTCGATCTGGATGAACTCCTGCTGCGGATGCTTGCGGCCGCCCTGCGGAGGAACATTGCTCACAGTGCCCTCCAGGATCTTCAGCAGGGCCTGCTGCACGCCTTCACCGCCCACATCGCGGGTGATGGAGGGGTTCTCGCTCTTGCGGGTGATCTTGTCGATCTCGTCGATATAGATGATACCGATCTGCGCCTTCTGCACATCAAAATCCGCTGCCTGGATCAGCTTGAGCAGGATGTTCTCCACATCCTCGCCCACATAGCCGGCCTCGGTCAGGGTGGTGGCATCGGCGATCGCGAAGGGGACCCCCAGCATCTTGGCCAGCGTCTGGGCCAGCAGGGTCTTGCCCACGCCAGAGGGGCCCAGCAGCAGCACGTTGGACTTCTGCAGTTCCACGTCGCCGCCCTTGCCGCTCAGGATGCGCTTGTAGTGGTTGTAGACCGAAACAGCCAGCACCCGCTTTGCCTCATCCTGCCCGATGACGTACTGATCCAGGCCTTCCTTGATCTCCGCCGGGGTCATGATGTTGATGTTCAGGTCGTCAGCGGCCTGCAGGCTGCGGGTACGGCCCGCACCTGCACGCGGTGCACGGCTGCCGGACGGACGCTCCGGCTTGTCGGAAAGCAGGTCGTGGCACAGGCCGATGCACTCACTGCAGATGTTGACGCCGGGGCCGATGATCATGCGTTCCACTTCGTCCTGGTGCTTTCCACAGAAGCTGCAGACCAGATCCTTCTCGTTTTTGTCTCTGCCGGAATTGTTATTTGCCATAGCTGTTTTTCCTTATCCTGGATAAATTGGTGTCAGCGGAACGATCAGCGGTGGGTAATGACCTCGTCGATCAGTCCGTATTCCTTTGCTTCCAGCGCAGACATATAGTTGTCGCGCTCGGTGTCCATCTGGAGCTTCTCCAGCGGCTGGCCGGTATACTCACTGAGCATGCGGTTCATCTTGTCGCGGATATACACCATGTGCTCGGCGTGGATCTTGATGTCGGTGGTCTGGCCGGAGAGGCCACCGCCCTGGCCGCCGGCGATCAGCGGCTGATGGATCATGATCTCGGCATTGGGCAGCGCAAAACGCTTGCCCTTGGTGCCGCTTGCCAGCAGGAATGCGCCCATGGAAGCCGCCATACCCATGCAGATGGTGGAAACATCGCACTTGATATACTGCATGGTGTCGTGGATGGCCATGCCGGCGCTGATGGAGCCGCCGGGGCTGTTGATATACAGGCTGATGTCCTTGTCCGGGTCCTGCCCTTCCAGATACAGCAGCTGGGCCACGACCAGGCTGGCGGAGGTGTCGTTGACGTCCTCGCTCAGAACAATGATGCGGTCATTCAGCAGACGGGAAAAAATATCGTACGAACGCTCGCCATGTGCCGACTGTTCCACGACATAAGGAACAAAACTCATAAAGTTCGCCTCCCAAAAAACGGAATATAGTATTTGCAAAATTGACCGATACGGGTCCCCTGTAAAGTTCAGCCGTATCGGTCAATTTTTACAACCTTTGATTTGTAGATGCACGGCAGTCCGTGCACCTTACAGCTGTGGACGCCAATTACTCAGCGTCGGCAGCCTTCTCGGCCTCAGTAGCCTTCTCCACGATGTTGGCGTGGCTCTTGATGAAGTCGATTGCCTTGGTCACGGCCAGGTCGTTCTTCAGGTCGTCCATGTTCACCACATCACGCACCTGCTTCTCTTCCATCTTGTACTGGTCGGCAATGCGCTTGATCTCAGCATCGACGTCCTCATCGGAAGCGACGATGTTCTCAGCAGCGGCAACAGCCTCCAGAGCCAGACGGATCTTGACCTGCTTCTCAGCCTGCGGCATGAAGGAAGCACGGAACTGCTCCACAGTCTGGCCCATGTACTTCAGGTAGTCCTCGAGGCGCAGACCCTGCTGCTCCACGCGGAATGCGAAGTCGTTGACCATCTCGTCCATACGGGTCTCGTACATAGCCTGGGGGATCTCACCCTCCATGCTCTCGATAACCTGATCGACCAGAGCGTTCTCGACAGCCAGGTCGTCCTGCTTGTCCAGCTGCTCCTGGTTGTTCTTGCGGATGGAAGCCTTGAACTCGTCCAGAGTGTCGTACTCGGAGACGTCCTTTGCCAGCTCGTCATCCAGAGTGGGCAGCTCCTTGTACTTGACCTCGTGCAGCTTGATCTTGAAGACCGCTGCCTTGCCGGCCAGCTCAGCGGCCTGGTACTCGGTGGGGAAGGTGACGTTCACATCAAACCCTTCGCCAGCGGAGTGGCCCACGATCTGATCCTCGAAGCCGGGGATGAAGCTGCCGCTGCCCAGGGTCAGGCTGTAGTGCTCAGCCTTGCCGCCCTCGAATGTGACGCCGTCCACAAAGCCCTCGAAGTCGATATCCACGATATCGCCGTTCTGAGCAGCGCCCTCACGGGTCAGCTCACGGGCATTGCGCTCCTGCACACGCTTCAGCTCAGCGTCCACAGCCTCGTCGGTGACAGTATGGACCGTCTTTTCCACGGTCAGACCGTTGTAGTTGCCGACCTTGATCTCGGGCTTGACAGCGACCTTGACGGTCAGGGTGACACCCTCGGTCTCGTTTGCGGCGTCAACGCTGACTTCCGGACGACCGACCGGCTCCACGTTTGCTTCCTTAACAGCAGCCTCGAAAGCCTCGGGGAACAGCTCGTTGATGGCATCGTAGGTAAAGACATCTGCGCCGTACATCTTCTCGATCAGAGAACGGGGAGCCTTGCCCTTGCGGAAGCCGGGCACAGCATACTTCTTGCCTTCCTTCTTGAAAACATCGGCAACAGCCTTCTTGAAGGCCTCTGCGTCGATGGAGAACTGCAGTTCTGCCATGCTCTTCTCGAGCTTTTCACACTTGATGAGATTCATTTGTTTTTCCTCCACTCAAAAATTCTATTGCATCGGGCAGGAAGTTTTTTGCCCTGAGCAACCGCGCACTGCGTCCTGGATCAGCTTGCTTTTGCAATATGCGGAGACGCGCGCGCTCAATTGGGTGCAACAATCGCGTCAAAACTTATTATAGCACGCTCTTGACACAATTGCCAGTCCAAATTGTTAATTTTTATCGGTTTTGCTGTTCAATTGATGCGATATGGGCAGAATCGCAGCCCGTCGGCACTCACCAGCTTGTAGCGGATGCCGTCCACTTCGCCCTGCACCGCATAGCGGATAGCGTTGCCGTGCAGATGGCCGTAGTAGCAGGTGCGGATGCCGTATTCCTTCAGCGTGGCCACAATCTCCGGGGCGCTGATACCGGTGTACACCGGCGGATAATGCAGAAACACCAGCTTTTCCAGCCCCGGCTCGGCAGCGTCCAGGCTCATGCGCAGGCGGCCGATCTCGCGGTTCATCACCTTTTCGTCGTGCGGCTCCCCCACATCGAACAGCCAGCCCCGGGTACCGCAGATGGCATAACCCTCCACGGAGTAGGAGTTGTTGTGCAGGATGTGCAGCGTATCAAACCCTTCTGCCTTGAGATAAGCGTTCATCTTGTTGGCCGTGGACCACCAGTAATCATGGTTGCCCTTCATGATGATCTTCTGCCCCGGCAGGCTCTGCAGGAAGGCAAAGTCCCTGCGGGTATCGGTCAGGCGCATGGCCCAGCTGATGTCACCCGCCAGCACGATGGTGTCCTCCGGCCGGATGAGCTTCCGCCAGTTTTTTTCCAGACGCTCCACATAATCGTTCCAGCCCGGAAAGATATCCATCGGCTTGGAAGCGCCCAGCGAAAGATGGGGGTCGCCAAGCACAAAAAGTGCCATGTTGTTACTCCTGTTCTAACTGTGCAGCAGGGGTGTTTTATGCCTGATAGCCCAGCGCCACCTCGGCGATCTGCGCGGGGTCGATCACGGTGTCAAAACGCTCTGCCTTCTGGCGCAGAGCTGCCAGGCTGGCCGGTGCGGCATGGCCAGTAGCGGCCTCCAGCTGCTGCATTGCTTCAAAATCATTTTCCGGTGCGGTGCGGCCCAGAGCCTCCAGCACGCTGCGCGGGAACTTGAAAGGCGATGCGGTGGACAACACGACCATGGGCACTCCGCTGCGCTTTTTCTGCGCTGCCACATGGAATGCCACCGCCGTATGGGTGTCGCACAGGTAGCCGTCCTGCTCGTAGCGGGCACGGATCTCCCCTGCCACTTCCTTCTCGCTGCTCCACCCGCAGGCAAAGGTCTCCTGAATGGCAGCCAGCGTCTCCGGACGCACGGTGTAGCTGCCATTCTCAGCCAGGCTCTTCATCAGGCCGGCCACCTCGGTGTCGCTGCCGGTGACATGATACAGCAGACGCTCCAGGTTGGAGGACACCAGAATGTCCATGCTGGGCGACGTGGTCTTGAAGAACTCCCGCTTTGCCGTATAAGTACCGGTGGTGAGGAAGTCGGTCAGGACGTTGTTCTCATTGGAGGCACAGACCAGCTTACCCACGGGCAGACCCATGCGCTTGGCATAGTAGCCTGCCAGAATGTCGCCGAAGTTGCCAGTGGGCACACAGAAGTCCACGGCATCGCCGAAGGCGATCTTGCCGGCCTTGAGCAGCTGTGCGTAAGCGGCAAAGTAGTAGACGATCTGCGGTACAAGGCGGCCCCAGTTGATGGAGTTTGCGCTGGACAGGCGAATGCCCCGCTGTTCCAGCTCGGCGGCAATGGCCTTGTCGCCAAAGATCTTTTTCACGCCGGTCTGGGCATCGTCAAAGTTGCCGCGCACGGCGTAGACTGCCACGTTGGCACCCTCCTGGGTGGCCATCTGCAGGCGCTGGATCTCGCTGGTGCCGCCCGTGGGGTAGAACACCGCGATTTCCACACCGGGGATATCGTGGTAGCCGTCCAGAGCTGCCTTGCCGGTGTCGCCGCTGGTCGCCACCAGGATCAGGGTCTTTTCGGTGCGGCCCAGATTCTTTTTGGCTTCCACCAGCAGGCGGGGCATCAGCTGCAGGGCGTAATCCTTGAAGGCGCAGGTGGGGCCATGCCACAGTTCCAGGGCATAGGTGTCCCCTTCCACCGGGGCAAGATAGCCCGCCTTGCCGCCAAAAGCCTCACCGTAGGTGGTGCGGGCGGCCTGGGCCAGAAATTCCGGCGAATAATCCGTCAGATATTCCCGGATCACAGCTGCGGCCAGTGCCGGATAATCCAGCTCACACAGGGCTCTGACGTCCACCTGCGGAAAGCTCTCGGGAACAAACAGGCCGCCCTCATCGGACAGGCCCTGGGCGATCGCCTCCGAAGAGGTCACTTTACGATTCGTGTCTCTGGTACTGAAGAACTGCATATCGTCGCTCCTTTTTCGGCACAGGACGCGCAACGCGGCCCTGCGCTGCTGTGGCAGAGTCCCTTGCTCTGCCCGTACATTTCCCACCAGAACGCTCTTCACGCAAGAAAAGCGCCCCTTATAATATGTACCATCCAGCGCCCGCTGTCAAGAGGGTTCACCTCCGCCACATCAAAACGGACGGGTGCATCGCTCAGACCCATACGCTGCAAATAAGCCTCTGCGGCACGGATCAGGCGGCGCTGTTTTGCCCGGTTCACCGCCTCTGCCGGGGTGGTCAGGGAGCCTTCGGCGCGAGTCTTGACCTCGCAGATCACGATGGTGCCGTCCGGTTCCTGCACCACGACATCCAGCTCTCCCATCCGGGTGTGGAAGTTGTGGGTCAGCAGACGGCAGCCCCGGTCCAGATAGAATTTTGCGGCAGCAGCCTCACCCCGCTGGCCGGTCTGGGCACGGTTCACTTGCCGTTCTCCGGCCAGTAGCCCTGCTTTTTGAGGAAGCTGCGGCGGTAGAACGGCTGGATGCCGTACCGTGCGATCAGCTCATAGTGCAGTTTTGTAGGGTACCCCTTGTGCTTTGCCAGCTGATACTGCGGGTACTGCTTGTCCAGCTCCAGCATATAGCGATCCCGGCTGACCTTGGCCAGAATGGACGCTGCACCGATGCTGGCACTGGTGGCATCTCCCTTGACCACCGGCTGGGCTGGGATCTGCAGGCCCGCCGGGACACGGTTGCCGTCCACCAGTACGAGGTTGGGCACGATGTCCAGCTCTTCCACGGCCTGCTTCATGCCGCCCATGGTGGCGTTGAGGATGTTGTCGCGGTCGATGATGTCCGGCCCCACGAACACGATCCGGTAGGCCAGAGCTTTTTCCTTGATCTCGTCGAACAGGGCATCCCGCTTTTTCTCGGTGAGCTTTTTGGAATCGTTGATGCCCTGCACCGGGTTCTCCGGGTCCAGGATGCAGGCCGCTACGCAGACCGGGCCGCACAGCGGGCCGCGGCCTGCCTCGTCCACCCCGGCAAAACAGCCGTACTGTGCCCGTACAGCGGCGTCGTATTCGTACAGCGGAGCCGAGATCTCCTCGTCCGAGCGGCGTTTCATTCCTCATCCTCCTCGGCAAAATCGACCAGATCATCCCGCTGCGGCGGGCGCTCCAACGAGATGCGGCCCCACTTGCAGGCACGGAATTCGTCCACCAGCATGATGGCGCAGCGCTCGGTATTCACCTCGCCGCCGCGCACCAGCAGACCGCGCTTGCGGCCGATGGCCTCCAGCAGCTCATAGGGCGGCAGGGCCAGGGTCTCGGCGTCCAGCTTGTAGCGCTGGGCCACCAGATCCGGGTAGTTGCGGCGCACTTCGTCCAACAGGTTCATAGCCAGCTCTTCCACATCCAGAATGTCATCCTTGATGGAGCCGATGAAGGCCAGATTGGAGGCGGTGGTCTTGGAATCGAACTTTTTCCACAGCACACCGGGCATATCCAGCAGGTCAAACTTTTCGGTGCTGACCCACTGCTTGCCCTTGGTCACGCCGGGGCGGTCGGCAGCCTTGGCGCGGGCCGAACCGGCGAAGGTGTTGATGAAGGTGGACTTGCCCACGTTGGGGATGCCGCAGAGCATCACCTGAGTCTTGGCACCGCTCATGCCGCGGTTCTGACGGCGTTCCAGCAGGCCGGACAGTTCCTTTTCGATGGCGTTCTTCACGGCGGTGGTGCCGCCCTTCTGCTTGGCACTGATGGCCACACAGCCGGCGTCTGCCGCGCGGAAGTAGCGGATCCACTCTTCGGTAACAGCCGGGTCGGCCAGATCTGCCTTGTTCAGCGCATAGAGCTTGGGCTTGCGGGCCGTGATGCGCTCGATCTCCGGGTTCAGGCTGGAAAGCGGGATGCGCGCGTCCAGCAACACAAGGCTGGCATCCACATGCTGGATCTCCTGCTCCATCATGCGCAGGGTCTTGGTCATGTGGCCCGGGAACCACTGAATATTGAATTGGTTTGCAAACCGAGTATCCATTTCGTTCATGTTACTTTACCACTCCAAAATCCGAAACGGGCAAAAAGCACAGCAGCACCTTGCCCAGAATATCGCGTTCGTCAATGCAGCCGACGTAGGAAGAGCGGCTGTCCAGCGACTCGTTGCGGTTGTCGCCCATCACGAACACCGTGCCCTCCGGCACCGTATACGGGAACTCCACGTCATAACCCAGATGGGTGGGGGCTGCAATGTAGTCCTCCTGCAGCAGCTCCCCGTTTACTTCCACAGTTCCGGCATCGTAGTCGATGGAGATGGTGTCCCCTCCCTTGGCGATGACCCGCTTGACCAGCGGTTTGCCGTAGGAAGTATAGCTGTCCACGATCACCACGTCCCCGCGCTGGGGCGTATAGCCCGCGCCCCAGACGATCAGCTTGTCCCCATTGACCAGCGTGGGCACCATGGAGCTGCCGTCCACCTGAATGATGCGGAAAAAGAACGAGAAGACCAGCACCAGCACCAGCGCGGCCGAAATGAGTGCTTCGTACCATTCCAGCACGCCCTGCCCGCGCACAGGCTTTGGTTCCTGTGCAGTGGTCGTATTTTGGGTTTCCATATCCGATGCACCTCACCTTCCGGTTTTGCATTACTACCCCGATGATAGCGCAAAAATGCAGCGTTTGCAATGCATTTCTGCGAATTTTTGATAAAGAAAAAAGGGACAACAAGTTGTCCCTTTTCTCCCGGTTTCAAATCGGGGATGATCAAATATCGCTCTTGACCTTGGCAGCCTTGCCCGTACGGCCACGCAGGTAGAACAGCTTTGCGCGGCGAACCTTGCCCTTGCGGACAACGGTGACCTTCTCAACGAAGGGGCTGTTGATGGGGAAGACACGCTCGATGCCAACACCGTAAGCCACGCGGCGAACGGTGAAGGTCTCAGCAACGCCGCCGTGCTTCTTTGCGATCACAGTGCCCTCAAAGGCCTGGATGCGCTCACGGTCGCCTTCCTTGATACGAACATCAACGCGGACGGTGTCGCCAACGTTGAACTGGGGCTTTTCAGCCTTGATGCTGCCTTCAGAGATAATCTTCAGTGCGTCCATTTTGAATCCTCCATTTGTTTTTAGACGTTCATACACGGCAAGACGCCGTCAGAGGACCGCCCGTTTAATGATAAATACTTGTCATTAACCCCGCTGTGGTCTCAGCGGACACTAACGCCTAAATAGGATAGCACAAAACGTGCTTGAATGCAAGCGTTTTGCCCAAAATAAATGCAAAAATTTTCTGTTTTGTCCAAGGGGCCGCGTTTGCGAGCGCAGCGCAGCACGGAAAGCCCCCGTGGGGCTTTCAAGTGAATGTCATTCGCCCCGGCTCAGGCAAACAGCTGCTTGTCCTCGGTGAGGAACTTTGTGCGCAGGATGCCTGCACTGGCGGCCGGCAGGCCGAACTTTTCTTCCAGAAAACCGGTGAGCAGCGAGGGGTTCAGGTTGAGCTCCTGCGAAGTCGGCAGGCACAGCTCGATGCGGACGGCATCGCCCTCCGCCGTGTAGGCCACCTGCGGGATATGCTGTTTGAGCTCAATGATCTTGTTTCCCTTTTTGCCGTGCTTTTCCACCGGGGCGCTTTCCAGTGCGTTGTACTGGTCCAGCACTGCGGCAGCCTCAGCCGGGTAGGTGATCTGGTAGCAGGCCCAGGCAATGCGGTCGGCCTTCATCTGCACGGGGGCCACCCGGGTGATGACGATGCCGGCCGGCATGATGGCGTTGAGTGCCGTTTTCCACTGTGCAAAGTCCGGGGCTTCCGCCTCGGTCTTGACATCCACACACTCGCACTCACTCTCCTGCCCCAGCGAGAGCGGGCAGGCAAAGGTCATATAGATGTGGGGGTTGAAGCCCAGCGTATGCCACACCGGCAGGCCGCTGCGCTTGAGTACCCGCTGCATCACCCGCTGCAGATCCAGCAGGGAGATGTAGGAGGCCTCATTCTTTTTTTCAAACGAGATTCTGACTGTAATCAAAGCAGGGACCTCCTAACAGATGGTTGGCACCGCAGCCGTGGCAGGCACGGTTGCAGGGCTGGGTGGTCTGGGCGGCAAGAGCCTTGTTGTACTCCCGCACCAGATATTCGTGGGTGACGCCGTAGTCCATGTGGGACCAGGGGGTCACCTCGTCCAGGCCGATGGCACGCTGGCAGTAGAACGCCGGGTCGATGCCCAGATCCGCAAAGGTCTGCATCCAGGTGTCATACTTGAAGCACTCTTCCCAGCCGTCGAAGTAGCAGCCGCGCTTGTAGGCCTCCACGATGACCGGAGCCAGGCGGCGGTCGCCCTTGGCGAATACGCCTTCGAGGAAGCTGGTGGTGCTGTCGTGGTAGTTCACCTTGATCTTACGGCTGTGCACGCTTTCCAGCAGATGCTTCTGCTTGGCGCGCAGCATCTCCTCGGTGTCCATGGGCACGAACTCAAAGGGTGTGTGGGGCTTGGGCACAAAGCAGGCGCAGCTGATGGTCACCTGCACGCCCTTGCCCTTGCCGCGCTTGGGCAGTGAATAGTACAGGTCCACCACCTTCTGGGCGGTCTCTGCAATGCCCTCGATGTCCTCCATGGTCTCGGTGGGCAGACCCATCATGAAGTAGAGCTTGACCGCCGTATAGCCCGCATTGAACGCGATGGTGCAGGTCTTTTCGATCTCGTCCCAGGTCACGTTCTTGTTGATGACATTGCGCAGGCGCTGAGTACCGGCCTCGGCCGCAAAGGTCAGGCCGCTCTTGCGCACCTTGGTGGTTTTTTCGATGAGGCTCTCGGAGAAATTGTCCACACGCAGGCTCGGCAGCGACAGGCTGACGTGCTCCTTGGGCGCCCATTCGTTCAGGTCGTCCAGCAGCTCTTCCAGCTGGCCGTGGTCAGAGGTGGACAGACTGGACAGGCTGAGCTCTTCATAGCCGGTGTTGGCGCACAGGTCCTGTGCGGCCTTGTTCAAAAGGCTGGCGTCCCGCTGGCGCATGGGGCGGTAGAGGAAGCCTGCCTGACAGAACCGGCAGCCGCGCACGCAGCCGCGCAGCACCTCGATGCTGGCACGGTCCTGGATGGCACCCACCATGGGCACCACAAAGTTGGTGGGCGGGGCAAACTCGTTCAGGTCCTTGATGATGGCCTTGGTGATGCGTGCCGGGATGCCCGGCTCGTTGGGGGTGATGGCCTTGACCCTGCCGTCCTCGCAGTAGGTCACATCGTAGAACGCCGGGATGTAGACGCCGGGGATCTTTGCAATGCGCAGCAGCAGTTCCTTTTTGGAAACGCCGCCTTCCTTTTTGGCCTTTTCGATCTCGGCGCAGATGGAGGGCAGCTGATTTTCGCCCTCGCCCAGCTGGACCACATCAAAGAAGTCCGCAATGGGCTCCGCGTTGCAGGCGCAGGGGCCGCCCGCCACGATCAGCGGCCAGTGCTCGTCGCGGTCCCTGGAATAGAACGGGATGCCCGCCAGATCCAGCATGGCCAGGATGTTGGTATAGGAAAGCTCGTACTGCAGCGTAAAGCCCACCGCGTCAAACGCGGTGAGCGGGTCCTTGCTCTCCATGGTGTACAGGGGCAGGCCCAGACGCTCCATCTCTGCTTTCATGTCCAGCCAGGGCATAAAGGCCCGCTCACACCACCAGTTTTCGTGGCTGTTGAGCAGCTCGTACAGGATCTTTTCGCCAAGGAAGGACATGCCCACCTCGTAGGTATCCGGGAAGCAGAACGCGAAACGCACGTCCACTTTTTCTTTATCCTTATAGACGCTGCCCGGCTCACCGCCGGTGTAGCGGCCGGGTTTCTGCACCCGGCCCAGCGCTTCTTTCAGTTTCGGGTCAAACATTCGTTCCTCCATCATGGGTTCTTTTTTCATGCGTTCTTTTCATTTTACCCGAAAGTGCAGATTTTTGCAATCGTTTCGGGCAGATTTCTTCTGTGTCCGCAGCTGCGCCGCACTGGCCAGCATCTGGGCCCCGTCCAACGGCGGCACCGGCAGGAGGTTGAACGACCCAGTGAGCAGGTTTGCCGCCCAGAAGGCGCTGCCCCGCACGGTGGCCTGCCGGGACAGCAGCACGGCCCACACCCCGGCCAGCGCAAAGTTTACCGCCGGACCGGCCGCCGCCAGCCGGAACCGCTGCGCCGGGGACAGTTCTGCCCTGCCCAGCCGCATGCAGAAGCCGGTCAATGTGACCTCGATGACCGGAAAGCGGCGCTGCTGCGCACAGTACACGAGGATATGCCCCCATTCATGGAGGAAAGCTGCCAGCAGGCCGGTGCGCAGAAAGCCGCTGGCGTCAAACAGCAGCAGCCCATACAGCACCCCGCACAGCAGCACCGGGTCCCGGAAGCGCAGCGGGCCCATCCGCAGCGGGGTGCGCCTATGCATCCGACAGTCCCAGCAGGGCCGACGGGTCGCAGGCGGTCCCCTGTCGGCGCAGCTCAAAGTGCAGGTGTGCCCCGGTGGCACGGCCGGTCTGCCCTGCCGTGCCCAGTATCTGCCCGGCCTGTACCGTTTCACCGGTACGCACATACAGGTATTGCAGGTGCGCATAAAGGGTCTCGGTGCCGTCCGGGTGCAGCAGCTGCAGGCAGACGCCATAGCTGTCGCTGCGTCGGGCAGCCGTGGCAACTCCTTCCCGGACAGCCAGCACCGCCGTGCCTTCCGCACAGGCAAGGTCCACTCCTTGGTGGAAGCGCTCTTCCCCGGTAAAGGGGTCCTGCCGGGTGCCGTAGCCGTCCGACACCCGCCACACGGCGGTCTGCAGCGGGAAACAGACGGCTCCTGCCGGGCGGCGGGCTGCCTGCGTCTGTACCGCAAGACACACGCCTGCCAGAAGGGCCGCGCCCGCAGCACCCCACCGGGCTGTGGGTCTTTTCCGGTTTTTCGTTCTTTTTCGCATGGCACGTTCCCTCCCCGGTTCTGGTTCATCGTATGCGGACACACACGCAAAAAGACCCGGCGATCCGTCTCAGACAGGCTCCGCCGGGTCCCGGAAGGATCGGTGTTATTTCTTCTTTTTGAAGAGGTCCAGCACCTGGCTGAACAGTCCCCGCTTCTTCGGGGCGGTCACCACCACGGTGGGCTTTTGGGGCTGGTCCGGCAGATGCTTTTTGTCCAGCATCTGCTCCAGCTCGTCAAAGTGGTCGCCGCCTTTCGGGTGCTCCGTCGGCTCCAGATGGATGGGCGCAGGCGTGGCAGGTGCAGCTTCCACGAAATCAGGCCCTTTCGCCTTGGGCGGTTCCTGTACAGGAACTTCCGGCGTTTTCGCCTTCGGTCCCTCCGCCGTCGTCTGCTTTTCCGCTGCCGGGGCTTCGGCAGGCGCTGCCTTGGGCGTGGCAGGCTTCCAGGGCTCTTCTCTCGTCCAATCGTTCCGGAGCAGGTCGTACATGCCCATCTGGCCATTGATGATGGGTTCGCCTTCGGCAGGCTTGACCTTCTGGTAGCTGCCATCGGGCCGCATTTCCCGGGCATTGACGTTGTCGCGCAGCTGCAGCTGCAGGATGTCGGTGAGCTTTTTCACCAGTACAGGGTCCTCCACCCGCACGCCCACTTCCACGCGGCACTCGGTGTTGCGGGTGAGGAAGTCGCCGGAGGCAATGTAGATGCGGGTATGCACCCCGTCAAAGAAGCTGTAAATGCGGCCATGCTCCAGATAGCGGCCCACCAGACTGCGGATATGCAGGTTCTCGGTCTTGCCGGGCACCCCGGCACGCACACAGCAGATACCGCGCACGATCATGTCGATGCGCACCCCGGCGCAGCTGGCTTCCTGCAGCTTGAGGATGATATCGCGGTCGCTGATGGAGTTGTTCTTGAGGATCATGGACGCCGGGCGGCCCATGCGGGCAGCTGCGATCACATGATCCATCTCATCCAGCAATACGCTCTTGAACCGCAGCGGAGCCACCAGCATCCGGTCGCTCTCCTCGGTGAGCTGCTGCACGGCCAGATTGCGGAACACCTTGGAGGCTTCCTCGCCGATGCCCTCATCTGCCGTGATGAAGGAATAGTCGGTGTAGAGCTCACTGGTCTTTTCGTTGTAGTTGCCGGTACCGATCTGGGTGATGTAGGAGTAGCCATCGGCCTGCTTACGGGTGATGAGGGTGAGCTTGGAGTGCACCTTGTAGTCATCGAAGCCGTAGATCACGGTGCAGCCCGCATTTTCCAACTGCTTCGACCAGTCGATGTTGTTCTGCTCGTCAAAGCGGGCGCGCAGCTCCACCAGCGCCACCACTTCCTTGCCGTTTTCGGCGGCTTCCATCAGGGCCTGCACGATCTGCGATTCCCGCGCCATGCGGTACAGGGTCATCTTGATGGAGATGACATCCGGGTCACGGGCGGCCTTTTTGAGCATGTCGATGAAGGGCCGGATGGACTGGTACGGGTAGCTCAGCAGCACATCGTGCTTCTGCACTTCCGCGGTCAGATCATAGTCTGGCGGCGGCAGCATGGGCCGGGCAGCCGGGTAGAACAGGCCGGGGTGGTCCTCTGCTTCAATGCGCCCGGTGAGCTTGTAGAAAAAGCTCAGGTCCAGCGGGCTCTTCTGCACAAAGACTCGCTTGCCCGACAGCTCCAGACGGCTGCACAGCAAACGCTGCACCTCCGGGGCGGCCTCCGGCGTGACCTGCAGGCGCACAGCCGCCAGCTTGCGGCGGCGCTTGAGCAGCTCGGTCATGATCTCACGATAGTCGATGTCGTGATCCATCATGCCTTCCTTGACGTCGATGTCCGCATTGCGGGTGACCCGGAACAGGCAGCTTTCCAGGATGCTCTCCTTGCCAAAGATGCTGGACGCATAGTGCAGCACCAGCTCTTCCACCAGCGCAAACTGCGTTTCGCCGTCCTTTTTGACAAAGTGCAGCCGCTCCATCTGGCTGGAGATGGGAATGATGCCCAGGCTCTGGGCATTGGGGTGCTTCTCCCGCAAAAGGACACCCAGGTAGATTTCCTTGTTGCGCAGGAACGGGAACGGGTGGCGGCTGTCCACGATCTGCGGGCTGAGAATGGGGAACAGCTCAGTCTGGAAGTATTTTTTCCAGAAGCGCTCATCCTCCTTGCTCAGGTGGTCAAAATCCACCTTGCGGTAGCCGCACCCGGCCAGCTCTTCCAACGCCTTGGCATAGTATTTGTCGCAGTCCGCCTGCAGCTGGGCGGTCTTGGGCATGATGGCTGCCAACTGTTCGGCTGCGGTCATGTTGGTCTTGTTCTCGCGCTTTTCCTTTTTGCTCTTGCTTTGTTCCAGGTTGGCGCGCTCCTGCAGAGAGCCGACGCGCACCATAAAGAATTCGTCCAGATTGGAACCGTAGATGGCCAGGAATTTGACCTGCTCGGCAAGGGGCACGTTTTTGTCCTTGCCAAGGGCCAGGACCCGGCGGTTGAAGTCCAGCCAGCTCAGTTCCCGGTTGATAAAAATGGTCTCGTCGCTCATATTCATTCCCCTTTGTGCCTTACGGCATCGTTTGTGCAGGTGTGTTTACCGTTGCCTGCCCTTCCCAGGAGGCCACAAGGTCCTCCGTCAGGCCCGGCACGGCCGCAGCGTCGGCAACGCGGGCAAAGGGGCCGTGCTGCTGTCGGTACTCGATCAATGCCCGGGCGCGGCTGGGCCCGACCCCCGGCAAGGTGCACAGGGCAGCAGCATCCGCCGTGTTCAGGTCCACATCCCAGTGCTCCGACAGCGGTGTGCTGTCCGGCGGCAGCTGCTTCTGTGAAGGCTGCTGCGGCACCGCAAACCAGAACGCAAGCCCCACGCACAGCACCGCAGCGGCTGCACAGGCTGCTATAAAAAGGATCTCCCGCCGGAGGGCGGTGCACAGATGCGTTTCTCTCATTCTACCCGAAATCCTTCCAAAAAGAAAGTCCCTTGCAGGAAAATTGCAAGGGAACTTACACAAATTTTACGCCAATTTTTCAGCATCCCGCACCATGCGGTACAAAACTTCCACGGCAGCGCCGCCGGCAGCATCGGTCAGGGTGACCTGCTTTGCGGCAAGGCGCAGCTCCGCCGGGGCATCGGCCGCCGCAGCGCTCCGGCTTGCGGCCCGCACCAGCTCCAGCATGGGCATACTGCCCGCCAGCACCAGCACATTTTCCGGGGCAATGCCCACCGGCGTGCACACGGCCTGCAGCATCTCCGCACCCGAAACCGTCCGCGGGGTCAGGCGCAGCAGATCCGGGGCTGCACGCTCACCCAGCAGGGCGGTCGTGCTGTCGCCCAGTGCCTTTTCCAGCAGGGACGTCAGAGGGATGCTGCGGTTGTCCTGGTACACCAGGGCTCGCAGCACCTCATCCGGGCGGATATCCGCTGCGTTGGCCAGCAGATAGGGGGTCCACTCCTGCTGCAGGTGCTGCTCCAGCGCATGGCTCATGCGCAGCACGCGGGTTGAGCCATCCTGCATCTGCAGGGCAATGCCCACACCGGCCGCACTGGGCAGGCTGGCGAACAGACCGGCATCCTGCCCGGCAAAGCTGCACAGCGGCTGACGGGAGCCGTCCGCAAAATGATAGGCCAGTGTGCCGCCGCACACCAGTGCCGGGGCCGAGAGACGCACGCTGCCCAGAATGGCCCGCACTGCCTTGGGCGTGCGCTGGGAAAAGACGGTGAACCGGCCGCCGCGGCTGGAAAACAGCTGCAGCACATCCCGCACGACCTGGGTCAGGTTGCCATCCGGGCCAAGCAGGAGGTTGTCCAGATCACAGAGGACCAGCTTGTTGGCAAGGGATTGGTTCATGGATTCTTCCTCCTGAGCGTTGCAAGAAAATGGGTAAAATAGTCCGGCAGGTCTGAGTCGAAGCGCAGGTATTCCCCGGTGATGGGGTGGATGAAGCCCAGGGTTTTGGCGTGCAGGCACTGGCCGTGCAGGCTGGTGATGCAGTTGTGGGGGCCGTACACCGGGTCGCCTGCCACCGGGTGACGGATGGACGCCATATGCACACGGATCTGGTGGGTGCGGCCGGTTTTCAGGCGGCACTCCAGCATGGTGAACTCCCCCAGCCGTTCCAGTACCTTATAGCCCGTATAGGCGTATTTGGTGTTGGGTTCCCCGGCGGGGTAGACCGCCATTTTTTTGCGGTCGGTCTTGCTGCGGCCCAGATTGGACTCCACAAAGCCCTCATCCTGTGCAAAGCCGCCGTACACGATGGTATTGTAGGCACGCTCCACGCTGTGCACCGCCATCTGCTGCGACAGGCCGATGTGGGTGGCGTCATCCTTGGCCACCACCAGCAGGCCGCTGGTGTCCTTGTCGATGCGGTGCACGATGCCGGGGCGGATCTCGCCGCCGATGCCGGACAGGCTGCCCTTGCAATGCCACAGCAGGGCGTTGACCAGGGTGCCGTCCGGGTTGCCGGGGGCCGGGTGCACCACCATGCCCTTGGGCTTGTTGACCACCAGCAGGTGGGCGTCCTCATACACGATATCCAGCGGGATCTCCTGCGGAACGGCCTCGATGGGCTTTGCGTCCGGGATCTCCAGCAGCACGGTGTCCCCTGCTTTCAGCTTGAGACTTTTGGCCACGGTCTTGCCGTTGCACTGCACATGGCCGTCAGCTACCAGTGCCTGCAGCGCCGAGCGGGACAGGCCCGTATCCTCACCGCTGAGGAAGCGGTCAATGCGCTGGCCCGCCGTCTCCTGCTCCACCACAAATTCACGCTGTTCCATGGTTTACGGCTCCTTCGTGGCGTCGGCATTGCCGGAGTGGCTCTCTTCCAGAAAGATCACCAGCACCCAGAGCGCCACGCCTACACACACGCAGATGTCTGCAAAGTTGAACACGGCGAACCGCATGAACAGCAGGTTGATGTAGTCCACCACTTCGCCGTTGAGCACGCGGTCGATCAGGTTGCCAATGCCGCCGCCCAGCACCAGAATGAGCGCCGCCTGCTGCAGGTATTTGCCCCGGCTGCGGAAAAACAGCGCGTAGGCTACCAACAGCAGAGCTACACTGGTTGCAGCAATGAGGAACAGCTGCTTGCCGCTGAGCAGGCTGAACGCCATGCCCTGATTGAGCACGAACCGCAGCTCCACCACATGCGGGATGAGCGGCATGGCCCCTACCGGCTGCAGCACATTGGATGCCCACAGCTTGATGAGCTGGTCGATGCCCACCAGCGCCGCCACCGCGGCCAGATTGAAAAGTACAAATGCCATAGGTTACTCCCAAACGATCCGGTATGAAAAAACGGCGCTCCCCGGTATAAGGGAGCGCCGCCCTCAAAAACGATCGTGTTTCTGATAAATTTTAGGCTTCCACAACGCTGGCGCAGCGTGCGCACAGGGTGGGATGTGCGGCGTGGCTGCCGATGGTAGCAGAATACTTCCAGCAGCGCTCGCACTTTTCGCCGGTGGCGTGGGCCGCTGCAACGCCCAGGCCTTCGACGGCGCTGGCAGCACCGCCTTCGCCCTTGACCAGCTCCACCTGGGAGACGATCATCAGGTCGGCCAGCTCATCCATGGGGATGCTGTTCAGCAGATCATAGACGGCATCGTTGCAGTACAGGGTAACGGCAGCTTCCAGAGAAGCACCGATGATCTTTTCGGCACGGGCCTGCTCCAGCACCTTCTTGACCTCGTCACGCACAGCGATGAGCTGAGCCCACTTGGCCTTGAAGGCCTCGTCGGCGGCATACTGGCCAGCCTTGGGCATGTCCTCGAACACCACATACTTGTTCATGCCCTCGGTCTTAGGCATAAAGTCCCAGATCTCCTGGCTGGTGAAGCACAGGATGGGGGCAATGATCTTATCCAGAGCCACCAGGATCTTGTACATGGTGGTCTGTGCGGCCTTGCGGGCAGCACCGTTGGTGCAGTACAGACGGTCCTTGGTGACGTCCAGATAGAAGTTGGACATGGCCACGACACAGAAGTTGTACACCGCATGGTAGACCTTGTTGAAGTCGTACACAGCGTAGCCTGCGCTGGTGTTGACGATCAGGTCGTCCAGAGCGGCCAGTGCCCAGCGGTCGATCTCCTGCAGCTGATCATCTGCCACACAATCGGTGTTGGGATCAAAGCCGTCCAGGTTGCCCAGGATGAAGCGGGCGGTGTTGCGGATCTTGCGGTAAGCCTCGCTCAGCTGCTTGAAGATGTTCTTGCCGGCACGCACGTCCACGGTGTAGTCGGAAGAAGCCACCCACAGGCGGATGATGTCTGCGCCATAGTCCTTGATGATCTCGCTGGGCTCCACGCCGTTGCCGGCGCTCTTGTGCATCTGCTTGCCCTGCTCGTCCACGACCCAGCCGTGGCACAGAACGGACTTGTACGGTGCGCAGCCCTTGGAGGCAACACTGGTCAGCAGACTGGACTGGAACCAGCCGCGGAACTGGTCGCCGCCCTCCATGTACATATCGGCGGGGAAATGCAGCTCGGGACGCTCTTCCAGCACAGCGGCATGGGTAGAACCGGAGTCGAACCACACATCCATGATGTCGGTGTCCTTGGTCCACTCGGAAGAGCCACACTTCTCGCAGACTTCGCCTGCGGGGATAATCTGCTCGGCCTCGTACTTGTACCAGGCATCGGAGCCCTCCTTGCGGAACAGGTCGCTGACCGCCTTGATGGTGGCATCCGTGATGTGGTAGGTGCCGCACTTCTTGCAGTAGAAGGCCGGGATGGGCACGCCCCAGGTACGCTGACGGCTGATGCACCAGTCGTTGCGGTCGCGCACCATGCCGGTCATGCGGTCATGGCCCCAGTCGGGCATCCAGGTGACCGTGTCGATGGCCTTGTACACGTCCTCACGGAACTTGGCGATGGAGCAGAACCACTGCTCGGTGGCACGGAAGATGATGGGGTGATGGCAGCGCCAGCAGTGCGGGTACTGATGCTTGATGTGCAGCTGGCCCATCACGGCACCGGAAGCGGTCAGGTCGGCCAGGATGGTCTTGTTGGCTGCCCAGACACGCTGACCTGCGTACTTGCCGGCCAGGTCGGTCAGGTAACCGCCATCGTCCACGGGGACGGTGATGGGCACCTGGGGGTACTTCTGGCAGACGTTGAAGTCGTCCACGCCGTGGCCGCCTGCGGTGTGAACGCAGCCGGAACCGCTTTCCAGCGTGACGTGGTCGCCCAGGATGACCCAGCCTTCCTTGGGCAGGTAGACGTGGTTGTAACGCATCAGCTCGAACTCAGCGCCGCTGACCGGCTCGCCCACGACCTCATAGTTCTCGATGTGGCAGGCGTCCATGACGCTCTTGACCAGATCGGTGGCCATGATGTGGTACTCCTCGCCGATCTTGACGAAGGAATATTCAAACTGGCCGTTGAGGCAGATGGCCTCGTTGGCGGGCAGAGTCCAAGTGGTGGTGGTCCAGATCACAAAGTAGGTCTTGTCCATCGGGATGCCGTGCTTTGCCAGCACACCGTTGGGGTCCTGCGAGACATGGAAACGGACGAAGATGGAATCGCAGTCGTCCTCACCGTACTCGATCTCAGCCTCAGCCAAAGCGGTGCGGCAGTCCGGGCACCAGTACACGGGCTTCAGGCCCTTGTAGATGTAGCCCTTCTTGGCCATCTCGCCAAAGATCTCGATCTGGCGTGCCTCAAACTCAGGCTTCAGGGTCAGGTAGGGGTGCTCGAAATCACCGATGACGCCCAGACGCTTGAACTGGTCGCTCATGATGTCGATGTGCTCGGTGGCAAACTTTTCGCAGATCTGGCGCAGCTCCAGCTTGGAGATGTCCTTCTTCTTGTCGCCGACGGAGGACAGGGCCTTCAGCTCGATGGGCAGGCCGTGGGTATCAAAACCGGGCACATAGGGAGCCTGATAGCCCTCCATGTTCTTGTCACGGATGATGATATCCTTGATGATCTTGTTCAGGGCGGTGCCCATGTGGATGTTGCCGTTTGCATACGGAGGGCCGTCATGCAGGATGAACTGCGGCTTGCCCTCGTTGTGCTTCATGAGCTGATTGTACAGGTCGTTGTCGTCCCAATCCTTGAGCATGACCGGCTCCTTTTTGGGCAGACCGGCACGCATCTCAAACAGGGTCTTGGGCAGATTCAGGGTACTGTCGTACTGAGATTTGTTCTTAGCCAATGGTTACACTCTCCTCTATATTTGCTTATGGACACGCGCCTTACTCGCTGAACTTGACGCCCTGGAAGGCATCATAGTCCGGTCCGTCCGGCTTTGCATCCGCAGGAGGATCCAGCTTGAGCTGGCTTTCATCTTTTTCCCAGAAATCCTCACTGCTCTCAACCGCCTTGTCGTCCTCGGCATCAGCGGCAGAATCGGTTTCCTTGCCGGCGGTGTCCGGCTCCTGTGCAGGGGCCTCCGCCTCAGGCTGCTGAACGGCTGCCTGGTCCTCCACGGGCTCTTCTGCAGCAGGTTCGGCAGGCTCGTCCGTGGCCTTCTTGTCGGCATCAGCCTTCTCGTCCTTCTGGAACTCCGGCAGACGGCTCAGGCTCTCCACATGGCTGCGGTACAGGTTGAGCACGTCGGACTTGAAGCGGGTCACTTCCAGCCGCACACGGTCATATTCGCGCTCTTCGGCCAGACGCTTGTCGTTGGCCTCGCTCTCGATCTCGTCGGCGCGGTCGCTTGCCTTCTGCAGCAGCTCGTTGGCGTCACGGATGATGTCGTCGCCGCGCAGGTTGGCACGGTGGATGATCTCCTCGGCCTTCTGGTTGGCTTCACGGATGACGTTCTCGCCCATGCGCTGCGCATTGATCAGCGCACTCTTGAGCATCTCGCCGTCCGCCTCATAGCTCTGCAGTTCCCGGTGCAGGCGCTGGTTTTCCGCCGTCAGATCTGCGATCTGCTTGCGGAGCTGCTCCGCCTGCGCATCATCCTGCTGCAGCTGCTCCTCGATCTTGTCCAGAAAACGGTCTACGTCCTCCGTGCGGTAGCCGCGGAGGTTTTTTTCAAATTGCACGGAGCGGACATCCTGCGGGGTCAGCATAATTCTTTCCTCCAATTGCTTTCAATATTGAAAAAATTCAATGATCAGTCGTTCCTTTTTGCTCTTTCCGGGCAGAGCCGTCAGAGCAAAGCGCCCCTTGCCGCGCACCGTGAACACATCGCCCTCGTACACCGGGGCCGACGGCTTTTCCGCCGGCAGATGGTTGATCTCCACCCGGCCTGCGGTGACCAGCTCACTGGCCTGCCCACGGCTGCAATGCAGCATGGCGGCCAGCACGGCGTCCAGCCGCAGCGACGACACCGTTGCGGTGCATTTCCGGCGCTCTGCCGTCCGGAACTCCGGCACCTCGTCCGGTGCCAGCAGTCGGGTGGCCAGCTCGGTGCGGCCTGCCTGCAGCAGTTCCTGACAGATCAGCCGGGCTGCCGGTTCCAATGCGAACACATAGGCCGTGCCGGGCGCATCCGGCGGCAGAACGATGTCGCCCAGCGCCTCGCGCCGGATCTCCAGCCCCATCAGGCTGCCAAGGTAGTCCTTGTGGGCGGGCAGCACAGCACCGGCCTGTGCACGGCACTGCAGCTGCACACAGCAGATGGGGTTTTCCGGGTAGCTGTACTCCGGTTCCAGACAGAGGATCCGGCGTTCCGCCTCCGGCCAGCCGCCGTCAAAGCGGAAGCCTTCTTCCAGCCCGGCGCGGCCCAGAGCGGCGCGGGCAAGCTCCTGCTCCCGGTCGCTCAGGAAACCGGAATACCGGGCAATGCCGCGGGACTGGGCCGTGCGGGCAAGGTCCTCGATATGCCGCATGAGAAAGCGCTCTTCATCGGTGCGGGCCGGGACAAAGCCCCGGACTGCATGAACGACCGGATCAATAGAACGCGCCATTGTTCTCCAGCTCGTCCAGCAGGTCACCCATGATGTCTACGTTGTACGGGGTGATGATGAAGGTGCTGTTGGCCACACGCTTGATCTGGCCGTTGTTGGCATAGGCCACACCGGACAGGAAGTCCACCAGACGGCGGGACACTTCCTTGTTGGTGGACTCCAGGTTCAGCACGACGGTGCGCTTGTTGTTCAGATGGTCCGCAATGGTGCTGGCATCCTCAAAGCGTTCCGGCTTGACCAGGACCACCTTGAGCTGGGTGGTGGCGTGGATGTTGACCACCTTGTTCTTCTTGGCACCCTCGGCCGGCTCTTCGGTCTCGTCATCTGCGCCCAGGCCGACACCGTTGTTGTTGTTCACCATCTGGGGGCCGTCGTCAATGTACTGATCCTCGTACTCGTCCTCTGAGCCAAACAGGCCCTTCTTGAGGCTATCTACCAAAGACATAATGATCTGCTCCTTTCATTCAGGCAGCGCCGGGCTGCCCGGCATACTTTGCAAAAGAATGCAAATAGCTTTTACTATTATCGGATTTTTTGACACGGATGTCAATAACTACAAAAGTTTTCCGTCGTACAAATTTTGTCCGGAAACGATGATTTCGTCATAAAGCCGCACCTGACTCACCGAACCGTCGGTCCCCTTGGGCAAAACGAGGATGTAATCGCCGTCGGTCACCAGCGGATGATCGTTGTCCACGGGGTCGATCTTGCAGAAGCGGGCGATGTTGCCGTACTTGACGTACACGCCGGGGATGTAGTTTTCGCCCTGCGTCTCTGCCTCGGTGCCGTCCTCCTTGAGGTAGTGCACCGCCGAAGCCGGGATGCGCAGACCGGTGCTCTCCCCCACCGAGATGCGGGCTGCTGCGTGGTTCAGGCAGAGCACATCGCCGTTGATGACGTTGCAGGTGAGCACAAAGCGAGCCAGGCCCTGTTCTTCGTCAATGGTCACCTCCGAAACGGCCGCCTTGAAGGATCTGTCCGTCTGGCCGGGGAAGCGGATCTGCACACTGGAACTCAGCGGCTTGCCGTTCTGCCCCAGCAGCTTCTGGCCCTGTTCGTCCGAACACACGCCCACATAGCGCCAGGTGAAGCCGGAAACGATCTTGCCGGCACAACCGTCCAGCGGCAGGGTGGGGTTAGAATCCAGATACGCCTTGAGCTGGGCCGGGTCCTGTGCAAGGATGTCGTCGGCTCCGGCATTGAGCCGCCCGCTGCTGGACGCCCGGACAAAGTAGCCGGTCTGCGGGGCGGTGATCTGGGTGGGGTTGCCCAGCTGGGCCTGCACGCTCTGGGCCTGCTGGGTCAGAGCCGTGACCTGATCGGTAAAGTTGGCGGAATCGCCGGTGGCGATCCAGAGCTTGTTCTGGGCCAGCAGGTAGGCATTGGCACCGCTGCTCACCTCGTCGTATGCTCCGGCATCCAGCTCGTCCATCATGTCATAAAGGGCCGCCGAGCGCTCCCGCAGCAGGGCGTCCAGCTGCAGGGATGTGGTGTTCTGGGAGCGCTGCAGCAGGTCGATCTGCTCGGTTAGCTGGGTGAGCTGCTGGCGCAGCACCGCCTGGGAAGCATCGCTGTAGATCTCCGCCACAGCCGTCCCGGCCGAGACGCGCTCGCCGTCGGCCGCGAGATATCCCAGCGTGCCGCTGCCGGACACATATACCTCATCAAACAGCAGCACACCGTCGGCCTCCACGTTGTCCGACACGGTGGCCGGCAGTGCGGTCTCATATACATTCTGCGGGAAGAGGATGTGCAGGGCCTGATATCCCACATAGCATGCAGCCAGCAGCAAAAATGCCGCCAACACCCCGGCCAGCACCGCCAGCGGATGCGGCTCCCTGCGGTCCCTCCGGCTTTTTTCTGCCCGATCGGCCATTATCCATCATCCTTTCGACAAAAATTCCTGTACGGTACGGCAGGCACACTGCTGCACCTCCGGTGCCCCGGCATCCAGCCAGACCACGCCGTCCATGTGGCGGAACCAGGTCAGCTGCCGCTTGGCGTAGTTGCGGGAGGCCTGCTTGAGTTTGTCCGCGCAGGCTTCCAGCGAGGCCGTCTGCTCAAAATACGGGAAGAACTCCTTGTAGCCGATGGCCTGCGCCGCGGTGCGGAAACGGCTGCGGTTGTTCCAGACCAGCTCTGCCTCTGCCAGCAAACCGGCATCCAGCATTTTGTCCACCCGCAGGTCGATGCGGCGGTACAGCGCCGCCCGGTCCGGGAAATCCAGCCCTAAGATCAGGCTGCGGTAGGGGCGTTCCGGCGGCAGGGATGCCGCCTTCTGCTCGCTGAGCTTTTTGCCGGTGGCGCGGTAATGTTCCAGCGCCCGCAGCACCCGCACCTGATTGTTGGGGTGGATGACAGCCGCCGCTTCCGGGTCCACCTGCTGCAGCTCGGCATAGAGAGCGGCACCGCCCTTCTGGGCCAGCTCTTCTGCCAGCTGCTCCCGCAGACCGGCCGGTGCTTTTTCTTCGGTAAAGCGCACACCGTACAGAAAGCTCTGTACATATAAACCGGTGCCGCCCACCAGAATGGGCAGATGCCCCCGGCCCGCGATCTCCTGCTCCAGGCGGCCCGCCATGGCAGTGAAATCTGCCACGCTGAATGGTGCGTCCGGTTCCAGGATGTCCACCCCGTGGTGCGGGATGCCGTGGGTCTCCTCGGGCGTGACCTTGGCGGTGCCCACATCCAGACCCTTGTAGATCTGCATGGAGTCCGCGCTGATCACTTCGCCCCCGAACTGTTCGGCCAGCGCTACGCCCAAGGCCGTTTTGCCGGTGGCCGTGGGGCCCACCACTGCCACGACCGGGTGTTTATACGATGCGTCCAAACTGCTTTTCCAGCTCCTTTCGGGTCAACTTGAGCACGCAGGGGCGGCCGTGAGGGCAGAAAGGCGGCACTTCGCCGGAAAGGATCTTTTCGGCCAGCGCCAGCAGCTCCTGCGGGGAGGACTTGTCCCCCGCCTTGATGGCCGCACGGCAGGAGATGGAATGCAGCACCCACTCGGTGTGCTCGTTCAGTGCGTCGTGGCCGCCCTTGAGCAGCTTGTTGGCGATCTCAATGAGCAGGCTTTCGGCGTTCTGCGGTTCCACATCGGCCGGGACCGCCCGCAGCACCACCGTGTTGCCGCCAAAGTCCGCGATCTCCAGCCCTGCGTTTTCCAGCAGGGGCACATGATCCAGCAGAGCCTGTTTTTCCTCTGCAGACAGGTCAATGGCCGTCGGCTCCAACAACATCTGACTGGGCACATTGCCGTAGTTGGCTGCCAGCTTTTCGTACAGCTGGCGCTCATGGGCAGCGTGCTTGTCGATGAGGCACAGTTGGTCGCCGCGCTCGGCCAGGATATAGGTACGGAACACCTCGCCCACATAGCGCAGCGGCTCCGGGCCGTCGGCGGGGGCAAAGTTCATCTGCTCCGGCTCCACCGGCTCTTCGGCAGCTGCTTCCGGTTCCTCCCGTGCAGGCTGTACCGGCGCTGCGGGCTTTTCCGGCTCTTTCACTGGAACGGCAGGCTGCGGGTCCCAGGCCGCCATGTGGTTCCAGCCTGCCTGCACTTTTGTCTCACCGAAATCCGGTTCCACGTCCAGCTGTGTTTCGCTGGCCGCCGCACGGAAGGGTTCAGCAGGCTTTTCCTGCGGGGCGGCCGGGCTGTGCAGGGTAACAAAGGGGTCCAGGATGTCAGCATCCACGCTGCTCTGTTTCCAGCGGGGCTGTGCCGCAGCCGTCGGTTTTTCCAGCGCAGCAGGTGCAGATGTCTTCGTTGCGGGCTTTGCGGGAGCCACCGGGGCCGGAGCGGACTGCGGCGGGAGGGTGCCCGGGTCCGCCTGCCCCGGAATGATGGCAGAAAGTCCTGTAAAGTTGTTTTTCTTTACAGTATTTTCCGGCGATTCTCTGTCAGATACTTCGATCTTGGATTTTTCGTTGGTTTTTGTTTCTTCAAAGGTGAAATGCCGCTCGCCGGTTCCGGGCTGGGCCAGTGCCAGCTTGACGGCATGGTAAACCACATCAAAGATGTCGTTTTCCCGGGCAAAGCGCACCTCAATTTTGGCCGGGTGCACATTCACATCTACCAGGTCTGCCGGCATATCCAGCAGCAGGATACCGCCAGGGAACTTGCCCTGCATCATGGTGCCCTTGAACGCCATCTCCATGCCGGCCATGATGGTACGGTTGCGGACATAGCGTCCATTGATGTAAAAATGCTGCATGCTGCGGCTGGCGCGGCAGCTCTTGGGCGGGGTAATGAGACCCCTGATGTGGTAGACGCCCTCTTGGTTGTCCACTTCCACAAGGTCCCGGCTGAACTCCCGGCCCAACACAGAGTAGGCCGCGCCCCGCAGCTGACCGTCACCGGGGGTGACGTACTGCAGTTTGCCTTCCCGGATGAATTTGATGCTCACCTCCGGGTGGCTGAGGGCCACATGGGTGACCGTGTCGGCCACGAAGGTGCCCTCGCTGGAGTCCTTTTTGAGGAACTTCATGCGGGCAGGGGTGTTGTAGAACAGATCCTGCACCCGGATGGTGGTGCCCACAGCGCGGGCGCCCGGCTCACGGGAGAGCTCTTCCCCGCCCTCGATGCAGTACACCGTGGCAAATTCGTCCTGCTCGGTGCGGGTGGTCAGCTCCACCCGGGCCACACTGGCAATGGAGGCCAGTGCCTCGCCGCGGAAGCCCAGTGTGTGGATGCTGACAAGGTCGTCCGGCGTCTGGATCTTGCTGGTGGCGTGTCGGATGAAAGCAGTGGAGATGTATTCGGCTTCAATGCCGGTGCCGTTGTCGCTGATCTCGATCAGCTTCACGCCGCCGGACTCAATGCTCACGGTGATCTGGCTGGCACCTGCGTCGATGGAGTTTTCCAGCAGCTCCTTGACAACGGACGCCGGACGTTCAACTACCTCACCGGCTGCGATCAGCTCGGCGGTGTGCTTGTCCAGAACATGGATCACGGCCATGGTCGTTCCCTCCCTTGTGCGTTTTATGGAGAACGGGTCAGCCGTTCAGGCTGCCCTTCAGGGTCTTTTTGAGTTCATAGAGGAAATTCAGGGCTTCGATGGGGGTCAGGGTCTCCACGTCCACGGCTTCCAGCTTTTCCATCATCTCGCTGGGCACCGCCGGAGAGTTGTACTCCTGCAGGGCATCAAAGTCCATCTGTTCCACCTTGTTTTTCGGGGCTGTGGCTTCCAGTGCCCGCAGCACCTCGTGGGCGCGGCGGGTCACGCTGCCGGGCAGACCGGCCAGCTTGGCCACCTCGATGCCGTAGCTGTCATCGGCCGGGCCGCGCACGATGCGCCGCAGGAAGGTGATGTCCTCACCGCGCTTCTTGACCGCGATGTTGTAGTTCTTCACGCCCTCCACGGTGCCTTCCAGCTCGGTCAGCTCGTGGTAGTGGGTGGCAAACAGCGTCTTGCAGCCAAGGCCCTTGGCGGGGTCTGCAATGTGCTCCACCACGGCGCGGGCAATGCTCATGCCGTCAAAGGTGGAGGTCCCGCGGCCGATCTCGTCCAGCACCACAAGGCTCTTGGAGGTGGCGTTTTTCAGGATCTCGGCCACCTCGGTCATCTCCACCATAAAGGTAGACTGCCCGGCAGAAAGGTCGTCCGATGCACCGATGCGGGTAAAGATGGCATCCACTACGCCCACATGGCAGCTGGCGGCCGGCACAAAGGAGCCGATCTGCGCCATCAGCGCGATGAGCGCATTCTGACGCATGTAGGTCGATTTGCCCGCCATGTTGGGGCCGGTGATGATCAGGCAGCGGTCCTCGCCGCAGTTGAGGGTGGTATCATTGGGCACGAACAGGCTGCCCTTGAGCACCTGTTCCACCACGGGGTGGCGGCCCTCGGTGATGGTCAGCTCGTCGCTGTCATCCACCACGGGGCGGCAGTAGTTGTTCTCCGCCGCCACCTGCGCCAGGGCTGTCAGCACATCCAGCTTTGCCACGGCGTTGGCCGTGCGCTGGATGCGGTCCAGCTGGGCGCTGATGCTCTCCAGCAGTTCGTCGAACAGGCGGCGCTCCAGCGTGATCAGCCGCTCGTGTGCGCCCAGGATCTTGCTTTCCAGCTCCTTGAGCTCCTGCGTAATGTAGCGCTCGCCGCTGGTCAGGGTCTGCTTGCGGATGTAGGTCTCCGGCACCATACTCTTGTAGGAGTTGCTGACCTCGATGTAGTAGCCGAACACATGGTTGTAGCCGATCTTCAGCTTGGGGATGCCGGTCTCCTGCCGCAGGCGGGCTTCCAGCTGGGCCAGGACCCCCTTGGTGTTGTCGCGGATGGAGCGCAGCTCGTCCACCTCGGTGTGGTAGCCCTTGGCGATGACGCCGCCGTCCTTCAGGGTGGACGGTGCATCCGGGTCCACGGCCGCATAGATGCGGGCCTTGATGTCCTCCAGCGGGTCGATCTCCTCCGCCAGCTCTGCCAGCTCCGGGCAGCCGCAAGCCGTTGCCTGCTGCCGGAGGACCGGCAGATGCTCACAGGTCTGGGCCAGCGTATAGATCTCCTTGGGGGTGGCCGAGCCATAGACCGTGCGGGTCATCAGGCGCTCCATGTCGGCAATGTAGTGCAGCTCGTCGGTCAGGTCGCCGCGCACGACGGTCTGCCGCACAAGGCTCTCCACCGCGTTGAGGCGCTGGTTGATGAGCTTGCTGGACAACAGCGGCTGCTCGATCCAGCTGCGCAGCATGCGCTTGCCCATGGCCGTGCTGGTCTTGTCCAGCACCCAGAGCAGCGTGCCCCGCTTTTCGCGGCCGCGCAGCGTCTCGGTGAGTTCCAGATTGGCCCGGGTGACCGGTGACAGACGCATGAACTGCGCCTCGTTGTAGGTCACCACGGTTTTCAGGCGCTCCACGCCCTTGATCTGGGTGTCGTGCAGATACTCCAGCAGTGCCGCCATGGCAAACCGTACCAGACCGTTTTCAGCCATGCCGGTGGTCTGGGGCCAGTCACGACCGAACTGGCTCTCCAGCGAAGCCGCCACCAGACCCGGCGCATAGCGCTCATCCTCCACCAGCTCCACCGAGCAGGTCATATTCTTTTTGATGTAGGCCGTCACTTCGCGGCAGTCCAGCAGGCCGGGGTTCATCAGCACTTCGCTGGGGTGGAAGCGGCACAGCTCGGTGATCACCGCCGGGGCGATCTTATCTGCCGCCAGCTCGGTGATGTGGGCCGTGCCGGTGGAGACGTCCGCAAAGCAGAGACCCGCTTTTTTGCCCTTGAGATAGATGCTGGCAATGTAATTGTTGCGGTCATCCTGCAGCATGCTGCTCTCGATGACCGTGCCGGGGGTGACCACGCGGATGATGTCGCGCTTGACCAGCCCTTTGGCCTTGGCAGGGTCCTCCACCTGCTCACAGATGGCCACCTTGTAGCCCTTGGCGATCAGACGCGCCACATAGCCCTCGTAGCTGTGGAAGGGCACGCCGCACATGGGGGCCCGCTCTTCCAGACCGCACTGCTTGCCGGTCAGGGTCAGATCCAGCTCTTTGGACGCTGTGAGGGCATCCTCAAAGAACATCTCGTAAAAATCGCCGATGCGGTAGAACAGGATCTCGTCCTTGTGTTGTTTTTTGATTTCCAGATATTGCTGCATCATGGGCGACAGCTCTGCCATGGTTTTCCCTCTCTCCCCGTTCGATGGTTCTGTGCATGGTTTGCGGCCGGTAACCGCCTTTTGCAAACAAAACGCGGTCTGCATTGCACAGCCGCGTTTTGTTCCGGATCGTGTTAGTGGCAGCCGCCGCAGGTGGAGCAGCTTCCGGTGCAGGAAGCGGAAGGCTCCTGCACGGTCATCGGGTCGCCGCCGTTCATGGCAGTGTTGATGATGGCATCAATGTAGTTGACCAGATTTTCGCACTCGCGCTTGGCCTCGTTGTAGGCGGTCATGCCCTCGTCGCCCATGATCTGGCCGTAGAGGTTGTTGACCTTCTCGTTCAGCTCGGTGATGCGGGCGTCGTCGCGCTCGCTCTTGCCGATCTCGTTGTTCAGGTCCATGCGGGCCAGGTTGAACTCGCCGATCAGGTTCTGCAGGTTCTCGTCGTTGTCGTTTGCCTTACGGGCCTGGTCCAGTGCCAGGTAACGGGGGTCAGTCTGCAGGGCCACTGCAGCGCGCTTGAACAGATCAATGCAATCCATGGTAGTTGTTCTCCTTGTCGCTTTTTATTGTTTCAGGGGCACACGGCCCCGGAATCGCGTTTTCTCTCAGTTTGCCAGCTCACCCAGCAGCACGGTAGCACGGGCACCGGTCAGCCGGACCATCGCATACTGGCCCAGCAGTGCCGGGTCGGCGGTGAACTCCACCGTCAGGTTGTTGTCCAGCCGTCCGGAGAGGGTGCCCTCGCTGCGGCCGTAGCCTTCCACCAGCACCTGCACGGTCTGGCCCACCTGGCCTTTGACCAGCGCCATGGCGATCTCGTCCTGCACCTTGAGCAGGCGGCTCATGCGGTCGGTCTTTTCCTTGCGGGGGGTGGGGTCCGGCAGTTCGGCAGCCTTGGTGCCGGTGCGCTTGGAGTAGATGAAGGTGAACAGCTGCATATAGCCCACCTTCTGCACCAATTCCAGCGTCTTGACAAAATCCTCTTCCGTCTCACCGGGGAAGCCGACGATGATGTCGCTGGAGAATGTGATGCCGGGCACGGTCTTGCGGGCGTACTCGATGAGCTCCAGATACTGCTCGATGGTGTAATGGCGGTTCATCTGCTGCAGCAGCCGGTCGGAGCCGCACTGCACCGGCAGATGCAGGTGCTTGCACAGTTTCGGCTGGGCGGCAATGGTATTGATCAGCTTGTGGCTGGCGTCCTTGGGGTGGCTGGTCATGAACCGGATGTGGTAGTCACCGGGCACGGTGCACAGCAGGTTGAGCAGGTCGGAAAAGTCGATCTGCTCTTCCAGGCCCTTGCCGTAGCTGTTCACGTTCTGGCCCAGCAGGGTGATCTCCTTGTAGCCGGCCTCCACCAGCCCACGGAACTCGGCCAGGATGTCGCCGGGCTTGCGGCTCTTTTCGCGGCCGCGGACGTAGGGCACGATGCAGTAGGTGCAGAAGTTGTCGCAGCCGTACATGATGGGCAGCCAGGCGCGGAACTCGCTCTCGCGCCGGATGGGGATGTTCTCCACGATCACCGGGCGCTGGGCGGGGTCCAGCAGCACACGCTTATGCTTCTGCAGCTTCTGGGCGATGAGCTGCGGCAGGGTGTCGATGCCGTCCACGCCGAACACGAGGTCCACATAGGGGTAGCTCTGGCGCAGCTTTTCCACCACATGCTTCTGGTTGGCCATGCATCCGCACAGGCCGATGATCAGGCCGGGCTTTTTCTCCTTGAGGCCCTTGAGGGCGCCCACGTTGCCGAACACCCGCTGCTCGGCGTGCTCACGCACAGCGCAGGTGTTGAAGAGGATCAGGTCGGCGTCCTCCGGCTTGTCGCACAGGCCGTAGCCGATATCCACCAGCACACCCTTGATGCGCTCGCCATCGTTGACGTTCTGCTGGCAGCCATAGCTGTGCACAAAGGCCAGCGGCGGGGTGTCGTAAGCCTGCTTTACCAGATCAGCGGCGATGTTATTATGCTCAAAACTAATGTATTCCAATCAAACCATCCTTCTCCGCCGGGAAAAGCCCCCGCACGGTGAACACTCTTTTTTCCACTTTTATGAATAGCTCTCCTTAGTATACACTCTTTGGCCGCTGCGGGCAAGGGGGTCCGGGCAAAGTTTACGCCTCGGAGGCTGCTTTTTGTGCTGCACAGCAGCTTTCGCACACGCCGATGAACACCACGGCGCAGTCCTGCACCCGGCCTTTCTGGCCGCGTACCAGCTTCGTCACCTGCTTTTCGTCCACCTCGGCGTCGGTCACGCCGCCGCACACCGTGCAGTACAGGTGGCTGTGCCAGGCCAGCGTATGGTCGAACCGGTCGGCCTGGCCGGGGATGGACACCCGGCGCACGCGGCCTGCCTCCACCAGACTGTTCAGGTTGCGGTACACGGTGCCAAGGCTCAGGCCCGGGCATTCCTTTGCAGCGGTGTCGTAAATCTCTTCGGCGGTGGGGTGGTCGCAGAGGTTTTTCACCGTCTGCATGACCAACTCACGCTGTTTGGAATAGCGCATATCGTTCTCCTTTTCTTGTTTTTGGGTTCAGACGTTTTCCTCGCCTTTGATCTTTGCCCAGTAGGCGCGGGCCGCCTGTTCGGTACGGTTGTCGCCGTAGGTGTAGTATTTCACGTCCTTGAGGGCATCCGGCAGATACTGTTGTTTGACCCAATGGTGGTCGTAGTCGTGAGCGTACTTGTAGTTCTGTCCTTTTACCAGAGCATCCTCGCCGTCAAAGTGCTTGTTCTGCAGCTGACGCGGGATGGGCCCGGTGCGCCCGGCCTGCACATCCGCGATGGCTGCATTGATGGCGTCATGGGCGCTATTGGATTTGGGGCTGGTGGCCACCAGGATCACCGCGTCGGCCAGCGGCAGGCGTGCTTCCGGCAGACCCACCATGTTGGCCGCATCCACCGCCGCCTTGACGATGGGGATGATCTGCGGGTAGGCAAGGCCCACATCCTCGCAGGCGCACACCATCAGACGGCGGCAGGCCGAGGGCAGGTCGCCGGCTTCCAGCAGACGGGCCAGATAGTGCAATGCCGCGTCCGGGTCAGAGCCGCGCATGGACTTCTGGTAGGCCGACACGATGTCGTAGTGGTCATCACCCTCCCGGTCGTACCGCATGGCTGTGCGGCGGGTGACCTGCCGGATCATATCCAGCGTGATGTGCCGGGCACCCTCTTCCACCGGGGCCGCCGTGACCGCAAAATCCAGGCAGCCCAGTGCCTTGCGCAAATCGCCGCCCGCACTCTCGGCAAGATAGGCACAGGCGTCCTCGTCCATGCGCACCGGGGTGTTCCCCCCTTCCGACAGCTTTTTGAGGGCATTGTGCAGGCCCTGCTCCACGTCGGCGGCGGACAGGGATTTGAACTCGAACACCGTGCACCGGGACAGCAGTGCATTATAGATGTAGAAATACGGGTTCTCGGTGGTGGATGCAATGAGGGTGACCGAGCCGTCCTCGATGCACTCCAGCAGGCTCTGCTGCTGCTTTTTGTTCAGGTACTGGATCTCGTCCAGATACAGCAGGATGCCGCCCGCCCCCGCCAGCGTGCCGATGTCCTTGAGCACCGCCTTGATGTCGCCGGTGCCGCAGGAAGTGCCGTTGAGCTTGTGCAGAGTCATGCCGCTGTTCTCTGCGATGATGCGGGCCACCGTGGTCTTGCCGGTGCCGGACGGGCCGTAGAAGATCATGTTGGGGATGCGGCCGCTCTCAATGGTACGGCGAAACACCCTGCCCGGGGCCAGCAGATGCTGCTGCCCGCACACATCTGCCAGCGTTTTGGGCCGCAGGCGCTGCGCCAGTGGTTCGTTCATTGTGTTTCCCTCCCATGCCGGGGAATACCCCAGTGTTTTTCTATAGTATAGCGCATTTCTGCGCGGAGGACAAGAGATTTTCTGAAAATGATTCTCAGATAATTCCGGGCAGGCGTTTACAAATCGGTCGAAACATGCTATGATAAGGAAAACATTTTTTGCCGAAAGGAGGCGACGGTATGCCCGCCCGTAAAAAGGAGCCGAAAGATCTCACCGCCAAAAAGAACCTAGCGCTGGAGGTGATCGACCGGCTCAAAAAAGAATATCCGGATGCCGGCTGCACACTGGACTACGATCACGCATGGCAGCTGCTGGTCAGCGTGCGGCTGGCGGCCCAGTGCACGGACGCCCGGGTGAATATCGTAGTGGAGGACCTGTTTGCCCGCTACCCCAGCGTGGCCGCACTGGCCGCTGCCGAGCCGGAGGACATCGAGGCCATCGTCAAGCCCTGCGGACTGGGGCACTCCAAGGCGCGGGATATCTCGGCCTGCATGCGCATGCTGCGGGACAAGTACAACTGCCAGGTGCCTACTACCTTTGAGGAGCTGCTGGCGCTGCCCGGCGTGGGCCGCAAGAGCGCCAACCTGATCATGGGCGATGTGTTCGGCAAACCGGCCATTGTCACCGACACCCACTGCATCCGTCTGTGCAACAAGATCGGCCTTGTGGACGGCATCAAGGAGCCGCAGAAGGTAGAAATGGCCCTGTGGAAGATCATTCCGCCGGAAGAGGGCAGCGACCTGTGCCACCGCTTTGTGATGCACGGCCGCGCTGTGTGCAATGCCCGCAAGCCGGAATGCGAAAAATGCTGTCTGAATGATATCTGCCGCTACGCCCGGGAACAGTCCGGCGCAGACACGGCGCAATAAGGAGGTAATTTTTATGATCACATTGACGATTCTGCTGATCATCACCCTGCTCTGCATTCTGGTGGGCTGTCTGATGGGCCTGTTCTCACTGGTGGGCGTGATCGCTTCTCTGATCGCAGGCGTGCTGGTGGGTGCGCTGGCAGGCTATGTGGCCGGCCGCTTCATGGGTACCGAAACTTCGCTCGGACGCAACATCCTCATGGGCATCCTGGGCAGCTTTGTGGGCGAATTCGTGTTCGGCCTGTTCGGCATTTATGCCACCGGCAGCATCACATCCTTTATCATTTCAGTCATCGGCGCCTGCATCTGCATCTGGATTGGGCAGAAGCTGTTCCATTGAGCGCTGATAAAAAACGCCTGACACTTGTTTTGGACGCAGTGTTGTTCTATCGTTATATTGAAGATACTCCTTGTGCAGCCGTATAGCTGCACAAGGAGTATCTTTTTTATTAGATGGATTTCAAGAAACTGGGGCATATTCCATGCCATGTTTTATCCTGTGACGTTCACCGGTGGAAAATCCATCCTTGACAGACATGATGAAATATGGTAAAATATTGTCCGTTGCAGAATATGTGCAATGTGCTACTGTGGCTCAGCTGGTAGAGCAGCTCACTCGTAATGAGCAGGTCGCCTGTTCGAATCAGGTCAGTAGCTCCAACGTGAAAGACCCGGAAAAGTGGCTTGTGGCCTAGCTTTTCCGGGCCTTTTTGCATCGTTTTTATAAGGCACTTCTGCGCGGAAAAGTGCGCTTATTTCTCCATTTTTCCCGCTGGAGCAGACCTTTGTTCAGCTCACAGGCCGCCATGCAGCACACGGCAAAGGCCAGCAGCGCACAGTCCGGCGGCACCCGCTGCATGGGGATCACCCGTTCGCACAGGTTGCCAAAGGTCTCCACGGCCTGTTCCGGCCATGTCAGGCAGAACAATGCCAGCGACAGCGGCAGGTGCAGCAGCCGGCCTGCCAGCAGCGGACGGAAGGACACTTCTCCGGGGCAGAGGGTGCGCACCTGCAGCAGCACCGATGCCCCCTGTACGCTGAGGGCGGCGCAGCACAGACTGCTGGCCCACAGGCCGGTGCGGGCCGCATAATCGCAGCCAGAGCACACCTCCAGCAGCATGGCCGGGAAGGGTGCCCACGCGGCGGGCAGAAACTGCCCGCACCCGGCTGCCAGCATCCGGAAATACAACACGAATCCGCACAATTTCAGGTACTGCACAGCCGCCTGTGCGATCACTTCGTCCAACCGGGGCGGCGCAGTCTGGGTGGACTGCGCAGAGCGTACCGGGGCAGCGGGTGCCGGGTGCAGACGGTTCAGCAGAGCGGCGGTGAGATACCCGGCCAGCACCTGCGCTGCAAACAGGCGGATGCCCAGCACCCGGCTGCCCAGCAGCTGCTCCCCTGCCGTGAGGATCACGAAGGACGGCCCGGAGCAGATGCAGGCAGGGAGAAGGGCCGACGCCTCCTGCGGGGTCAGCTCCCGGCTGCGCACGGCTTCGGCCAGCGCAGCCGCTGCCGGGGCAAACCCACCCAGGAACCCGATGAGCAGCACCCCACCGGCCGCCGGGCTGCGCACCCCGATGAGCCGTGCCACCGGACGGAACACAAACCCCAGTACCTGCCCTGCCCCACAGCGCATGAGCAGAGCGGAAACAATGAGAAACGGGAACAGCGACACCAGCAACGGCCCGCCGCACAGGGCAAGCCCCTGCTGCAGCGCACGGGCGCAGCACTGCGGCGCTGCAAACACCAGTCCTGCCGTGCCAATTGCCGTCCCCAACAGCACGACCCGCTGAAACCGGAACGTCTGATACATAACTTTCCCCTCCCGCTCCATATATATGGAACAGCGGCCCGCATTTATGGCACTTTGGGCCAAAATATCAGAGCGGAACGGGAGGGAGCCGAATGAGTCCTGCGCACCGCGCGCCTTTTTCGCTGCGGCGCTGGCTGGCCCTTTTGTTCCGGCAGCCGCCGCAGGGGCTGTACCGCCGCCCCTGCCTGTACCAGAGCGGCGACCGGATGGAGATCGAGCATTATGAAACCATCCTCACCTACGACGAGACCCGCCTGCGGCTCCAGCTGCCGCGCGGGCAGCTGACCATTTACGGAGAGCGGTTACAAATCGAAACGCTCACCGCCCGGCGCATCACGCTGCGGGGCTGCTTCGTCCGCACAGACTACACCACGGAGCACACCGCCACAGGGCAGCGCCCTACCGGGCATCTGCCGGACAGGAGGCCGTCATGGAACCCGTTCGTCTCTGGGCCGCGATAGAATTCACCGCGCAAAGCGGCAGCACCGACGCCCTGCTGGGCCATGCCGCACAGGCAGGGCTGCACCTGACCCGCATTGTACCGCTGCCCGGCGGATTCCGGGCGCGCTGTGCAGCCTGGCATTACCGCCCGTTGGCCGCTCTGGCCCGGCAAGGGCATGTGCGTCTGCGGGTAGAAAAGCGTCTGGGGCTGTTTTTTCTGCTGCGTCCACTGCTGCGCCGCACCGGGCTGTGGACCGGGCTGGCGCTGTTTATTCCGCTGCTGCTGTGGAGCCAGCAGTTCGTCTGGGCTGTGGACACCAGCACCCTCACCCGCGGACAGGCCGCCCGGGCCTTTGCCGTACTGCGGCAGGCAGACCTCGCCCCGGGGGCTGCCGCCACCGAAGCCAAGCGCACCGCCGGGGAGTATGCCCTGCTGGAAAGCGGCGAGTTTTCCTGGGCCAGTCTCAATTTTGCCAAAGGGCGGCTGGAAGTCCGCGCCGCCGCTGCAGTGCCCAAGCCCGCCATTGCGGCCGGGACCCTGCACGGCCTGCGCGCCCGGTGCGCCGGTGTGGTCACCAAGACCAACCTGACCAGCGGCACGATGCTGGTGGTGCCCGGGCAGGCCGTGGAGGCTGGACAGGGGCTGATCGGCACGGCGCGGCAGGAGCGGGACGGTGCACTGATCTTTGCCCCGGCAGCGGGCACCGTGCGGGCACAACTGGAGTGGAGTGATGCTCAGTCCGTTCCGCTGGAAGAGACCGTTTTACAGCCGACCGGGCGCTACACCGTGCGGTACCGGCTGAGCGCTGCCGGGCAGAACTGGACCCTGCCCAGTGTTCAGCCGCCGGAACAGACACTGGAGCGCACCCGGCACCTCCAACCGGAGCTGCTGGGGCTGCCGCTTCCCTGCTCCGTGGAGGAAACCACCTTCTACGAGCAGCAGCCGCAGCTTCTGCGCCGCACTGAAGCCCAGGCGCTGGCACTGGCGCGGCTGCACAGCTTGCAGGCGCTGTACACGGCATTCCCGGATGCCGTGTTGATTGCCCGGAAGGAGGACACCACCTGCACGGACACCACGCTGGAATACACCGCCGTCTACACGCTGGAAGCCGACATCTGCACGCAAAACGACCCCGGCAGCTGAGCTGTTCCGCTCGCCCGCCGGGGCCGTTGTATGTTTTTGATCAGAATCAGGCGTTGGTGTTCTGTGCCGCTTCTTCTGCGGCACGCTGGGCGGCCTGTGCGTCGTATTCGGCGATCAGGTCGTTCAGGTCGTACTGATACCGGCTGTGGCAGAAGTGGCACACCACTTCGCAGTGGGGGTCCTCGTCCCGCATCTTTACCAGTTCCCGGCGGCCCAGGCTCAGCAGCATGCCCTTGGTGCGTTCCTCGCTGCAGTCGCACTGGTAGCCCACCGTGCGCTCATCCAGCACCTGCGGGGCAAAACCGGCCATAGCCAGCTCCATCATGTCCTTGGGGGTCTTGCCGGCGCGCAGCATCTCGGTGACCGAGGGCATGGCCGCGATATTCTTTTCCAGCTGGTCGATCTCGGCATCCGTTGCGCCGGGCAGCAGCTGCAGCAGGTAGCCGCCCGCGCACAGGATGGACAAGTCCTTGTCCACCAGCACGCCCAGCGCGCACACGGTGGGGATCTGCTCACTGGTGGCGTAGTAACGGGTCAGGTCCTCGGCGATCTCGCCGGACACCAGCGGCACCTGGCCGACGGTGGGCTCCTTCTGCAGCCGGTTATCCCGGATGACCGTGAGCACACCGCTGCGGCCCACTGCACCGCCCACGTCCAGATGGCCGTCGGCCTTCGGGGGCAGCTCCACCAGCGGGTTGTCGATGCAGCCCTTGACGTTGCCCGTGCCGTCGGTGCAGGCAATGAGCACACCGGCCGGGCCGCCGCCCTGCACCCGCAGAGTGACCTTGTCGCCGTCATCCTTGAGCATGGAGCCCATGAGCGATGCACCCGTGAGCAGGCGGCCCAATGCCGCGCTGCAGGTGGCACTGGTGGTGTGCAGCTGCTCGGCGCGGCGCACAAGTTCGGTGGAATCCACACCGCAGAACACGACGCCGCCGTTTTCCGACAGGCCGCGGATCAGGTTTGCCATAACGTTATCCCTCCAATTGTGTATACTGCTTGACTGCGCAGAAGAAATAGCGCTGGCTGTCCTCGGTCAGGGGGCCGAAGGTCTCGCCGTCGCAGACGCTTTCCAGCGCAAAGCCGTGCTTTTCCAGCGCGGCACGGATGGTGTCAAGGTCGTAGGTGTACTCGCAGAATTCCTCGTGGAAGTGCTCACCCGTCTCGTGGTAGTCGATGTCCACGGTGATCTCCACCTTCCGGTCGGCGGCATTGTAGTGGTTGCGCCACACACAGGAAGCGTCCTCTTCCTCAAAGGTAAATTCGTTTTCGCCCAGCACGTTCTGGTGCTTGTAGGGGGTATTCATGTCAAACAGGAACACGCCGCCCTTTTCCATAAAGAACCCGGCATTCGCAATGGCCGTGTCCAGATCCGGGATATGGTTGAAAGTGTCAAAGGTTGACACCGCCGCCCGGATGGTGCCGTACAGGTCCAGCTTCAGCAGGTCCTGCCGCAGCAGCAGCAGTCCCCCGGAAAGGCCCAGCTGTTCGGCTTTGTCGCGCACCACGCAGAGCATCTCTTCCGACTGGTCGATGCCGATCATATCATAGCCTGCCTGGGTCAGCATCAGGGTCAGTTCCCCGGTACCGCAGCCCAAGTCCGCCAGGATGCCGTCCCGGATGCCGTGGGCCTCCAGCTGGCTGTGGATGTGGCTGTAAAGGGCGTCGTAGTCGGCCTCGCCGTTGAACTCATCGTAAAAATAGGCAAATTCGTTGTAAGCCATGGTGTTACTCCGCTTCCTGGTCCTCGGCAGCCACAGCGGCGTTCAGCACCGCCTGCAGCTCCGGGATGCCGTAGCCGTTCTCGCCGCTGGTCAGCACCACCTTCTGGCAGCCATAGGGGCGGCAGATATCCTCGAATTGTTCCAGCGTGGAGGCCAGCTGGCTCTTCTTGAGCTTGTCCGCCTTGGTCAGGGCCACCACATAGGGGATGCGGTGGTAATGCAGATACCGCAGCATCTGCAGGTCGTCGGCACTGGGGGCGTGGCGGCAGTCCAGCAGCTGCACCAGCAGGGTGTGGTGCCGAGGGGCCTCAAAGTAGCTGTTGATCAGGTCATCCCAGCGTTCCCGGTCGGCGTTGCTGACCTTGGCGTAGCCGTAGCCCGGCAGGTCCACAAAATAGCAGTCATCCACCGCATAGAAGTTGATGGTGGCCGTCTTGCCCGGGGTGCTGGACACACGGGCCAGGTTTTTGCGGCTGCACAGCTTGTTGATCAGGCTGGATTTGCCCACGTTGGACCGCCCCGAAAAACTCAACTCCGGGCGGTCGCTCTCCGGCAGCTGGCTGGAAATGCCATAGCTGGCAATAAAATCAGCTTTGTTGAAGATCATGGGGGATTCCTTTCTGTTTTGTCAGCAGACAGCCCCGGTCTGGGGCTTTTCGGCAGCAGGGGGCACGATGCTCTCGGCCGTCTTAGCCTTTTTGCGGCTGCGGCTGGCCGGAGCCTTGGCCTTTTTGGCGCTCGTCGGCTTGAGCAGCGCGGCGTTCAGCACCTGGGTCAGGTTCTGCATGGGCAGGAAGGTCAGATTCTTCTTGACCTCATCGTCCACCTCGTACAGATCCGGCTCGTTGTCCTTGGGGATGAGCACCGTCTTCATGCCCTCGCGGTAGGCTGCCATGCTCTTTTCGCGCAGGCCGCCGATGGGCAGCACGTTGCCGTGCAGGGTGATCTCGCCCGTCATGGCCACATCCCCGCGCACCGGCATCCCGGACAGGCAGGACACCAGGGCGGTGGTCAGGGTGACACCGGCCGAGGGACCGTCCTTGGGCACTGCGCCCTCGGGGGCGTGGATGTGCAAGTCGCACTTCTTGAGCCGCTCCGGGTCGATGCCGTATTCCAGCGCATGGACCCGCACCCAGGTGACAGCCAGCTGAGCGCTCTCCTTCATCACATCGCCCAGCGAACCGGTGACGGTGATCTTGCCGCTGCCGTTGTCGATGACCTGCACCTCAATGGGCAGGGTCTCGCCGCCCACACTGGTCCAGGCCAGACCGTTGGCGATGCCCACGGCATTGGTGCGGTTGAGAAAGTCGGGCTTGACAAAGCGGGGGCCCAGCAGATCTTCCAGCATGGAGCCGGTGACCGACACCGTCTCCGCCTCGCCGGATGCGATCTTGCGGGCGCACTTGCGCAGCACACTGGTAATGGTGCGCTCCAGATTGCGCACGCCGGCTTCGCGGGTATAGCCGTCGATGATGCCGTACAGGGCGCTCTGGCTCAGGGTGACCTTGCCGGTCAGACCGCAGGCCTTGAGCTGCTTGGGCAGCAGATGCTTGCGGGCAATGTTGTATTTTTCCACGCGGGTGTAGCTGGGCAGCTCGATGACGTCCATGCGGTCGCGCAGGGGGCCGGGAATGCTGCCCAGATCGTTGGCCGTGGTGATGAAGAGCACATGGCTCAGGTCGAACGGGATGTCCAGGAAGTGGTCGTTGAAGGTGCTGTTCTGCTCGGGGTCCAGTGCCTCCAGCAGAGCTGCCGCCGGGTCGCCCCGGAAGTCACCAGCCAGCTTGTCGATCTCGTCCAGCAGCATCAGAGGGTTCGAGCTCTTGGCGGTGATCATGGCACTGATGATCTTACCAGGCATGGCACCGATGTAGGTGCGGCGGTGGCCGCGGATCTCGGCTTCATCCCGCACGCCGCCCAGACTGATGCGCACATACTTGCGGCCCAGACTTTCGGCGATGGAACGTGCAATGCTGGTCTTGCCGACGCCCGGAGGGCCGACCAGGCAGATGATCTGCGCCTTGACGTCCGGAGCCAGCTTGCGCACGGCCAGCGTTTCCAGAATGCGGTCCTTGACCTTTTTCAGGCCGTAGTGGTCGCGGTCCAGGATCTGCTGGGCACGGTTGATGTCCAGATCATCCTCGGTATAGCTGTTCCACGGCAGGTCCAGGCAGGTGTCCAGATAGGTGCGGATCACGGTGGCTTCCTGATTGGAGCCCTGCATCTTGGACAGGCGGTCCACTTCCTTGAGCAGCTTTTTCTCGCTGTCCTCGGCCAGATGCAGTGCCGTGATCTTGCGGCGGTACTCGTCGGCCTCGGCGTGGGTATCGTCCCCCTCGCCCAGCTCATCGCTGATGACGTGCAGCTGCTCGTGCAGGTAGTAGTCGCGCTGGTTCTTGTCCATGGACTCGTTGACCTTGTCCGCGATCTCCTTCTCGATCTTCATCACCTGACACTCGCGGCGCAGCATCTCCACAAGACGCTGCAGACGGCCCGCGAGGGTGTTCTCGTTCATCACAGCCTGCTTGTCCTCGTAGCGGAACAGCAGGTTTGCGGGCATGTACTCGCTGAGGAACTCCGGGTCGGTGCTGGACACGATGGTAAACACCACGTCCTTGGCCAGACGCGGGTTCATGCCCAGATACTCGTCAAAGCTGCTCTTGAGAGCGCGCAGCAGGGCTTCGGTCTCCACGGCGTCCTCGGTCTTGCCGACACGCACCGGGGCCGGGCGCACGGAAGCCAGCAGGAAATCGCCGGTGGTGTCCAGATCGGTGAGCTTGGCGCGGTATTTGCCTTCCACCAGAACCTTGACCAGATCATCCGAGACGCGCAGCACCTGCTTGACCTCGGCCACGACGCCGTAAGCAAACAGATCCTCCTGGGTGGGGTCACTGAGCTCCATCTCCTTCTGCGCCACAAGGAACACATTGGAGTTGTTGGCCATGGCCCATTCCACGGCGGCAATGCTCTTTTCGCGGCCCACCTCAAAGTGGACCAGATTATTCGGGAATACGACCAGCCCGCGCAGGGCGATGGCAGGCAGATGCAGTTCCCGGCGCTCTGCCTTGATCGTTACTTTTTCAGACATGATGCAAACACCTCCCGGCTGCCGATGGATGGTTCTGTCCGGCAGCCCTGTCAGTCTGGGGTTTTCTCATAAAATCAAAACCGTTTGTTTCTTTATTATACTGATTTCCGGTCAAAATGCAACCGCTGCCGCAGTGGCGTCGGTTATTCGCCCCGCTTTTCGCGGGTGCTGAACCCCAGCCGCCCCAGTGCCGGCAGCAGTGCCTTGAGGGTAATGGACGTCAGTGCGCCCATTACCAGGCCCAGCACCAGCATGACCGGCGCATAGTACAGTGACAGCGACGACGAGATGATAACGCCGGCCCCCAGCAGCTGCCCCACATTGTGGGCCAGTGCGCCGCAAACCGAAAGGATGAACCAGGTGGGCCGCACCGGCACCACATAGTACAGCACGGCCATGACCAGCAGCGACAACAGGCCGCCGCACAGCGAGAGGAACCCCGCCGTGAAGCCGGACACCAGAAAAACGAACAGTGCCTTGAGCACGTCCAGCACCAGCGCCTGCTTGACACCCATGAAGAACAGAGCGTACATTACCACGATGTTGGCAAGGCCCAGCTTCATGCCGGGCAGAAGGCCCGGAATGACCAGCGAGCCTTCCATGAACGAAAGCGCCATGGCCAGCGCGAACAACAGGCCCGACAGGGCGATGTGCCGCGTCTTTTCATAGCTGCGTGGATTTTTTGGCATGCGTGTGCTCCTTTACTCTTCGGCCTGGGACTGTTCGTAGCGTTCCTGCTCTTCCATGGCGGCCTCCCATGCGGCAAACAGCTCTTCCTGATGGAAACGCAGGTCGCTGAGCTCGTCGCTCTTCTGGCGCAGCAGGTCCGGATCGTTGTATACCTCCGGGGAGTTGATCTCGTTGTCCAGCTCCACCTCGCGGGCACCGCAGGCCTCCATTTCATCCTCGCAGGCCTTGATCTTGGCCCGCAGCTCAGCGCGGCGGCGGCGCTGCTCCTTGCCATAGCCCACCTTGGCAGGGCCGCCGTCCTTCTGGACCGCCGGGGCCGGGGTGCCACGGCCCATCAGGGCGTCGTAGCTGGGGTAGAGGGTGGCCTTGCCGTTTTCCAGATACAAAATCGGGCAGGCCAGACTGTTCATCAGGTGACGGTCGTGGGTCACCAGCAGCAGCGTGCCGGTGTAGGCCATGAGGGCCTCGGTCAGGTTCTCGCGGGTGTAGATATCCAGATGGTTCGTGGGCTCGTCCAGGAACAGCAGATTCGGCCGCTCCAGCACAATCTCCGCAAAGCGCAGGCGGGCCAGCTCGCCGCCGGACAGTGCCTCGCAGGGCTTGAACACCGTATCGCCCCGGAAGCCCAGCTTGGCCAGATGGCTGCGCACCTCCAGCTCAGTCATACGGGGGTACTTGTTCCAGATCACGTCGATGACCCTGCCCTGGCCCAGACGGTTCTGCTGCTGGGCAAAAATGCTGGGCCGTGCACCGGTGCCCAGACGCACCATGCCGCCGGAGGGGCGGCGCTTGCCGTCCAGCACCTGCATCAGGGTGGATTTGCCCGCGCCGTTGGGGCCGGCGATGATCAGCCGCTGGCCGCGGCACACCGTATAGGTAAAGGGCTCCAGCAGGGTGCGGTCCCCGATCTTGATGGTCAGGTTCTTGAGCATCACCAGCTCGTTCCAGGGTTCCACATCGTATTCAAAGCGGAATTTGAGCTGGTTCGTCTCGTCCTTGGGTGCCTCAGTGATCTCCAGCTTTTCCAGCTGGCGGCGGCGGCTCTGGGCCATTTTGGTGGTGGAGGCCCGTACCAGGTTCCGATCCACATAGTCCTGCAGCTTTTCGGCCAGTGCTACGTCGGCATCGTGCTGCTTCTGGCGCAGGGCGTCAGCGGCCTCCTTCTGCGGCAGGTAAGCCGAGAAGTTGCCCTTGTAGGTGGTCATGGTCTGGAAGGAAACCTCCCAGATCTTGGTACACACATTGTCCAGGAAATAGCGGTCGTGGCTGACCACCAGCACCGCACCGGAATAGCCCTTGAGGTAATTTTCCAGCCATTCCATGGTGGCAAAGTCCAGGTGGTTCGTGGGCTCGTCCAGGATCAGCACATCCGGCTTTTCCAGCAGCAGCTTTGCCAGACGCAGCCGGGTCAGCTCACCGCCGGAAAGCACGGCAATGTTCTTTTCCCAGGTATCCTGCGCAAAGCCCATGCCGGACAGCACTTTTTTGATGTTGACATCCATGTTGTAGCCGTCGGCGGCATCCACGATGTTCTGCAGTGCGTCGTGCTGGGCCAGCAGGTCGGTGTTGTCGGGCTGGGCTGCCATCTTGCGCTCCAAAACCTGCATCTGGGCCATGGCGTCCAGCACCGGCGCAAAGGTGGCGCGCATTTCGCCGTAGATGTCCAGCGTGGGGTCCAGTTTGGCGTTCTGTTCCAGGTAGCCCAGCGTCACGCCATGGGTCACGCTGAATTCCCCGTCATAGTCCTGATATTCTCCGGTCAGGATCTTGAGGAGCGTGGTCTTGCCCGCGCCGTTCTGGCCCACGATGCCAATACGGTCCTCCCGCTCGACACTGGCCGTCACATCGTGCAGCACGACTTTTTCGCCAAAGCTCTTTCCAAGTTTTTCCAAATGTATCAGCATTGTTTCAATCCATTCTGTTCTGCTGCGGTCCCGCAGGGGCTCAGCACTGGTGGCGGCGGTTCTTCTGCCCCACATTGACCAGCTCGTCCTGCTCCATGACCAGCGGATAAAGCTCTTCCAGGCTGGCGATCTCGTAGGTGGGGATCACCTTGCCCGGGTTCTCGGTGTGGTTGGGGTTGAACCAGCAGGTGTCCAGCCCGGCGTTTGCACCGCCCTGGATGTCGCTGGTCAGGCTGTCGCCCACCATCAGCACATGCTCGCGGTTCTCCACGCCCAGTGCCCGCAGGGCGGCGTCAAAGATGCGTGCACCGGGCTTCTCGCAGCCCAGCTTCTCGGAGATGAACACATCCTCCATGAAGTTGGACACGCCGCTCTCGGCCAACCGCCGGGTCTGCACCTTGTGGACGCCGTTGCTCACCACGGCCAGTGTGGCCACCTCCGACAGCTCCCGCAGCACGTCCAGCACCTCGGCGTTCATCAGGTCCGGATGGGTGGACAGCTGCTCCAGATAATAGCGGTTCATCTCTGCGCCGTCCCCGGCGGCGTCAATGGCTTTGAGGAAGCGGCTGAACCGCTCGTTGAGCAGCTTTTCGCGGCGGATCTGGCCTTTTTCCAGCTGACGCCACAGTTCCTCATTGATGGTGCGGTAGGTCTGCACTGTTTCGGCGTCCGGCTCGATGCCGTAGTTCACCAGCGTTTCGGCCAGTGCCTTGCTCTCGGCGGCGTCAAAGTTGAGCAGCGTATTGTCCGCATCAAACAGGATGCAATAGTATTTTGCCATAATATCCCCTCATTTCCTTTTCCGGCCCGCTTTGCAGGGCGGGCATTACAACAGGGAGAAGCCAGCCCTGCGGTGGGCAGAGCTGGCTTCTGTTCATTCCGAAATCATTTCATACGCCTGTACGTCGGTTTGTTCCGGTTTGTTTTCTGAACAGGTTGTTTGGGCGGTGCAGGGAGTGGCATTGCATTTCTGCATTTCCTCCTCGAGTGCACCGTTTTCTACATTTTCCCAATCGGTATCGTAGTAATCCACGCTGCCGTCGGTCACATCTTCTGCACCGGGCAGGCCCGGCACCCGCGGCTCTTCCCAGAACATCGAACCGCCTCCCTTCCCCTCAGCCTATGCGGCGCAGGGGCAAAGGGTTCTGCGCTCAGGAGCGGGCTGCCGGTTCTTCGGCCGTATCATTTTCGGCTTCTGCCTTGGGAGCCGGGCTCTCAGAGGAAGCACTGCTGTAAGAGCTGCTCTCGGAACTGCTGTGGGAGGAACTAGCGGCCGCACTGCTGCTGTGCGAGGTGCTGCCGCTCCCGGCTTCCGACGAGGAACCGCTGTGAGACGAGCTGCCGCTGTGGGAGGAGCTGGTGCTCTCGGCCCCGTTGGAGCTGCTGACGGATTCCTTTTCCGACGAAGAAGAGGAAGAAGAACCGGATGTACTTCCGGAGGAAGCCCCGGAAGAAGTGCTGGAAGAACCAGACGAAGCAGTACTGCCGGACGAAGAAGAGCCGGAGCTGCCGGAAGAACTGCTAGAAGAGCCCGAAGAAGCTGCCGGGGCACCGGGCACCGTGATCTCCAGCGTGTTGCTGGTGACGGTGCTGCCGTTGTAGCTCACCACTGCGTAGACCTTGAAGGTAGTGCCCTGCATCTCAGCCGTAATGGGCACCGTCACGCTGGTCTGGCCTGCGGCAGAAGCAGCCTCCACACCGTTGGCATACCAGCGGATGGAATCCGCCTCCAGATACTTGCCGCTGATCTTCGCGTGGAAGGTGCAGCTGCCGCCCACTGCAGCCTTGCCGCTGCTGCTGATCTGCACCGAGGCGGCAGCAAACACGGCGGTCACATCCAGATTCTGCTTGAAGTTGGCATCCGTGCGGGTCTTGTTGGTCACGCCGTCGCTCCACTTGACGAACACATGGCCCGATGCCGGGACCGCCGTGACGCTGACCGACTGGCTTGCACCGACGCTGTAGGTCAGTGTGGTCTTGCCGTTGTCATTGCCGGCGCTCAGGGTACCGCCGCCGGTCTTATCCACGCGGTAGGATGCCTGATACTGGGTGGTGTCCTCCTGCACTTCGGAAGAAGAGGAGGTCACCTCACTGCTGGACGAAGCCACAGCAGAACTGGGGTCGGGCACATATTCGGCGCGGCGGGGAATGTTGTTGGTGTCCGGGCGGCGGTCCTCGGTCTCGTAGGCATGGGTGCACAGGTAGTTCAGCAGCACCTTCAGGCCGGAGGTCTTGAGGTGGATGTCGCCGCTCTGGTAATAGTCGGCGTTGCCGTAGCCGGTGGAATCCTTGAGGGCTTCGGCCGTGTTGAGGAACTTCAGGCCCATTTCCTCACACATGGACAGCAATGCCATATTGAAGTCGTCGATCCTGGTCTGGTCCATGTTGGGATAGTTGGAGTGGTCGGCAGGCACCGGCGGCACCGTGTTGACGATGATGTCGGTGTAGGGGTAGCTGGTCTGGATGGCCTGCACCAGCTGCTTGTAATTGCTGATGAAATCCTCCACGGCCATGCCAGTGTCGTTGGTGCCCAGCATGATGACCACACGGCGGGGCTTCATCTTGGCCACAGCTTCCGCGATGGTGTAGCGGCTGCTGTCCTTTTTAAAGGTAACGATGCCCTCGTTCAGGGCAGCGCTTGTGCCAATGCCCTCCTTGGCGCAGAACTGCTGCAGGCTGATCAGGCCGTTGGCATACAGACGCACCGTGTTGGAATCGCCGATGAACAGCGTCTCATTCTGGTAGGCGTCACCCGCGTCCGCCGTCTCGGGGAGCAGTGCACTGGACTGTTCGTTGATCTGGTAATGGTCGGCGATGTTTGCATCATCCGCAGGCTGCTCGGTGCCCGGCTGCTCCGAAGAGGCAGCCGGTTCCTTGCCACGGTGGATCAGGACAAGGGTGATGCCAATGGTCAGCAGCGCCGCCAGTGCACACACAATGCACACCAGCACTGCCTGCTTCTGCATGGGCGTCAGCGACTGTTTTTCCGGTTGTGTATTCTGTCTCATAGTTTTCACCATTTCCTTTATTGCGCGTTGTTTCAGGCACGCTGCTCCAGCAGCTGGTCGGCAAGGTCGGCGCAGTTCTCGGCCAGCAGCACCGGGTGGAAGGGCGCAAGCTCCTCGCGGCTGCCATAGCCGTACAGTGCACCGGCAGCGTCCAGACCGCAGTCTGCCGCACCGCGCATGTCGTCGTTGCGGTCACCGACCATCAGCACCCGCTTGCCCTGCAGCATGGGCTGGCTGAGCACATAGTGCACCACGTCGGTCTTGGTGTCGCGGCTCTCGTCCATGGACGCGCCGCCGATGAAATCAAAGAAAGGTGCAAGACCCTTTTCTTCCAGGATCGGGGTGACCACCTCGGTGGGCTTGGAAGTAGCGGTGCACAGGATCAGCCCGGCGTCCTTCAGGCGCTGCAGCATTTCCGCTGCACCGGGGTACGCGGCGCATTCGTGGCTGCCCTTCACCGCGTAGCTTTCGCGGTAAAGGCGGGTAGCCTGCTCGATCTTGTCCAGCTCGGTGAAGTGCTCGCCGAAGCTCTTGCGCAGCGGCGGGCCCAGATAGCGGCGCAGATTGACGCCGGTGACGTCCACGCCCATTTTCTGAAAGACCTCTTCCAATGTATGGAGAATGCCGGGAGCGGAATCGATCAGGGTCCCGTCCACGTCAAACAGGATGGCATCGTAATGCAGCAATTGCGGTTTCCTCACTTTCATGGTGATACAGTCTATAGTATAGCACAGATTGACCGCCTCAGCAATTCCAACAAATGCATTTTCCGGTTTTTATGCAAACTTTCCGTGAAGAGACGGTAAACAAAAATGCCCGCCCGGCACCCGGGCAGGCAGAGGGCCTTACTGGTCAGCAGAACAGCCGCTGCCGGAAGGCGGATAGTAGAGGTTGTTGGAGATGAACTCCAGCTTATCCTTGAGCACGAGCTCCAGGTTGGCCACGGCGTGCACCATGTTGGTTGCCGAGTCGTTGACCTCCAGCAGCTTGCACAGGTCCAGCCCATCCAGGCCCATGGCCACCTTCATCTTCTGGCTTTCGGCGCACAGGATGTGGCTGAGGGCCGTTTCCTGCAGGGCGATGCTCTCCATCAGGTCGATCACAGCCTGGTCCAGCGTGACCTTGGGCATCTCCGGGCACTGGGAGCGGGTACAGGTTTCAGCAGACATAGAATACCATCCTTTCCGGTCAAGAGGGTTTGCACGCCCCATCCTATGCCCTGCCGTGTGGCGGCGTCACTGCTGCTTTTCGCGCACCTTTTCAATGGTCTGCCGGTAGCCGCCGGTGCCGTACTGGATGCAGCGGTTGATGCGGCTGATGGTGGCAGTGCTGATCTCCACCGTTTTTACGATCTGCTCGTAGGTGCTGCCGTCCAGCAGCAGCTTTGCTGCCTCCAGACGCTGCGCCATGTCCGAGATCTCCTTGACGGTACACAGATCCTCGAAGAAATCGTAGCATTCTTCCCGCGTTTCCAGGCTGAGGATCGCGTCGAACAGCGCGTCGATGGTTTCGTTTCTTCTGGGATTTTTCTCGGCCATAACAGTTCTCCTTCTTCTGATCACATCGGGTCGGTTCATCGTGTTATTACTTTAGCACTTCAAAGTGTGAAAGTCAAGCATTCTGCGTGAACTCTTTTCAGGAAATATACTGTTCAATTTAGCTCTTTTCACATATGAATAAAAATCACCTAAAATTCTCTTAGAACTTCTTTGCCGAATTGGCGCATCCTCCGAACTTCCCGGAAATACATTGACAAATTATGAATTCTGCCCTAAAGTAGGAGCAATCATTCGGCAAATGCGACGAACAGGACATGATCATTTGCAGCACCCTCTTTCAGCGAGCCGCCCTTTTTGATGCAACGGCGGCAGTCAGGAGCAAATGACCCTCCCCTGCAAGCAGCGTGTGTGAACGGGACCTTGACCGTCCTGAGTAATGCAACGCCGTCCAGCCCCCGTTACCGGGCAGCATGGCAGATGCGCCATGCGTGGGAGTGGCTGTCCACCGACAGCAAGCGAAGTGGTACCGCGGAGCAGAATCATCCACAATGTGCAGTGGATGTGTGAGCCTTCGTCTTCGGGAAAGATCTTCCGCCCAAGGAAGATCTTCCGGATGGACGAGGGCTTTTTTACACCCTGCGGCCCTGCTTCGTCTGCCGGACGGCGCTGTGCACCTGGCCGGTTTGCCGCGTGAAAGAAAGGAAAGAGGTAAAAACAATGAATACGCTGGTCATCGTATTGATCGCCGCCGTGTGTCTGTTCGGTGCTTACGCACTCTACGGCCGCTGGCTGGCAAACAAGTGGGGCATCGACCCCACCGCCAAGACCCCGGCTGTTGTCCATGAGGATGGCCGGGACTACGTTCCCACCGACGGTTGGACGGTGTTCGCCCACCAGTTCAGCTCCATTGCCGGTGCAGGCCCTGTCACCGGTGCCATCCAGGCTGCCGCTTTCGGCTGGCTGCCCGTTCTGCTGTGGGTCCTGCTGGGCGGCATCTTCTTCGGTGCCGTCACCGACTTCGGCGCTCTGTACGCTTCCGTCAAGAATGACGGCAAGAGCATGGGCATGCTGATCGAGAAGTATATCGGCAAGACCGGCCGCAAGCTGTTCCTGCTGTTCTGCTGGCTGTTCTGCGGCATCGTCATCGCTGCCTTCGCAGACATGGTCGCAGGCACCTTCAACGCCTACGGCACCGACGGTGCTCTGGTGGAAGCTGCTCAGACCAACGGCGCTGCCGGCATGGTCTCCATCATGTTCATGGTGTTCGCAGTGGTCTTTGGCCTGCTGCAGAACAAGTTCCACTTCACCGGCTGGAAAGAAAACGTCATCAGCATCGTGTTCATCGTGCTGTCCTTCGTGGTTGGCGCAAACGCTCCTGTCATCCTGGGCAAGGCTGCATGGAGCTACATCACCTTCGTTTACATCTTCTTCGCTGCCGTGCTGCCCATGTGGCTGCTGAAACAGCCCCGTGACCACATGACCACCTTCATGTTCGTGGCTATGATCGTAGGTGCCGTTCTGGGCCTGATTGTCAACCACCCCGTCATGAACCTGCCGGTGTTCACCGGCTTCAACAACGCAAAGCTGGGCACCATGTTCCCCATCCTGTTCGTTACCGTGGCCTGCGGTGCCGTTTCCGGCTTCCACAGCCTGGTTTCTTCCGGCACTTCCTCCAAGACTGTTTCCAATGAAAAGGATATGCTGAAGGTCGGTTACGGTGCCATGATCCTGGAGAGCCTGTTGGCTGTCATCGCCCTGTGCGTGGCAGGCGCAGCCGCTGCCGCCGACGGCACCCCTGCCGACGGCACCCCGTTCCAGATCTTCAGCCGTGGCGTGGCCAGCTTCTTTGTGGGCTTTGGCCTGGACCAGCACTTTGCTTCCGTGTTCATGACCATGTGCGTTTCCGCTCTGGCCCTGACCAGCCTGGACGCTGTGGCCCGTATCGGCCGTATGAGCTTCCAGGAGCTGTTCAGTGTGGATGACATGGAGCACGCTGAGGGCTGGCGCAAGCTGCTGTGCAACGTGTACTTCTCCACCATCATCACTCTGGTGTTCGGCTTCATCCTGACCAAGATCGGCTACGCCAACATCTGGCCGCTGTTCGGTTCCGCCAACCAGCTGCTGAGCGCTCTGGTGCTGGCTACCCTGTGCGTGTTCCTGAAGGTCACCGGCCGCAACAACAAGATGATCTTCCCCCCGCTGATCATCATGCTGTGCGTCACCTTCACCGCTCTGGTGCAGCGCCTGATCGCTATGGTCAAGGCCATCAGCACCGCCGCTTCTGTGACCATCCCCGCTGGCGAGACCACCTGGGGCGCTGTGTTCATCGCAAACGGCCTGCAGCTGATCCTGGCTGTCCTGCTGATCGTTCTGGGCCTGAACATCGTGGTCCACTCCTTCAAGGCTTACCAGAAGGCTGAACAGAACAGCGAAGTCAAGGCCTGATCTCTCAGATCGGCGCATCGCTTAACGGAATAGGCAAAATGCCGCTGACGGTTTTAAAGGCCGTCGGCGGCGTTTTTGTTATAGGTTCCAGGCCTCCCAGCTTTCTAGGGCAGCCAGCTGCACCGGGGTGTGGAACCAGTGTTCCCCGCCCTGCAGGATGGTCAGATGTGCCCCGCTCTGCCGGCGGAACCGCTCCATCACTGCACGGGAGGTCAGCGCATCCTTGTCGCCGTACAGCACCTGGGTGGGTGTATGCCACTGCAGGGGATGCTCCCGCACCCAGCACAGATACGGCCACGAAAGCGTTTCTCCCATCTCCGTGGGGATTTCCCCTGCTGCCTTCAGCCGTTCTTCGGTGACATGGGCACCCTGCATCATGCTCAGGATGAGGGTTTCCATATCCACCACCGGGGACACGAACAGGGCCTTTTCCGGCTTTTCTGCCCGCAATGCCTGCATAGCCAGCCATGCCCCGATGCTGACCCCATAGAGCCGGATATGCGGCCAGACCGGCTGCATCCGGGCATAGACTGCCTGAATTTCCGGCACCACCGCCCACGGCAGCAGCTGTTCCGGACGATCCCTGCGCACTCCGTGTTCGGGCAGGTCGATGGCCAGCACCTGCCAGCCTGCTGCGCAGGCGGTGTTTGCAAAGCGCTCAGCTTCTTCCTTGCAGCCGTTTTTCCCGTGGACGTAAAGATACACCTTGCGGCTGCGCTCACCGTACAGGATGGCCGGAACGCCCGCAAGGGTAAGATTTTGTTTTTTCATAGAGAGATTTCTCCTTCGTCATAACCCCGGCACAAAAATGCCTGAGAGGGTTCTTTTCTCCATGATAGCACATCTGCCGCACAAACACAAACAAAAAGGAGCCGCAGCACCCATAACAGGTACTGCGGCTCCCGTTTTCAGCGTCGGAAGCTAAAATCACTTCACCATGCTTGCAACTTCAGCAGCGAAGTCGTCAGCACGCTTCTCCAGGCCTTCGCCCTTCTGGAAGCGGGCAAACTTGACGATCTTGATGTCGCCGCCCAGGTCCTTTGCGACCTTTGCGGTGTACTGAGCAACCGTCAGGTCGCCGTCCTTGACGAACTCCTGATCGACCAGGCAGTTCTCCTTGAAGAACTTCTTGATCTTGCCCTCGATCATCTTCTGCTTCACAGCATCGGGCTTGTTGGCGGTCTTGGGATCGCCAGCCATCTGGACCAGCATGATCTCCTTCTCCTTGGCCACGACCTCGGCGGGGACAGATGCCTCGTCCACATAGCCGGGGTTGGCAGCTGCGACCTGCATGGCGATGTCCTTGCCGTAAGCAACGAACTCGTCCTTGGCCTCGATGCCATTGGTGGTCTCGAAGTTGACCAGGATGCCGTGGGTGCCGCCGCCGTGGACGTATGCAGAGCAGACGCCCTCGTAACGGACGAAACGGCGGACCTTGATGTTCTCCTTGATGACCAGGATCAGCTCCTTCAGAGCCTGATCGACCGTCTCATCGCCCATCTTGCAGTTCATCAGGGCCTCAACGTCAGCAGGGTTCTGCTCCATGATGACCTTGGTGGTGTCCTTGACGAACTTGACGAACTTGTCGTTCTTGGCAACGAAGTCGGTCTCAGCGTTGACCTCGATGACAACACCGACCTTGCACTCGGGGCAGTAATCAGCGTAGACCATGCCCTCAGCAGCAATACGGCCAGCCTTCTTGGCAGCGGTAGCCAGACCACGCTCGCGCAGGATCTCGATTGCCTTCTCGAAGTTGCCGTCAGCCTCGGTCAGAGCCTTCTTGCACTCCATCATGCCGCAGTCGGTCTGCTTGCGCAGTTCCATAACGTCCTTTGCAGAAATAGCCATTTTGGTATTCTCCCTTACACAGTATTTGTTGGTTTGTGAGAATTTCGGGAAATCAGGCGTTTGCTGCGTCCTCAGCGGGAGCGGCCTCCTGGTTGCCCTGCTTGCCTTCCAGCACAGCGTCAGCCATAGCGCCAGCGATCAGCTTGACAGCGCGGATAGCGTCGTCGTTGCCGGGGATGACGTAATCGATCTCGTCGGGGTTGCAGTTGGTATCAACGATAGCCACGATGGGGATGTTCAGCTTGCGGGCCTCAGCAACAGCGATGCGCTCCTTGTGAGGATCGACGATGAACATAGCCTTCGGCAGGGTCTTCATGTTCTTGACGCCGCCCAGGTACTTGTCCAGCTTCTCCATCTCCAGCTCCAGCTTAGCCACTTCCTTCTTGGGCAGCAGCTCGAAGGTGCCGTTCTCCTGCATCTTAGCCAGCTGATCCATGCGGTCGATGCGCTTACGGATGGTGCGGAAGTTGGTCAGCATACCGCCCAGCCAGCGAGCGTTGACGTAGTGCATGCCGCAGCGCAGAGCCTCGTCACGGATGGACTCCTGAGCCTGCTTCTTGGTGCCGACGAACAGGATGTCGCCGCCCTCAGCTGCAACTTCCTTCACGTAGTTGTAAGCCTCGTCCAGCTTCTTCACGGTCTTCTGCAGATCGATGATATAGATGCCGTTGCGCTCGGTGAAGATATACTTCTTCATCTTGGGGTTCCAGCGGCGGGTCTGGTGACCGAAGTGCACACCTGCCTCGAGAAGCTGCTTCATAGAAACGACTGCCATAGTAAAATACCTCCAGATATTTGTTTTGCCTCCGCACACCGTGATCCGGCACCATATCGGACGGCTCCGGACTGCCCTCCACCCAAAAGGGCACAAAAGGGCATAGTGATGCGTGTGTAATGCCTTGTTATCATAGCACAAAAAGTGCACGTTTGCAAGAGTTTTTCTCTGTTTTGTCCAAAAAAGTTTCCGGATTTTTGCTTATTTGCCTTTGGCGGGCTCTGCCACGCTTTCCAGCCCCATGCGGGTGAGGGCATAGCCCTTGCCAAACATCAGGTCATATTGCAGCATCCAGTGCTCCTGGGTCCAGCGCTGCTGGAACTCGGTGGGTTCCAGCGTGGTGGTGCCGTCCAGGTTCATGGTCACGCCGCGGGTGCAGGCGCGGCTGGCCACCCGGAGCTGCCGGTTCAGGAACTGGAAGTACAGCGGCTGCTGCAGGCCGTAGAGGTTCATCATCACCGGCGAGATGTCGTAGGCGGCAATGGTGCCCAGGTCCACCTGTGCGTCACTGTAGTTGGACCACATGAGCAGCGTGGTCTGGTGCAGGCGGGGGTCCGCGCTGGAATCGCTGGCATAGCCGGTGGTGGTGTACACGTCGTAGTTGGAGTCGATGGGGTTGTAGTGGTCGCCCCAGAACACCAGAATGACCGGCTCACCCACCTGCGAGAAGTACGCCGTCAGCTTGCCCAGCATGGCGTCGGCGTCCCGGATGCCGGTGGCAAAGTCCTCCAGCGCGCCCACCGTGCTGGCCTTCATGCCTGCCGGGTGTTCCAGCACCTTCACGCGCTGGTCATCGGGGTAGTTGTCCTTATTATAATTGGTATGATTCTGCATGGTGACTGCGTGCAGGAACACCGGCTCGTCGGAGGATGCCTTCATCTTCTCATACTGGCCGATGATCTGGTCTGCCATGGAATCATCCGTGACCAGGCCGCTCGTCCAATAGTGTTTGCGCACCTTGGTCACACCATGCATGTCTTCCAGACTGATAAAATCATCCAATCCCAGGTTGGGGTAAGCCGTGTCGCGGCTCCAGTACTTGGCCCAGAAGCAGTGCACGGCGGCCGTCTGGTAGCCCTGCGTCTTGAGGTAGCTGGGCAGGGCGAACATGGGCTTGGTGACGTGCTGCTGATAGGGCTTGGAGCCGCTGGGCAGGAAGGACGCCGAATAGCCGGTCAAAGCCTCGAACTCCACATCACAGGTGCCACCGCCAAAGCTGGGGCTGTAGGCCCGGCCATAGGCGCTGGTCTGCTGCAGGGCGTGCAAGTTGGCCGACACATCCGTGTCGAACTTGATGCCGTACTGTTCCAGCTCCGACACATCCCAGTAGGACTCGTTCATCACATAAATAATGGTAGGCTTTTTTACCTGCTCGTCCTTGGCGGTGGTGGCCGCGTAGCTGGTGGGGTACAGTGGGCTGGTGGAGAACTTCCGGCTCTCATCCACATTGTCCAAAATGGCATCCACCGTCTCTTCTGAGTAGTTGTCCGGCTTGTCGATCTCCAGATTGGACAGGTTGGTCATAAAGCCGGTGACAACACCATAGTAGCGGTAATAGCGGTCCTGCATCCAGGCGTCCGGCACGATGCCGATGGCCTGGCAGACGGCCGGCTGCAAATACACGCCAAAAATCAGCAGGCACAGGGCCGCTGCGGTGGCCGCACTGCCCGCCACACGGGGCAGCCAGCGCTGTTTATGCCGCCCACGGTACAGGAAAAAGCTGCCCGCCATCAGCGCCAGTTCCACCACGACCGTGACGATCATGCTGGTCTGGATCTTGATGCCGGCAGCGGACGCCACACCGGCGGCCTCCGACACCTGTGCCAGGTCCCAGGGCAGGAAGGGTTCACCGCGCAGCTGCAGGGTATAGAAATTCACCGCGCAGGGTACGCAGCCCAGTACCGCCATGCCCAGCGTAGACAGCGGCGGCAGCCGGAAGATCCAGTCCAGCAGCAACCAGATCAGAAACAGGAACAGCCATGCCAGCAGATAGGCCTCGGCATGGGGGAAAATAAAGCTTGTAACGGTGTCCGCCGTCAGCGCACCGCGGGCGATCCACTCGCCCAGCAGCACCGTGATCAACGATGCCGCCAGCGGGAACGCCATGCGGGCCACCAGAAGCGGCTTGGGAGTTTTCAACGAATTCATGGGTCCGATCCTTTCCACATCTACCAGCAGAATCTCCTCGGTTCGTGCTTTTGCACAAGCCTTCTGCGATTATTATAGTCATTCCTCCGAAAATGTCCACCCCTGTTTTACAAAAAAATTACCCGTTTTTTGTAAAACCTGCTCAGAGCCCCAGCCTTGCGCGCAGGCTCTGCCACAGCCCGGGCTTCGAGGGCGCAGCCGAGGGCAGCTGGGTATGCACCAGCACGGCGTCGGTGCCGATGGTCTCGATCTCCTGCCACGGAATGGTCAGGTTCTCTTCCCTGCCCAGCAGGCCGAACAGACGGGGCCGCCCCAGCAGGATCAGGCTCTGCAGACGGGCGGTGGCGGGATCAAAGGCCAGATCATCGGCCCGGCCCAGGCACACCCCCTGCTCCAGCTGCACAACTTCCTTTTCGCAAAGTTCCCGGATGGTCACAGCACCTCTCCCCTCTCTGCCACCAGCCTATGCGGCCCGGGCCGCGTCCATGCAAAAAGCGGTGGAAAAGCACCGCCGGGTTGTGGTATACTGGAGCTGTTCCCCAACAACTCTGAATAAAGCGAGGCAGCTTGTATGTATAAAAGTATCGTGTTTGACCTGGGCGGCGTGATGATCGACTTTGACCCCAGGGGCTATCTGGTGGACCGCCTGTGCAACGCCGAGACCGAGGAAGAGGTCTACGACCTGACCTTTGGCAGCGAGGAATGGAAGCTGCTGGATGCCGGGCTCATCTCCCGCTTTGACGGCAACCACCGGATGCTGGAAAAGGCCCGGGCTGCGGGCCGTGCCTTTGAGGTGCAGGGCGTGCTGGACGACTGGCTGCACATCCTGCGGCCCCGGCACCGGATGGAAGAGCTGGTGCGCCGCCTGAAGAGCCACGGCTACTGCGTGTACTACCTGAGCAACATCCCGCAGGATGTGCTGGACCTGCTCCGGGACCGGGGCGTGCTGGACGGCTTTGACGGTGGTGTGGCTTCCTGTGAGGTACACATCAACAAGCCCGACCCGAAGATCTACAAGGCCCTGCTGGACAAGTATTCTCTCAAGGCCGAGGAGTGCGTGTTCATCGACGACCGGCTGGAGAATGTGCAGGCCGCCTTTGCGCTGGGCTTTGCCGGCATCCAGATGAAGGACAGCGTCGGCACCCTGGTGCGCAGCCTTGCCACCTGCAACGTGACGCTGCGGTAACCTTTCTACAGACAAACAGCCCCCGCCGGGCATTCTCGTCCCGGCGGGGGCTGTTCTTTGTGTGCAGAATTACTTTTCCTCGTAGTTCTGGCAGTAGTGCGGGGTGCCTTCCTGCTGCGTATCGCAGGTGCACTGCTCGGTCACTTTGATCTGCGGCAGGTCACATTTGCAGCCGGCCACATTGTGGCAGCATGCGCAGACATCACAGGTAACACCGATGTTTTCCATATTGATCACCTCTCTGCAGACAGGATGCCCCGTCTGCCGGGCGATTATGCATCCGTTTTTTGCGCTTCCCGTTTTGCCTTGAGGGTCACCGCCACATGTTTCACGGACAGCACCGGGTGCACCGGCAGCATCCGGGGACCAGCCCAACGCATCACCGCGCGGATCTGCTCCCGCATGGCGGGCTTGTAGCAGTGCACTTTGCAGGCCGAACAGAAGGTCTTGGTCTCCATGAACGGGCATTTGTCAATACGGGCCAGTGCGTAGTCCTGCAGTTCCTGACAGGCCGGGCACAGCTGCCCTTTGGGTGTTTTGTGCTGTTTGCGGCAGTAAAGCGCGATCATCTCGCTCACCAGCAATTTTTCGTCGGCACGTTTTTTGTCTAAGCTTTTCGGGGTCTCCTGCATGAGATCCGTTCCTCCTGCTGTTTTTACTCCCGCTTCCGGCCTGAACGCACCGCTGCACGGCGCACTGCATGACGCAGCACCGCAAAGCAGGCTGTCACTCCAACTGCCACCACCACTGCCATACACACCGTCCTTCCAAAACCAAACGGCAGGGGCCGAGAGCGCTGTACCGCGCCCATCTTATCCCCTGCCGCATGTATTTACGTTCTTCTGTACAGGGCTGTCCGCAGTAGAACTGCCGGAACCGGCCCTATTAGTTTAGACGAACAAACCTCATTTGTCAAGAGGCGCCCGGTCTGTGGTTACCAGGCAGCCAGGTCTGCACCCAGCTTGCGGCAGGCGGCCTGCACGTCATCGTCCGGAGCCTCGTTGCAGATCAGGCCCTCGCCGCCGAACACCTGTGCACCGTCGCCCTGGGCACGCTCCACCCAGTCGCGCATCCACTGGCCGTCGCCCCAGCCGTAGGAGCCGAACATCGCCACCTTCTTGCCGTTCAGCGAGCCCTCCAGATCCGAGAACATCGGCTCAAACTCGCTCTCCTCCAGCTGCTCGGCACCCATTGCAGGGCAGCCAAAGGCGACCACATCATACTCGCCCAGCTTGGCGGCGTTCATCTCGCTGCAGGGGATGATGGTGGCATTGGCACCTGCGCCCTCTGCGATGCAGTTTGCCATGGTCTCGGTGTTGCCGGTCTGGCTCCAGAATACGATTGCTACTTTGCTCATTTGAATCGACCTCTCTCAATCAATCTTTCGTTAGTTTACGCTAACTTTCAGCTCCAGAAAAATGCGGCCGGACAATGCCGACGCATTTCTCGTGGTTAGTTTGTTCTAACCATCAATAGAATACCATAGGTTGGCAGGCTTGTCAAGGTTTACTGCTCAAAAACATGGAACAGAAGCAGCAACACCCCATAAATCACCGGCTGATGCAGCAGATAGATCCCCAGCGAGTGTCGGCCCAGCCAGCCCAGCGGCGCACAGACCGACCGGCGCAGCGGCTCCATGCGGGCCCGCCCCATGCAGAAATGCAGGAAGTACCCTGCCCAGAACAAAAACAGCCAGGGCAGCAGCGGAAAGTAATCCGTGGAGAAAAAGCCCCGCGGGAAAAAGCCGAAGAACGCCGTGAAGAGGTTGGCATACCAGGCACCCGGCAGCAATATCTGCCACGGGCCCAGCTGCCAGAAACCATCCTGCGTGTGGTAGGTTGCCGCGAAGAGCAGCAGCGACACCACCAGCCCGGCCCATGCCGGGATCTTTTGCAGCAGCGGCTGCAGAAGGCCGGTGATGAGCATGGCCGCCCCCAGCAGGGTGAGCACCCCGAACACGACCCGGTCCTCCGGCATGAACAGCAGGGTGACCGCCGTGACCAGCGCCCCTGCCCCGGAAACGATCAGCCCGCGCCGCAGCGGGCGATGCCCCAGCGGCAGGCAGAAGCCAGACAGCAGAATGAACACCCAGCAGATGCTCTGCTGCCACAGGTGCCCCTGCCAGCCCGTATACCATGCGGCAGACATGCCAAACAAAAAGATCAGATCCCAACAGGCATGATAGCCGATCATGCTGAGCAGGTCCAGCCCGCGCAGCTCATCCAGCAGCGCATAACGGCCAGCTGCCGGTTTGTTTTTGGAAGGTATGTCCATTCCCGTCCCCTCTTTTCGTGCAGTTTGTTTTAGTATAAGCCGCCGGGCGGGAGTCTGTCAATACAAAAAGCCCGCTGCACAGCGGGATGCACTGTGCAGCGGGCAGAATGGATGACTGGGGAAACCCGATCAGACTTCGGTGTTGAAGTAGCGCTTCAGCAGGCCCTCGAAGCCGCGGCCGTGACGAGCCTCATCCTTCGCCATCTCATGGACGGTATCGTGGATGGCATCCAGGTTCAGGGCCTTTGCCTTCTTGGCCAGGTCCATCTTGCCGGAGCAGGCACCGCACTCGGCCTCGGCACGCATCATCAGGTTCTTCTTGGTGCTGTCGGTCACGACCTCGCCCAGCAGCTCGGCAAAGCGGGATGCATGGTCAGCTTCCTCATAAGCGTAGCGCTTGTAAGCCTCGGCGATCTCGGGGTAGCCCTCACGCTCTGCCACACGGGCCATGGCCAGGTACATGCCGACCTCGCTGCACTCACCCTCAAAGTTGGCGCGCAGACCGTCCACGATCTCCTGGGGCACACCCTCAGCCTTGCCGATGCCCACCACATGCTCGGTCACATAGGTGTTGCCGGTCTTTTCCACAAAAGCGGAGGCCGGAGCCTTGCAGACAGGGCACTGAGCCGGGATCTCACCTTCAGCAATGTAACCACAAACGGTGCAAACATATTTCTTCATAAGAACAGACCTCCATCATTCTCTGATTGATTCATTTTGAAATCGAAGTGCAGGCGTTGGTACTCACCAGCCCTTCTCATGGCTCTATTATAGCGAATAGTTCCTAGTTAGTCAAGTATAATTTTAAGAATTATTCTCAATTACAAAAAACTGGCAAGGTCACTAAAAACCTTGCCAGAAAACTATGCGCTTTGCCGGGTTTCCTCGGACGCACCTATTTTATTGTAGGGAGATCAGACCTGCAGGTTGCTGCTGGAAGCAGCCTCGGAGCCGTCGGCAGCGTCAAACTCGTAGTCGTTGCCGGGCAGGATGGCGTTGAGCAGAATGCCGGCAATGGCAGCGATGGCCAGACCGGACAGGTTGATGGTAACGCCTGCGATGGCAAAGCTGACGCCGCCCACCGAGTTGAAGCCCAGGGCGCACACCAGAATGACAGCGGCCACGATCAGGTTGCGGCTGTTGGTAAAGTCCACATGGTTTTCCACCACGTTGCGCACACCGATGGCGGAGATCATGCCGTACAGCACAAAGCTGATGCCGCCGATAATGCCGGTGGGGATGGTGTTGATGACGGCCTCAAACTTGGGGCTGAAGCTCAGGATGATGGCCAGCACAGCGGCAATGCGGATGACCAGCGGGTCGTAGATCTTGCTCAGGGCCAGCACGCCGGTGTTCTCGCCGTAGGTGGTGTTGGCCGGGCCGCCCAGCAGGCCGGCCATGGTGGTGGCCAGACCGTCGCCCAGCAGGGTGCGGTTCAGGCCGGGGTCATTGATATAGTTGTGGCCGACGGTGGCGCTGATGGCGGCGATATCGCCCACATGCTCCATCATGGTAGCCAGTGCGATGGGGATGATGGTGAACAGAGCGCTGATGAACTCCGGGCTGCCGTCGATGGCGAACAGACCCATGGCCTCCTTGTGCAGGGGGATGCCGAACCAGGCCGCGTCGGCGATTTTCTGGAAGTCCACGGCACCGGTGACCAGAGCCACCGCGTAGGACACCAGCACACCGATCAGGATGGGCAGGATCTTGACCATGCCCTTACCCCAGATGTTGCAGATAATGACCACGCCCAGCGCCACAAAGGCCAGCAGCCAGTTGGCTTGGCAGTTGGTGATGGCAGAAGGTGCCAGGATCAAACCGATGGAGATGATGATGGGGCCGGTGACCACCGGCGGGAAGAACTTCATGATGCGGCGGATGCCAAAGGTGGAGATGAGCAGGCTGGCCACCAGATACACCAGGCCGGAGAAAGCGATGGCGGCACAGGCGTAAGGCAGCATCTTGGTGTTGGCCACGGTCAGGTTGCCGTCTGCATCAGCCAGCATGGGAGCCACGATGGAGAAACCGCCCAGGTAGGCAAAGGAGGAGCCCAGGAAGGCCGGGACCTTCTTTTTGGTGATCAGATGGAACAGCAGCGTGCCCAGACCGGCGCACAGCAGCGTGGTGGAAACGCTCAGGCCGGTGAGCAGCGGCACCAGCACGGTGGCTCCGAACATGGCGAACATGTGCTGTACGCCCAGGATGAACATCCGGCCCGCACCCAGCTGGCGCGCGTCGTAAATGCCCTTGGAGTAATCGATCTGTTTACTCATGGATTTTGTATACCTCCTGCATCGACCCAAAAAAAGAGGCATTGCCGCGGTAAACGGCAGTGCCTCCTGAATTGGGAACAATAATGACGCCCGGAAAAATAAAAACAGAACAGCGCAGTCGATGCATATTCGGCATACCGCTCTCTCCTTTCGTCCGGGTCTTCCAAACCGCCGGAACCGTTCCGGCCAGAAGCCTGTCCGCCCGCACCTCAAACCGGGCCGCCGGGCAGGCTTTACTGGATAGTATAGCAGACTTTTGCCTGCCCCGCAACCTTTTTTGCCAATTTTCTTGCATTCCGGTCCAAAGCGCACTATAATATTACCTACTATTATAATCTGTATACCGAACAAGATCAGGAGGATCTATGATCTATCTGGACTATTCTGCCAACACGCCGGTGGACGAGGCCGTGCTGGAACGCTTCTGTGCGGTGGAGCGCAGCTGCCCCGGCAACGCGAACTCCCGCCATCAGGCCGGTGCCACCGCCAAAGCCGCCATCGACGAGGCCACGCAGAGCATTGCCCGCAGCCTTCATGTGCAGCCGGCGGAGATCGTTTATACATCCGGTGCCAGCGAGGCCAACAATTTTGCGCTGAAGAGCATCGCCCGGCTGGAGCGTCACCACGGCAAACACATCATTTCCACCCCGCTGGAGCACTCCTCAGTCAGCGGCACGCTGACTGCCCTGCAGGAGCAGGGGTACGAGATCGACCTTGTGGACATCAAACAGGACGGCACGGTGGACCTTGCCCACCTGCGGGAGCTGCTGCGGCCGGACACCATTCTGGTGGCCGTCACCGCCGTGGACAGCGAACTGGGCGTGGTGCAGCCGGTGACCGAGATCGCCGCACTTTTAAAGGACTATCCCCACTGCCACCTGCATGTAGACGCCACCCAAGCCGTGGGCAAACTGCCGCTTCCCTCTTTTGAGGGCATCGACACCCTGAGCCTGACCGCCCACAAATTCTACGGGCTGAACGGCATCGGTGTGCTGGTCAAGCGGCGGGGCCTCGCACTGGAACCGCTCATCCACGGCGGCGAGAGCACCACCATCTACCGCAGCGGCACCCCCACCGTGGCGCTGGCCTGCTCGCTGGCGCTTGCACTGGACAAGGCCATGACCGAGCTGCCGGAGCGGGTGGAGCGGGTGCGCAGCCTGAACGCCCGCCTGCGCACCGAACTGGCAAACTACCCCAAAGTGCGCATCAACAGCCCGGAAGCCGCCGTGCCGCAGATTTTGAACCTGAGCGTGAAGGATGTAAAGGGCACCGTGTTCCAGCGGGAGCTGGACGCGCATGGCGTGTGCGTCTCGGTCAAGTCGGCCTGTTCGTCCGATGGGCTGCCCTCCCGGGCCGTGTTCGCCGTGAGCCGCGACCGCCGCAACGCTCTTTCCTCCTGGCGCATCAGCCTGAGCCACCGGACCACCGATGAGGAGATCACCGGATTTTTACAGGCTTTCGATGCCTGCTACCGCACTCTGACCCAACCGTAAAACGAGGTAACCCATGAAAAAGACTCTGGAACCCTATCAGCTGATCGAACGCAGCATCATCAAAAAATATCGCAAAGAACTGTGGACCCCCTTCATCGTGGCGGTCAAGCGCTACGAGCTGGTGCAGGCCGGTGACCGCATTGCCGTGTGCATTTCCGGCGGCAAGGACTCCATGCTGATGGCCAAGCTCATGCAGGAACTGCAGCGCCACAGCGACGTGCCCTTTGAGCTGGTGTTTCTGGTCATGGACCCCGGCTACAACGAGATCAATCGCCAGAAGATCGAGTCCAACGCCGAGCTGCTGCACATCCCGGTGACCATTTTTGAAAGCAACATCTTTGCCGTGGCCAACAACACTGACAAGAACCCTTGCTACCTCTGCGCCCGGATGCGCCGCGGCCACCTGTACAGCAAAGCCAAGGAGCTGGGCTGCAACAAGATCGCGCTGGGGCATCACTTCAACGATGTGATCGAGACCACCGTCATGAGCATGTTCTACGGTTCTCAGCTGCAGGCCATGCCGCCCAAGCTGCACAGCACCAGCTTCCCCGGCATGACCCTCATCCGGCCCATGTACTGCATCCATGAAGAGGATATTCTGGCCTGGAAGCGCTACAATGAGCTGGAGTTCATCCAGTGTGCCTGCCGCTTTACTGAGAACTGCACCATGTGCGACAACGGCGGCGGTGGTTCCAAGCGGCAGGAGGTCAAGACCCTGCTGCGCCGCCTCAAGCGCGACAACCCCAACATCGAGAACAGCATCTTCCGCAGCATCCATGCGGTAGCACTGGACACCATGCCCGGCTATAAATCCGAGGGCGTGGAGCACAGCTTCCTGGAGCGGTTCAACGCCATGGAAGCCGCATCCGACGAGAACGAATAAAGCTCTTTTCATAGAAAAACGGCACGGTGCATCGCTGCATCGTGCCGTTTGTTTTTTTATCTGCGCAGAACTGAGACTTCCGTCACGCTATAGCGCTGCATCAATTCCAATGCCGCCGGGGTGATCTCTTCCCCGCTTACCGCGATGGGGATGGCCGGCGGGCAGGACACCGTGGGCATCGCGCAAATGCGGCCCAGCGCCTGCTGCACCGGGATGCGCTCCTGCGGAGCAAATACTGCCTGCCGGATGGTGCAATGGGCCCGCGCCTGCTGTGCCAGTGCCACGAATTCCCCAGCCAGCTCTTCCGGCTGTGGGAGCCTGCCCGCTGCGGGCAGGCTGTGCAGACACTGCCGGAGCACTATGCGCAGGCGCGCGTAGTCCTGCGGTGGGTTGCAGGGGGTGAACATCAGCACCACATAACGCGGGTCGGCATATTCACACTCGAGCTGCCCGCCGCGCAAGGCATCCGCCAGCGCGGTGCCGGTCATGCCAAGGGCCGCAGCGTCCAGCGTCAGCTTCAGCGGTTCCCGACCCGGACCATCCAATGCCAGCGGCACCGGGCAGCCCGCCGCCTGCGCCGCCGTGTTCAGCTCCCCGCGCAGAGCAGAAAGCCGAGAACAGCACCGCTGCAACCCGGCGGGATAGCTTTCCGTCAACTGCCGGTTGCAGGCATCCAGCGACTGCAGGATCAGGTAGGACGGGCTGGTGGAGCCGAACAGTGCCAGTGCACCGCGCACTGCAGCCTCCTCCTGCACCGGGGCATTCTCCCCCAGATGCAGATATGCTCCGCCGGTGACCACCGGCAGGGTCTTGTGGGCCGAGTCGCAGCACATGGCCGCTCCCAGTGCAATGGGGTGCAGCGGCTCTCCGGGCAGAAAGCGCAGGTAGGCTCCGTGGGCGTTGTCCACCAGCAGCGGCACCCCAAAGGTGTCGCACACAGCCGACAAGGCCCGGATGTCCTGCATGCCGCCCAGATAATCCGGGCTGGTGACGTAGACCCCAAAGGGGGTACTCCCCTGCCTGATCAGCTCCTGCAGCGCTGTTATCAGCATCTGTGCGGAGATGGGGCAGCTGCACAGCGCCCCGGCATTCTCTGCCGCAGGCCAGAGCCACCGGATGTCGAAGTCCAGCAGCGCGGCAGCGTACAGCAGGGCTTTGTGCGCGTTGCGGGCCGCCAGCAGTACCGGACGTTTTCCGGTCCGGGGTGCGGCCTGCAGTGCCAGACGCAGCATGGCCCGGATGCACTGGGACGAGCCCTCGGTGCTGTAATAGGTGTGCTGTGTGCCGAACAGCCGGGTAGCGTTTGCTTCGCTTTGGGCAATGATGCCCTCCGGCTCGTACAGCTCGTCGGCGCCCCGGATCTCGGTCAGGTCCAGCGGCTCAAAGCCCAGCAGGCTCTGACCCTTGTGTCCGGGCATGTGCAGGCGGGAGGTGCCGGACTGTGCATAGCCGCGCACAAAATCCACGATGGGTGTGTCCATGCTTATTCGCAGGCTTCGCCGTCTGCGCAGGCGTTGCAGGTGGAACCCAGCTCAATGGGCACCTCGATGCCCTGAGCAGCCAGTTCCTGGTTCTCCGCCACCTTGATCATGATGGCGCACTCCATGCGCTTTTTGAACAGCTCACAGCCGTACTCGTACACACCGGTAATGCTGCCGGTGGCATGATAAGAGTTGGCAGCACAGCCGCCGGAGCAATACAGCTTGGCCCAGCAATCCTGGCACTCCTTGCGGGCGTAGGCGTTGCAGTGCTTGAACTCATCCCGCACGGCCGTGTTGGTGACGCCCTTCCAGATGTCGCCCATCAGGTACTTGGGGTCGCCCACGAACTGGTGACAGGGGTACAGGTCGCCCCAGGGGGTCACGGCCATGTACTCGGTGCCAGAACCGCAGCCCGAAATGCGCTTGTAGATGCAGGGGCCGCCGGTCAGGTCGATCATGTAGTGGTAGAAGGTGAAGCCACGGCCCTCGCGGTCGCGCTTGATCATCTCCTTGGCCAGGATCTCGTACTGCTCCTTCAGGATAGGCAGATCTTCTGCGGTCAGGGCGCTGGGGTCACCGGGCTTGGACACCACCGGCTCCATGCTCAGCTCGGTAAAGCCGAGGTCCGCCATATGGAAGATGTCGTTGGTAAAGTCGGTGTTGTAGTGAGTGTAGGTGCCGCGCATGTAGTAGTTCTTGTCGCCGCGCTTCTTCACGAACTCCTGGAACTTGGGCACGATGGTGTCGTAACTGCCGCGGCCGGCATAATCCTTGCGGAAGCGGTCGTTCACTTCCTTGCGGCCATCCAGGCTCAGCACCACGTTGTGGCACTCCTTGTTGCAGAAGTCGATGACATCGTCGTCGATCAGCACACCGTTGGTGGTCATGGTAAAGCGGAAGTTCTTGTTGTGGATCTTCTCCTGCTCACGGCAGTAGGCCACCAGCTTTTTGACCATGTCAAAGTTCATCAGAGGTTCGCCGCCAAAGAAGTCCACTTCCAGATTGCGGCGGGTGCCGCTGTTCTCGATCAGGAAATCCATGGCGCGCTTGCCCACCTCAAAGCTCATAAGGGCGCGGTCGCCGTGGTAGCGGCCCTGGGAGGCAAAGCAGTAGGAGCAGCTCAGGTTGCAGGTGTGCGCCACATGCAGGCACAGCGCCTTGACCACGGTGCTGCGGTTCTTGAAGTCGAACGCCATGTTTTCGTAGACGTCGGGGCTCCACAGCTTGCCGGCTTCCTTCAGGCTGGTCACGTCGTCGATGCACTGGCGCAGATCCTCTTCGGTGACGTCCGGGCGGCTGCCGTATTTGTCCATCATAGCCGAGACGATCTGGTCGGCAGTGTGATCCTGATACATGGCAATGACGTCATAGGCCACGTCATCCACCACATGCACCGAACCGCTGCAGGTGTCCAGCACGATGTTATAACCGTTCAATTGATACTGATGTACCATGTTTTACTCCATTCCAGTTTGATACACAAAAAAATGCCGCCCGGCAAAGGCGGCATAGGGTTTGCAGAAATTACTTGTTGCTGTTCTCGCACTGCTGGTTAGCCACGCCGCAGGAGGTCTTGCAAGCGGACTGGCAGGAAGTCTGGCACTCGCCGCAGCCGCCGGTCTTCACGCTCTTGGTCAGGTCACGAGTAGCAATCGTCTTAATACGTTCCATAGTAGAAACCTCTCTAACTCTCAAAATTTCCTCATGCCGGGGGACTGCCCCACCATGCATTTATCTTGAACTAGGATAACACATCCGACGCCTTCTGTCAAGATTTTTGTTCCGATAAATCGCCCCGTCATATCTGCGGCTGATATTTCGTCAGCACGGTGTGCAGCCCCAGCTCCCGTGCACGGGCCAGTAAGTACCGGTAGCGGCACAGCAGTGCCTGCCGCTCATAAATGCGCTGCTCGATCAGGTCGGTGTCCACCTCCAGATCAAACATCATTTCGTTGCGCTTGAGGCAGAACAGGCATTCCTTCAGCTCCTCTTCCAGCTCCGGGTGGTAGCGCTCGTGTTCCGTGTCACGCGGGATGCGCGGCGACAGCAGGGTGTGGTCGTTTTGCATCGGTCGAAGTTGTTCCAGCATAGGCAGCATCCTCCTCTTTGTGCGTCTTTGCATTGTTCTGATTTCCAGTATATGCAAAGACCACGCAAAGGATGCCGGTTTGTGGGGTCAGGCAGGCAGCTGTTTTATGAATCGTTACAGTACCGCCACACACAGAAGCCGATCGCCCTGCTGTGCGATTCCAAACGAGATCAAGTCTCCCCGATGAACACCAAAATCAGAATCCGGTTCATTATCGGATTCTGCCATTTTCCACCAAAAAACAAAACCCCAGGAAAGCTACGTTTTTTCGTTTCTTTCCTGGGATTCTTAACAATTTTTCAATTACTCGAGCTCGGTAAGTCCGGATTCTCGTTAAACAAATTTGTTTAGTAAGGCTATTCTTGAATGTTCACTTTTTCATGAGATTGCTGTGCTAGATGTGGCTTGCTGATTTTTTAGTATCAGGATAGTATCACATAGCCAGCGGAATCTCTGTGAGTATTATAAACGATTTCTTATATGTTTTCAAGCTTTTAGCTTTATTAACTTCTGTCTTCCAAATGACTTATCAACAAATCAAATTCTACATCCGGCATCGAAATATACATTCGTGGTATGCACTGCTTTTGAAACAGCATAATTCTTTTAACAGACAATCCACACACCTTTATCACTTTCAAATGTCTTTTTCTCTGGACCATCTTATCGCTTGGCTCTTTAAAATGCATCTGTATAAATAGCATTTCGTATTTCGAATATAGTTCAAATGCATACTCTAGCGGTGTGACAAGAAGTAAATAGACAATTGGAATAAAGAAACTCACTAATGTATTTATCACATTAAGTTCTCGATATTCCAGAATTCCCACTCTCACTGTTTGAAGTATCACACATAGTCCAGCAAAGGCTATCACATCCTGCAATAGCTTATGTACTGCTATTGCATCACATTTATGTTCTGCAACTGTATCGAACAACACAATAACTGTTGTTATCGGAATTATTATCAATTCAACCCAAAAACTAAATGTAAAAGTACTTAATAAAAGTTCTGTAACCATCGTAAATCTAATATTGTCTTTCAGAACTTTAAGTATATACTTTTCATCAGCCTCACCGGCAACTGCATTTATGCAAATAGTCAGTCCCGAAAAAAACGTCCAAATAATAATATCTTTTAAATATATACTTTCCCATATTGGCAATCTTGAAAACAAGAATGTAATTATCCCGATATACAAGAAATATATTTCCCACAGCATCCTTATCTTCCGGCCGAAGAAACATTTCAGAACTTCTATAAAACTCTTCCTTGCCTTTTTATTAGTGACTATCGCCATTCCTACGGCTACCAATATTATTCCTGTCCAAAAGGCCGTTGCCAATTCTCTGGTTGAAAAAATATCCATTTTTCTCTACTCACCATTATCGATGTTACCGTTATAGTACTATCCTCTATACCATTTAGTCATGTTTTCCCTCCTCAAATGAACTTCCACCAATCCCAAAGAACTTGTCAAACAAGCTCTTTAACTTATCGATCACGCCCTGCTTCTTCTGCGCACGGCCACCGCCGCCAAAGCGGGAAACAGGCGGCATCAGCTTATCAATGTCAGTGCCCACGGTCTTGATCTCACCGTCACGGAACGCATTGGCCAGATATTTGCGTGTCTCCGGCTCCTTCAGCTTTTCCTCTTGGATGATCTTTGCAAGCTCTTTCTCCCGCTGTTCGGACACATAGGTGTTCCACTCTGCCATCACATCATCCACATCGTTGACCCCTGCAATAAAGGTTTCAATCAGCTGCTTTTTGCTACGCAGTTCCGGGCTGGCATCAATCGCCTTGCGAATCGTGATGAGCACCTCTTTGTCATCGCAATGGGTGTCATGGTACTTTTTGACCAGCATCAGGATGTAGTCAATGTTGATTTCCACCTGCCGAATCAGCTCCACCTCGAACACTACATCATCCGTGATATCCTCTTTGGTTTCATCGTGCTTCTTGTTACGCCATTCATCCCGCAAATCCTGATAGCGGCCTAAGTAGTCCTGTAAATCCCGCTCCGAGATCAGTTCGTTGCCCTTGAAATCATCAAAGGAGGACAGCAGGTTCCGCATCCGCAGCAGTGCACCAAACAGCACGATAAAGTCTTTCTGGTTCTGCTCCCCGATGATTTGCGGCTCTGTCAGCGGGAACTTCTGCGTCAGGTCATCGATCATGTCTGTATAACCCTGATGGTATTTTCCCTGCTCGTCCATATAACCGTGGTAGTAGTCCGCATATTTGCGCAACAGAACGATGCCGCCCGCATTTTTATCTCCAAACAGCGAAATAGCCGCATCCACCCGCTTCTGCAGATTGCGGAAGCAGACGATATTGCCAAAGGTCTTGATGCTGTTCAAGATACGGTTCGTCCGGCTGAACGCCTGAATCAGACCGTGCATCTTCAGGTTTTTGTCCACCCAAAGGGTGTTCAGAGTCGTGGCATCGAAGCCCGTCAGGAACATATTGACCACTATCAGCAGGTCGAGCTCTTTATTCTTCATGCGGAGCGATACATCTTTGTAGTAGTTCTGGAACCGTTCGCCATCCGTCGAGTAGTTCGTATGGAACATCTCGTTGTAGTCCTGAATGGCGGCATCCAGAAAATCCCGGCTGCTCTGGTCAAGGTTGGAGGTATCTTCCGGGTTTTCCTCGTCCAGAATGCCATCCGTTTCCGCTTCATTGGCTCCATAGCTGTAAATGGTGGCAATGCGCAGCCGCTTGGTCGGGTCTGCCGCCATCTGCTTTTTGAACTCCTGATAATACAGCTTTGCCATCGGCACAGAAGCCACGCAGAAAATCGAATTAAATCCGCTGACGCGCTGTTTTTGCTTGATTCCCTCCACCGTACCACGCTGGGCAGAGGCCACCTCTGCCACATTCGTCAGCAGATTAAACTCATACGATTTGTCTCCCCGATAGGTTTTCTGGTCAAAGTGGTTGAGGATGTACTTTGTCACCAGCGAGATGCGCTTGGGAGCCATGAACGCCTTTTCCCGGTCGATATCCCAAACCTGCTTGTCGTCCATGTCCGGTTCTGCGTCCATCGTCTTGATGTAATCTACACGGAACGGCAGCACATTCTTGTCGTTGATGGCATCCACGATGGTGTAGGTGTGCAGTTGGTCACCGAACGTCTGTGCTGTGGTGAAGTAACGCGGATCAGTAGAGCTTCCCGCGTTGACTGCAAAAATCGGTGTTCCGGTAAATCCAAACAGATGGTATTTTTTGAAGTTGTGAACAATAGCCTTGTGCATATCACCGAACTGGCTGCGGTGGCACTCGTCAAAGATGATCACAACGTGCTTCTGGTAAACTTCATGTCCCGGATTTTTCTTGATGAAGGTCGCCAACTTCTGGATGGTGGTAATGATGATATGCGCTTCCGGGTTTTCCAACTGGCGTTTCAGAATCGTGGTGCTGGTGTTAGAGTTTGCTGCGCCCTTCTCGAAGCGGTCATACTCCTTCATAGTCTGGTAGTCCAAGTCCTTGCGGTCTACCACAAACAGCACCTTGTTGATGTAGGGCAACTGCGATGCCAGCCGTGCCGTTTTGAAAGAGGTCAGCGTCTTGCCGGAGCCAGTGGTGTGCCAGATGTAGCCGCCGCCCTCGATACTGCCATACTTTTTGTAGTTGTTGGCGATCTCGATGCGGTTCAATATCCGCTCGGTCGCCGTGATCTGGTACGGGCGCATCACCATCAGCATCTTTTCTGAGGTAAAGATGCAGTACCGGGTCAGTACGCTCAGGATCGTGTGCTTTGCAAAGAATGTCCGGGTAAAGTCGATCAGATCCGTCAGCACGCGGTTGTTCGCATCAGCCCAGTAGGAGGTAAATTCAAAGCTGTTGCTGGTCTTTTCCTTCTTGATCTTGCCGTGTTTGGCGTCCTTGATGGCATTGTAGCGGGTGCTGTTGGAGTAGTACTTGGTATTTGTGCCATTGGAGATCACAAAAATCTGCACATACTCGTACAAGCCGCAGCCCGCCCAGAACGAATCACGCTGGTAGCGGTTGATCTGGTTGAATGCCTCCCGGATGGCCACCCCGCGCCGCTTCAGTTCCACATGAACCAACGGAAAGCCGTTGACCAGAATCGTCACATCGTAGCGGTTATCATGCCGTGCGCCGTCTGCTTGTTTTACCTCATACTGGTTGATGACCTGCAGGCGGTTGTTGTGGATGTTCTTCTTGTCGATCAGCGTGATATTTTTGGAACTGCCATCATCCCGGTGCAGCACCTGCACATTATCTTCCTGAATCTTCCGGGTCTTTTCGGGAATATGCTCATTGGGGTTGGCAATCACATCACTAAAGAACTGCCGCCACTCCGTATCGGAAAACTGGTAGTGGTTCAGCTCTTCCAACTGACTGCGGAGGTTGGCAATCAGTTCATCCTCGGTATGCAGCGGCAGATAGGTGTAGCCCTGCTCGCACAACAGCCGGATAAACTCTTTTTCCAGTTCCGCCTCGCTTTGGTAGCTGTCAGAGCGCACCTTGGAAGGCTCATAGGTGGCAACAACGGTATCCTCATTGGTAGCCGCAACAACATTATAATTCATCTGTTTTTTCCTCTGTCCGTTCAGCCAAATTTGCCATAAAAATCAAAGCATCCAAACTCAAGAGCATTTTAATATAATCCATTTTTGTAAAATCCCGATGACTTCTGCCATGTAATGTCCAATGTCGATTCAAGTAATTCGGTTCCGGCTTATCAAAGTCTGAATTTCCAAAAGCGGTCTCCTGAAATGTACCAATTGAAATCATCACTGCAAAAACCTTCAAATCTGTTTGGGACGGAGGTGTTTTGTTGTTGATCTTATCTTCAATTTCTCTCATTCGTTTTTTGAAGCTAGTATTTTTTGGCTGGTTCACAATGTCCGACAAAATACCGTCCTCCAGCGAAAACAACCCTAGACATGCAAGCTGAAAGCAACCCATTTCCGCTGCAATCACAATTTGAGGGTACAGTTTCTTGTATGCTATAACGCGTTCCGCTGCGCCACAGCGCTCAACAAGATTTCTCAAGCACTTTTCTTCATTTTCCGTATAGTATTCAAGTATAACCTCATCTACATTTGTTGACTTATTCACTTTTTCAATCATATCCCCGGACAACTGTTCCGTAAATACAATCTGATTTTCACTCAACCTGTTTACCGCATTTCTCCAAAGGATAAGATTACCAAACGCCTTAAGATATTCGTTTATGGTATCCTGGTTAATGTGATACCAATTCATCAATTCCGTTATTTTTTCGGCAAACAGCTTTAATGCTTTCGACATTACTTCAACCGCATTCTTCACATCAAATAACGCTTTGTTATCCATTTTTCTCCTCACTTTCCAAAGTTTAACAGCTTATCCCTGTAATACTCGTACTGCTTTCGTCTCGCTTCAATTTCCGCTGGCAGACCGCTTGTCAAATCATTGCAGATAGCATCAAAACGGCCAAGGATAGAAACAATGCGCTTTTGCTCCTCAATAGACGGTACTGCAATCACAGCCTTTGCAATATTATCATTGTATAACCTCTGTATTGTCCCTCCGCTGGATACCTTCCACGGTTTCAGCTCATAGCAGTAGCGAAGATAGCTATTCAAAACAATACTTTCATCATTATCAATCCAAACGATGTTAGAATCTTGGAAGTATGCAGGCTTCCCATTATAAACAACTGTTCTGCCAATCGTTCCCGCCGCAGAAATCAGCACATCGCTTTTTTTCGGAAAATTATACTTCGACCGATATTCGTTAAATATTTCCTGCGAAATATAGGCATCTGCTTCTTTTCCAAAAGTTCCAATTTTATAGAACGGAACACCGCTCACCGTATTTGTCTGGCTCTTCAAAATACGCTTACACATACAGATAGAGCCAATATCACCTAAAGAGATTTTCACATAGCCAAACACATACTGCAAGAGCTTAATCAGCGTTCTGCTCTGCTCTGCTCTGCTCTGCTCTGCTCTGCTCTGCTCTGCTCTGCTCTGC